>Ga0208695_1001391_pt1 | contig 20203 bp, 16 predicted proteins | sample AD_UKC111_MetaG_FD_184449 | JGI IMG/M metagenome (GOLD analysis project Ga0208695, IMG submission 184449) | Active sludge microbial communities of municipal wastewater-treating anaerobic digesters from Hong Kong - AD_UKC111_MetaG (SPAdes)... | ecosystem: Engineered > Bioreactor > Anaerobic >...
AGCCCGGCTCCAGACCTACATTGAGAATAGCAGCTGGAAAGACCGATTGTTTCTGGTAGTTGCCTCTGACCATGGAGAAAGCCTTGGCCAGCACGGCGAAACCACTCATGGTTTCTTTATCTATCAGGAAACCCTCCATGTGCCGTTAATCGTCGTTACCCCTTTCCGTGAGTTTTCTGGCCAATCCTATTCAGGTGTGGTTACCCTGACCGATGTCATGCCCACCATTCTGGAGTTAAGCGGCCTTAAAATCCCGGCCGAGGTTCAAGGTCAGAGTCTTACCAGCTATTTCTCAGGTCCCAGAAAAACAGACGACCGGCTGGCCTACGCAGAAACTTATTATCCTCGTTTCCACTATGGCTGGTCAGAATTACGTAGCATCCAGAATAATCGTTATAAGTTAATTCTGGCTCCAGTACCTGAACTTTATGATCTGACTAAGGACCCCAGGGAAGAAAAGAATCTGGTCTATGTCGAAAAAAAGGTCTATGAAGAATTGACCGCTTTAGCTCAGGAGTTTGAACAACAAGCCGGAGAAAAGGCTATCCAGGCTGATTTTTCAGCCGTAGATGAAGAAACAAAAGAAAGATTAGCCGCTCTAGGTTATCTGGGATCTTTTGTTGATCCAGCTCGGCTGAAAGGGAAAAAGCTGGCTGATCCCAAAGATAAGATAAATATATTTAATGAAATTTCCAGAGCCAGAGAAATCGGCTTAACAGGAAATTTCGATGAGGCTATTGCGACTCTAAATAAAATTCTTGAGGAAGATCCGACCATTAGCGATGGACATTTTGCTCTGGGCAATATCTATTTCAGAGCAGGAAGATTTAAAGAAGCAGCTCAGGCTTTTATTCAGGCCCTGGAACTTAAACCTGATGATTCCTTTGCCGTCATTAATGTGGCCAATTGCTATGCGGCCCTGGGACAGATGGAAGAAGCGGAAAAATTCGTTCTCGAACAGGTAAAACGTGGCTTCGATGATTCTCAGTTTTATCACGTCCTGGGTACCCTGTATGCTCTGCGGGGAAATTATGACCGGGCCCTTCCTTACTTCGAAGAATGCCTGAAGAGGAATCCTCGTTCTGCCTCGGCCCACAATGCCATTGCCGCCATTTGCTTGAACCGGGATGATCTGGCCTGTGCCGAAAAACACCTGGAAGCAGCCCTGGCTATAAATCCTACTCTGCTTAATCTCCGCTATAACCTGGCTCAGTTGCGTGAGAAGCAAAACAGGCTGGAAGAAGCTATCGAACTATATCAGCAGGAAATTGCTGACTCACCGAATCATTTTAAAGCTCTCTTTAATCTGGCCAGACTTTATCGACTCCAGCAACGGGAGGAAGAAGAGCTGGAAACATTGCTCAAAGCTTTAAAAACGGAACCTTCTTTCCCTTTAACCTATTTTTACCTGGCTCGAATCTATCTCAGGCAGGGCCGGAACTTTAACGAAGCCATCGAACTGGTAAAAAAAGGCCTGGACTTAAAACCTGATAAAGAAAATCTGCCTCTTGGCTACTTTCTGCTGGCTGATCTCTACAATCGCCTGGGTGACTATGACCGCTCGGAGGAATATGCCAGGCAAGGGCAGGCCCTTTTAAAATCCCGTTGAGATACCAGGTTACCCCCCTGACCGGCTTTTTTTCTTGACAACCTGCCGGGCTGAACTTATATTAAATTCAGGTTCAGAGGGAAAAAGATTATGGAAATAATGATGAAAGTTGGAGCCCTGGTGGTTGACCCGGTATCAAAGATGCCAGTCCTCATTTTAAAGGATACTGAATCTGATCAGATTTTGCCCATCTGGATTGGCCTGTATGAAGCCAATGCGATTGCCCTCACCCTGGAAGGCATAGCCACACCTCGCCCCATGACCCATGACCTTCTGAAAAATTTTCTGGATCAGACCAATATCAAAGTGGACAAAGTCGTCATCAATGATGTCCGGGATAATACCTATTATGCGGTTATTTATTGCCATCAGCATGACCTTTCCTATCTGATTGATTCCCGCCCCTCGGATGCTATTGCCCTGGCTCTCAGAACTAATTCACCCATTTACGTAGAAGAAGAAGTTATCAAATTGAGCCGAACTCCTGAAGCCGGACAGAGTACAGAGGAATCTGAAAGATTGAAGAAACTTCTGGAAAGCCTCAAACCAGAAGACTTTGGTAAATACAAAATGTGAGCTTCTTTTAATCTGTCCTACCAGCCCTAAGTTTTTACCCTGAAAAAAAGATAGAACCCAACCAGAGAAAAGATGACTATCGGACTCCAGGCAGCCAGTCCCGGAGAGAGAAGGTCCGCACTTCCCAGACTGCGGAAGGCGGCCACAGCTTGCCAGAAAAGATAAGCACCGCCCAGGGCCAGCCCGAGGGGAAAAACAAAAATTTTTTTCTGACTCAAGCCGGCCAGCGCTACTCCCAGCAGGGCCAGGACAAAGGCAGAAAAAGGCCAGGCCACCCGCGATCTGGCTTCCAGTTTGAAACTCAGGGCGGGACTGCCGCTTCTTTCCAGGTCGCGGCCGTACTGGCCCAGCTCGTTCCAGGTCATCAAAGACGGCTCTTTCCACTCCGTCACCAATTGCCTTTGAGCTTCTGGCCAGCTCAGTTCAAGAGAGTCAAATTTATGAAAAGGGAAATTGTCACTTTTTACGTCTCTTTCCCAGCCCTTCTCTAAATGAAGGTTATTTTCGCCAATTTTAGCCATCTGACTGAAAATTACCCTTTTTAATTTGAAAAAAGAATCTTCTTCTATTTGAAAAACTAAAAGTCGGTGAAGGCTATTCCTCTCGGCTGAAGAAAGTTCATAATGGAGGAAGCCTGGTAAATTATCGCTTTTAAGCCAGTAGCGGTTTTGAAAAGTAAACGCCCGGACCGGACGGCCGGCCAGCTGGCTCCAGATCTTTTCTGCTTCCAGGTTGCCTCTGACGACCAGCCTGTCCTGAAGGAAAAAGCTAAGCGGTATGAGCAGAATTGCCACCACTAATATCGGCGCGGTCAGCCGCCAGAAACTCAAACCAGAAGTAATCAGAGCCTGAATCTCATTCCGCCGGTAAAGAAAATTCAAACAGAGAATTGGAGCCAGTAGAGCTGACAGCTGAATCGCCTGACTGGCAAACTCTGGCAACTTGTGCCAGATAAAGGAGAACAGCAGATAAACTGGTTGCTGGCCTTTTCTGACCATTTCCCATCTGGTCAGAAAATTAAACACTACCAGGACCAGAACCACAGCCAGAAACAAATATATATATATCGGAACAAATTTGCCCAGTATATACCGATCATGAAAGCTCAGACCGAAGACCTGGTAGCTTGATCTTCTTTGTGGTCTGGTGAACGATACGGTAAAATTTCTGGTCCGTTTCTTAGAAACATTGACCAGATTTTTAATCCGGCGACAGAACCCGATCTCAACCTCCCGGCAAGCTGAGAGATAGGTCAGCCAGCCAGCCACCAGCGCCAGGAAATCGGGCAACCACAGTCCAACCTGAGGAGCCAGCCGGCCGGCTTCAGCCTGACTCTGACCAAAAACCAGTAGCAGATAATAAATCACCAGAATAATCAGGCTGACCCCATAGCCACCCACCCGACCGCCAGGCCATCTTCTCCAGCCCAGTCCCAGGCCAAGAAAAACAAAAACCAGACAGGCTGCTGGTAAGCTGATTCTTTTATTTAATTCAGCCTGAATAGCCAGGAGCTCTCTTCTATTTTTATTCCTGCCTGCTTTTATCTTGCGCTGGTCGGCCAGTAATTCTTCCAGGCTTTTTTCTCTGTATTTTTTCTCAAGTGAGACGGGTGGAAGGAGATTTTTCAGGTCAACCAGCTGCTCCTGCCTTTTAAATTGATCAAAAGCAATCGTTTCAGGTTGACTGAGATTGAACCTGAAGCTATAGCCATCGGTCAATCTCAGCCAGGCTGATTTCAGGTCAGGGGCGGGCCACATCTCACCCTTTCTGGCCATGACCACCTGAACTTCTTCCTGCTCTTCCTTCCTGTAAAGAAAGATACCCTGCCATTTACCCAGACTATCCTGCCCGTCAATATAAATAATATTAGCCGGAAAAGATTCATTAAATTGACCAGGAACCACCTGGAAATTAACCCTGGTTAAAACAGATTCGACCATGGTTTGAAGCCACTTATAATTAGCCCGGGGGGCCAGCCAGAAGGTAAAAGACATGGTTACCAGGCAAAGAATCATAGCCAGTCCCAGCAGCGGCTTCAACAGCTGCCGCGGGCTTACTCCCAGCAGTCTTAAAGCTTCGATCTCCCGGTCGGCATTAAGATTGGTCAACCCCCCCAGCAATCCAGCCAGAAAAGCCAGCGGAATAGCCAGAGCAAGAATTGAAGGAAGCAACAGAAGAAGAACCCTCAGGACAACAGCCAGAGGTACTTTTTTGCTGATAAAAATATCCGTCAGATAGAAGATATCATTTAAGAGAAGGACAAGAATTATCAACCCCAGCGCTAGCAGGAAAGAAATAACAACTTCTTTAAGCAGATAGCGGTTTAGAGTTTTCATCCAAAACTATTGAGCCAGAAGATATCCTGTTCAGGTTAATATACCATAAGGGCGAAAAACAACTCAAAAAAAAGGCCGCCCCGGATAACCCGAAGCGGCCTTGATAAATGCCTGCCTGATTTTTAATTAATACATGTCAGCCGGCGGTGTGGGATAAGCAGGTTTCTTCTCCTCTTCCGGTATTTCTGTTACACAACCCTCAGTGGTTAGCAGCAGACTGGCAATGCTCGAAGCATTCTGGAGAGCAGTTCTGACCACTTTGGTTGGGTCAACGATTCCCGCCTTGATCATGTCTTCATATTTTTCAGTCAGAGCATTGAAGCCCATATCCTGCTTCATCTCTCTAACTTTTTCCACCACAATGGAACCTTCATAGCCGGCATTGGTAGCAATCTGCCGGATTGGTTCTTCCAGAGCCCGCCGAATAATCTGGACTCCGATCTGCAAATCACCTTCGAGGTTGAGCTTATCCAGAGCTTTCTGGCAACGCAGGAGAGCTACTCCGCCACCGGGTACAATGCCTTCCTCGACAGCTGCCTTGGTAGCATGCATAGCATCTTCTACCCGGGCTTTCTTATCTTTTAGCTCGGTTTCGGTGGCCGCACCAACTTTGATCAAAGCCACGCCACCGACCATCTTGGCCAGTCTTTCCTGCAGTTTTTCACGGTCATAATCAGAAGTGGTTTCTTCAATCTGAGCTCTGATCTGTTTAATTCTGGCCTGGATATCGCTCGGCTTACCCTTGCCCTCAACGATGGTCGTATTATCTTTATCAATGACAACTTTGGCTGCTTCACCCAGCCAGTCAAGGGTGACATTTTCCAGTTTAATACCCATCTCTTCTGTTATAACCTGCCCGCCGGTCAGGATAGCAATATCTTCCAGCATAGCCTTGCGTCTGTCACCAAAGCCAGGGGCCTTAACAGCACAGCACATAAGTGTGCCTTTGAGCTTATTAACCACCAGCGTGGCTAAAGCTTCGCCCTCTACGTCTTCCGCTACGACCAGCAGCGAGCGGCCCATTTTCGCTACGCTTTCCAGAAGAGGCAGGAACTCACGCAGATTGGAGATTTTCTTTTCATATAAGAGGATGAGCGGATTCTCCAGGACACATTCCATTCGCTCCGGATCAGTCACGAAGTAAGGTGAGAGATAGCCCCGATCAAACTGCATGCCTTCGACAAATTCCAGGGTAGTCTCCAGCCCTTTGGCCTCTTCTACGGTTATGACTCCATCCTTGCCGACTTTTTCCATAGCTTCGGCAATAATTTTGCCTATAGACTCATCATTATTGGCAGAAATGGCACCGACCTGGGCGATCATCTCGCCGGTAACTTCCCGACTCATACTTTTCAGTTCTTTAACAACTTCTTCCACGGCCCGCTCAATACCCTTTTTAATCAAGTTGGGATTGCGGCCGGCTGTGACATGCTTAATTCCTTCAGCGTAGATTATCTGGGCCAAAACGGTGGCAGTAGTGGTTCCATCACCCGCTACATCTGAAGTTTTAGAAGCAACTTCTTTGACCAGCTGGGCGCCCATATTCTCCCAGGGATCTTTAAGGTCAATTTCTTTGGCGACGGTAACGCCATCCCTGGTGCTGGTCGGGGAACCAAATTTTTTATCAAGGATAATATTTCTACCCCTCGGGCCCAGGGTCGTTTTAACCACATTGCTCAAAGTATTAACACCCCTCAACAGGGCCTGTCTGGCTTCATCACCAAGTAAAATTTGTTTCGCCATGGTTTACCTCCTTATCTTTTCATCTGTTAATAATCGCCAGAATCTCATCTTCGCGGACAATCAGGTGTTCAACACCATCAATGGTGACTTCGGTGCCGCTGTACTTGCCAATAAGCACTCGATCCCCTTTTTTGACACTTAAGGGAATAGTTTTTCCGCTGTCATTTACCCTTCCTGTACCTACTTCAATGACATCAGCTTCCTGTGGTTTTTCCTTGGCTGTGTCAGGAATAATAATGCTGCCACGTTTGACCTCTTCCTCTTCCACTCTTTTCAGCAGAACTCGATCATACAAGGGTTGAATTTTCATGTTTTACCTCCTTTCTCCTATTTCATATATTTAAATTGGCACTCTCGCTCATCGACTGCTAAATTATAAGTTATGATAAAAACCTTGTCAAGATCTGAGATATAAATTTTAGCAGGCAGGAGTAAAGATTGCTATTTTTTTACCTTGATTTTTAAGGCTTTAAATCGATTATGAAGGGTATTCCGGTGGATCCCCAGGGCCTGAGCAATTTTAGTTTTATTCCCCTTATAACGGGCGCTGGCTGTCTCCAGATAAATTTTCTCAAATTCGGCTTGAGCTTCCTTTAAGTGTATCTCCTTCTCTATCATATCGGCGATAAGATTCTCCAGCTTCTGATGGATATTAAGTTCCTCAAATTTTTTGCTCATTTTCCCCTCCTCCCTTGCCCTGAAATTTCCTCCAGTTATCATTAAATTTAGCCTTTAAATCAGCTGGAATCAAGTTAATCATGGCTTTGGAGACACGAAGACAGGACGGGGCCAGCCTGGAACCGATCAAAGCTGGCTGCCCGAAATCAAAAACAACCAGGGCCATGGCAATTACCGCGCAGATAAGCACTCCTTTAATTAACCCAAAAGCTGCTCCCAGAAGATGATTGAGCAGGCTGAGAGGACCTTTCATCAGCTTGCCCAGCAATACTCCCAGTAACCAGCTCAGCAGAACAATAGAGATAAAGATCAATAAAAAACTCAGGCAATTTCTCCAGAAATCAGAACTCACTGAGGAATGAAGCTTCCAGGATAACCAGCCGTAGTTTCTGGAGGCCACAATTAAGCCAATAATCACTCCGGCCAGACCTAACACCTGACGCAGCAGACCTTTGATCAGACCCATAATAAAAGTTAACAGCAAAATGACAATAAGAATAATGTCCAGCCAGTTAAAATGCATCAGCTCTTCCTCTCCCTCAGTTTTTCGACCATGTCATAATTGCCGTCTTTGATCAGCCCGAAGTAAACCCGTGGTTTAATCTGACCGTGAAAATCAGAGCCAGCGGTGACCACCAGGTCAAGTCCTTCAGCCAGCCGACGGTATAATTCGGTCTGCTCTGGCTGATGATAAGATGTATAGACTTCCAGCCCCTGTAAGCCAAGAGATTTAAGGAAGACCAGATCTTCTCGAGTCGTTTGCTGGAAATAAGCACCAGGATGAGACAGGACCGGCACTCCTTCTGTTTCCGGTGCCAGACGCAGGACTTCCTCCAGGGGAATATGGTTTTTGGGGACAAAAGCAGGCTTACCTTCTGTAAAATAATCCTGATAAAAGAGATACGGAGCAAAAACCTGGCTATCACTGTCATAATATTTTTTTAGAAGCGGATTCTGTCTGCTTTCTGGTTTTTCCAGCAAAACCCGGGCGATCTTGACCCCCAGAGGGGGAATACCAGCACATTTCTCCCAGACTTCTTCCCACTCGAGGTTAAATCCCTGTTCTTTTAATAATTCTACCCGTCGCCTGGCCTCTTTCAGTCTGGATTCGGCTACATAATTTACTATGTAGCGAATGGCCTGACTGCGCCAGTTAACAAACGGAAGTTGCAGGTGGAACTCCCGGCCATCAAAAACAGTGGTGATTTCAATGCTGGGAATAACCTCAACTCCTGCTTCCTCTCCTGCCCTGAGTGCTTCCGGATAAGCTGCTACCGTATCATGATCAGCAATAGCAATAGCTCTAAAGCCATGTTCTCTGGCCATTGAGACCAGGTCACGTGGCGAATAATCGCCATCACAGCTAAAATATGAATGAAGATGGAGATCAACCACACCGTCAGCTGTCATTTTATCCTTCTCTGCCTGGTTTCTTAGAATCAAATAATTAAATAATCTTCAGGTCCGTTTCAAGGCAAGTCATTTTTGCCGGTCAATAACCTGTAAATTTCCAGATAGCGCTGGGACGTTTGCTCTATGACCTCTGGCGGCAGGGGTGGAGGAGGTGGCGTCTTTCTGTCCCAGCCTGTGCTTAAAAGATAATCGCGGACATATTGTTTATCCAGGCTGGGCTGCGATTTACCTGGAGAATAAGTAGCCAGTGGCCAAAAACGCGACGAGTCTGGAGTAAACAGTTCATCCACCAGCAGCAACTCCTCATTTTCATCCAGACCAAATTCAAATTTCGTATCGGCAATGATAATTCCCTTAGAAATCGCATAAAGAGAAGCCTTCTGGTAAAGTTCAAGACTGATCTTGCGGATCTTATCAGAGAGCTCGGAGCCAACCATCTTTTCCATTTCTTTAAAGGTAATATTCTCATCATGACCGACGTCAGCCTTGGTGGAAGGAGTAAAGATCGGCTCATCCAGCCGGGATGATTCCTGCAAGCCCTTGGGCAGCTTTATTCCGCACACCTTGCCTGTCTCCTGGTATTCTTTCCAGCCCGAGCCGGACAGATAGCCACGAACGACGCATTCGATGGGAATTACCCTGGCTTTCTTCACCAGCATGGAACGTTTATAAAGAAGATCGGCAGACTGGTGCAGTTCGGCCGGGAAATCAGAGATCTCAGTTGAAATCATATGGTTACGGCAAACCAGAAAAGTATAATCAAACCAGAACCTGGAGAGCTGGGTCAAAACCTGTCCCTTATATGGGATCAATGAGGATAAGACAAAGTCAAAGGCTGAAATCCGGTCCGTAGCTACAATTAAAAGCCTATCTCCAAGATCAAACACATTTCTGACTTTACCCTTTTTAAATACTGGAATACCTGGCAGCTCAATATCACCCACTACCATCTGACTTCTGTCCATGATAAGCTCCTTAACTATTAAATAGATACACCGTTAGCTTAAAAAGAATATTTAAACTTCTTAATATCTTAATTTAAAGCCGGATTGAAATCAACCTGGCCAGAAATGTCGATTTTAATTTCATCTGGACTTTCTCCTCAGGTAAGGAACGTGGCTGACATCAATCTTTTTCTCTTCTTTTTCCCTTTGCTCATTTGAAAAATTTATAAAACGCAAATCATAGAGAACTAAAGTGGCTCAATTTTTTATATTTTTTATCCCGATAAAATTTATCAGACGAGCTGGGTCGGCTGACTGCCGCCGGTGAGATAGGAGTTGAGATGTACAGAAAGTACATAACTCCAGAGAAAAAATGTTTTTGGCAGGAAGCCCGATAGCTTTGCTCAGAAGCCAGCGGTTAGCAGCCCGGAGATTAAGGTAAAAATGGCCAGGCTTATCTCCAGATAAAAATATGCCGTCTGCCGGAAAACCCTGCCTCAGAAAAAAATCATAGACTTCCTGTCCAACTTCATAGCATCTGGCTTCAATGGCGGGGCCAAGTGCAGCTAAAGTCTGCTCAGGACGAGTGGAAAACGACTTTCTCATTAACTCAAAGGCAATTTCAACAATTCGACCGCCTGTTCCTCGCCAGCCGCCATGGACAGCAGCTATCACCCGCTGTTCTGTATCAACCAGGAAAAGAGGCAGGCAGTCGGCCGTCTTGACGATTAATAACATTCCCGGCCTGGCGGTAATCAGCCCGTCAGCCGAGACCTTTGATTCCGGTGGCTGCTCGATCACCAGAACCCTGGTTGAATGCTCCTGATTCATTTCGACCGGCTGAAAGGAAACTAACTCTGGATGAGCTTTGAGATCTTCCCGCTTGAAGCCAGCCAGACCAAAACCGTGAATCAACCAGGGAATACGATTTAGTTCTTCCAGGCTCAAGTATTTTATTTCATTGGCCATCTTCTTCCTGCTCTTCTATTTCACAGCTTTCTTTTAAGTCATATTCTTTCTGTTAGATTATTTTAAATGATTAAAAGAGTCTATTTTTATAATTTTAACTGGTTTCTATGCCCGTCAGCCAATTCAGCCGGGCTTTGACCATTGATCTCCTGCTTCATTTTTATAGTCCTTCAGCGCCCGGACATCAAGTCAAAACTTCAACCGATGATCTTGAATACGACGTAATACTGTGGCCAGAAATGATGAAAAAGAGATGACAGAAGGGATTTAACCGGGTTAGAGAAAAAGTTAATATAATATAGAAGTTATTTCGGCTGAGACGACAGTGGCGGGTGATAGAAGATTAATTAGAATAAATAAGGCGATAAAAGTTGACAAAAAAAATTGATCAGGCTAGCGATGAAGGGCAGAGATAAAAACAAATTGAGCTATGAAAAAAATCAGACAAAATCCAAGGAGAAACGATGAAATTTATTCCTGTTTTACTTTTGATCTCTCAGGGTTTGCTTTTTTCCAGTTTAAACGGCCAGGAGTTTCGGCCTCGAGCCCGTGACCTGGGGTTAAAGATAGGGGTACTGGAAACGGGGCCGCTCAATGCCATTACTGATGTGGCTGGAGTCAGGGTTGGTCACCAGACAATCGTCAAGGGTTCTGACATTAGAACAGGAGTCACGGTCATCCTTCCTCACGAAGGTAATATTTTCCAGGAAAAAGTTCCGGCCGCCGTGGCCGTGGCCAATGGCTTTGGCAAATTGACCGGTTCAACTCAGTTAGAAGAACTGGGTTATCTCGAAACCCCTATCGTTCTGACCAATACTCTCAGTGTGCCGGTCGCCTGTCAGGCAATTATTGATTATATTCTGAACCTGCCTGGCAATGAACAGGTAGAATCGGTTAACCCGGTAGTTGGAGAAACAAACGACGGCTGGCTCAATGATATTAGAGCGATGGCTATCACTAAACAAGACGTGCTGGCCGCCATCAAGGGGGCGACATCTGGTCCGGTGGAAGAGGGTTCGGTGGGAGCAGGAACCGGCACCACCTGTTTTGATTTTAAGGGGGGCATTGGAACTGCCTCCAGAAAACTTCCGGTCCAGAAGGGCGGTTATACCGTTGGCATCCTGGTTCAGACCAACTTTGGCGGCGTGCTGCAGATAAATGGGATTCCCGTTGATAAGATATTGGGTAAAAAGGTCAGTCTGAGTCAGAAGGAAGGTAACGGCCAGGTTGATGGTTCCTGTCTGGTGGTGGTGGCGACCGATGCTCCCCTGGATAGCCGCAATTTAAAACGGCTGGCCAGGAGAGCACTGGCTGGCCTGGCCAGGACCGGCAGTTATTATTCCAATGGCAGTGGCGATTATGCTATTGCTTTTTCCACAGCTACCGAGGTAAGGCTAAAACCCAATCGGCCAGGACAGGCCGGCCTGACTATGAAGATGGAAGTTCTTCGCAACGAAGCGATGTCAGCTCTATTCCAGGCGGCGGTAGAGGCTTCAGAAGAGGCTATTCTGAATTCACTTTTTAAAGCTACCACTATCCAGGGTCAGAAGGGACGAACCGCCTATGCCCTGCCTGTGGAAAAAATAGCAGCTTATCTGGAGAAAACAAAAGATGAATAAAAGCAGAAATACTACTAAAACAGTAGGAATTCTGGGTGGCCTGGGTCCGGAAGCTACGGCCAGATTTTTTAAACTCGTTATCGACAACACCGCCGCCAGAAAAGATCAGGAGCATCTCAAAATTATTATTCTGGATAACCCTTCCATTCCGGATCGGACTGCTGCTATTCTTTACCACGGACAGAACCCGCTGCCTGCCCTGCGCGATGGATTAAAGTTTCTGGAAAAAGCCGGTGCTGACCTGGCTGTCATTCCCTGCCTGACTGCGCATTATTATTTTGACCAGCTAAAATCGGCGACCAGGCTAAAGCTGGTCAATCTGATCGAAGAAACTGCTTCTTATCTGAAAATTTTTAACCCGGAGGTGAAAAAAGTCGGGCTGCTGGCCACTGAAGGAACCATTGCCACCGGCATCTTCCACCCACCTTTTAAAAAGAAAAAAATAGAAGTTATTAATCCCTCAGAAAAAAGCCAGAAAAAAATCATGGAAGCTATCTATGGGCAGCAGGGCATAAAGGCCGGTGGTAAGGGACGGAAGCCGAAAAGGTTACTGGTTGAAGCCGCAGATGAACTAATAGAGGCCGGAGCTGAGGCCATTATTGCTGGCTGTACAGAAATTCCCCTGGTCCTCAGCCCGGCAGACCTGGCCGTTCCTCTAATTGATCCTCTGGTCATTGGAGCCAGGGCTGTCATCAGGAAAGCTGGCGGGCAATTGAAAGAAAGGCCAGCCAGGTAATGGGCTGTTTTTCTTGACAACTGGCCGATAATCGGGTATAAAACTAGCGACTTTCCACATGTAAGGAGGTGACAGTTAGTGGCTTTTGTCGTTGTTGAGGACGGAGAAAGTTTAGAATCAGCTCTCAGGCGGTTTAAAAGAAGAGTTCAGCAGGAAGCAATTATCAAAGAAATCAAGAAGCATTCTGTCTATTTGAAACCTGGAGAAAAACGCCGGCTAAAAGATGCCCAGGCCAGAAAAAGAATGCGCCGGCGGTTAAAAAGAGAACGAGATTTCGAATACTGAAACCCTTGCGCGCCGGAAGGTCTGTCTAATTTCCCAAAAAGTTTAAAAATCGGGTCAAAGGGTTGGATCATTTTAGAAAACCTGACTGGCTGAAAGCCAGGCTGCCCTCTCAGTCTTCATATTTCCAGGTAGCCGGACTTTTAAAAAAAGGCAGGCTTCATACTATCTGCGAAAGCGGGCGCTGCCCGAATATCGGAGAATGCTGGGCAAGGAAAACCGCTACTTTTTTGATCCTGGGAAATATCTGTACGAGAAACTGTGCTTTCTGCGCGGTTAATAAGGGAAGGCCGCAGCCATTAGATGAAACTGAACCAGAACAGGTGCTGGCCGCAGTTGAGGCCATGGGCCTGCGTTATGTGGTCATAACTTCGGTTACCAGAGATGACCTGCCTGATGGTGGAGCCGAAGTTTTTTACAGAACGATAAAATTAATTAAGGATAACTATCCCCAGATCAAAGTAGAGGTTCTGGTCCCTGATTTTAAAGGAGAGGAAGGCCCCTTGTTGAACGTCCTGGCCGCCGGGCCCGAAGTTATCAGTCATAACCTGGAAACAACGGCCAATCTCTATCCAGAAATAAACAGGCCAGTTAACAACTATTACCGGTCGCTTGGTTTGCTCCAACTGGCCCGGACGCACGGGGCTCTAACCAAATCTGGCTTGATGGTGGGACTGGGAGAAAGCCTGACGGATCTGAAGCAGGCTTTTCTTGACCTGCGACAGAATGGCTGTGAATTGTTGACCATCGGCCAGTATCTTCAACCCACCAGGCAGCACGCACCGGTCAGACGCTATTATTCGCCGCAAGAATTCGAAGAGCTTCGACAACTGGCCCTCGAGCTTGGGTTTAAAGAGGTGGCCAGCGGACCTCTGGTTAGAAGTTCATATTTTGCTGATAAGCTCTACGAAGCCAGCAGGAGTTAAGACTGATGCGCTATTTAGTTTTTTCTGACATTCATGGCAATCTGGAAGCTCTGGAAGCAGTCCTGAAGGAGGCCAGAAAAAAAAGGATTGATTACTATCTTTTCCTTGGCGATCTGGTTGGGTACGGCGCCTCTCCTAACGAGGTGATTCAGCAGGTCCAGGCTCTGGGTCACCTTTCTGTGGTTAGAGGTAATCACGATAAAGCTGTGGCTGGTCTGGATTCTATTCAGACCTTTAATCCAATAGCGGCGGCGGGTATAGAATGGACCAGGAAGTCCTTAAATAAAAAATATCTCCATTTCCTGGCCAGCCTGGCTAAAAGCCCTCTTATTGTTCACGAGGCCATTACCATCTGTCATGGTGCACCTTTCGATGAAGATTATTATATCTTCGGAGAATTTGATGCGGCTGAAGCTTTCAGTTATATCAGTACCCCGGTCTGTTTTTTTGGCCATACTCATTTCCCCTTTGTTTATGTGGAAAGGGAAGAAACGGTAGAAGGGACCTTCATTGAAAAATTCCCGGCTGAAATTAAATTAGAAAAGGGAGCGCGCTATCTGATTAACCCTGGTTCTGTCGGCCAACCTCGCGACCGCGATCCACGGGCTGCTTATGCTGTTTATGATTCAAAAAACAACCGCCTGAAATTTAACCGCGTTGAATATGATATCGCCGAATCGCAAAGAAAAATTCTGGCTACCGATCTACCTGCCGCTTTAGCTGAAAGATTATCACTGGGAATTTAAAGCCCGGTATCTAAATCAAAGATCAGCCTTCATTCTCGCGGAAGAGGCGATCGCCAAGAGTCTCTCCGATAAAGAAATAAAACAAGAAGAAATAAATAGAAACCAGAATGAGCAAGAAAATAAGTAAGCTGGTGGTGGCTGCCCCCAGCAATTTAAAAATAGTCACCTGCATGGAGCGAGCGGCCAGCCAGATGGTTAGAAGCCAGAGCAGAACAATAAACAGCAAATCGAACACCTTGGCTTTAATAAACGCACCCGGACTCAAAGGAGTTATCCCCCGGGCAGCAGGACCGGTCAAACTCCGGTTTTCCTCTTCTCCCAGGCAGACCGTGTCTGTTTCTGGTTCATAGAAGTCTGTTTCCTCTTCTTCCTCTTCTAGTTCCATCTCTAAATCTCGACTTTCTTCGAGCTCCAGCTCACTTCTGGTAACCTTTTCCGGGAAGCCCATTGTTGGTTGGTGGGGCCATTCTTCTCCAGGCAATTCCTCATCCGGATAAAGCTCATCTGTTGCTTTTTCCCCCTGGCGTGAAATATCCTGGTCTTTCTCCAGCCATTCAGTTGAAGCATCTTTAATATCAGAAACCCAGGGAGGTATATTATCGGTTTCTTCCGCCTCTTTTTTATCTTTATTAATCTTTATTCTTTCCTTTTCTTTCTCTTCCAGGATTTTAAGAAAGTCTTCAACCTGTCTTTGACCCATTTCTACCGTCGGGCCGATGGCTTCCAGCTCAGCTGTACTGAAGGCATCCGCCATTTTTTGTCCTTCACTTTTTTCTTTTTCGCTGCCTTTGCTGTCCTCTTTATTCTGAGTTTCAGTCTCAACTTCTAACTCCTGGACCAGTTGAGTTACCAGCCCTGGACCCGGCTTTTCAGCAGTCGAGGTCTCTTCTGTCTTTATTTCCTTTTGAAGCTCCTCCACCATTCTAGTCACCAGACCGGGTTCCATCTTTTCTTCCTGTTCCTTCGGGAAAGGCAGATCCTCTTCCACCTGGGTAAAAATCAGCTCTTCTGGAGTTTTTCTGGATTCCTTCTTTCTTTCGGCCGATGAGCCAACGGTCTCTGGCACCGTTTTCTGGCTACCAGCTGCTTCTTCATCAACTATGATGACCTCTTCGAGTTCTTCTTCTGCTACCAGGTCTTCCTCCAGCTCTTCCTCTTCATCGAATTGAGCCTCTTCTTCGCCTGGAAAGATCTCGGGCGCTTCACTCCTGACTTCAGACTCTTCTTCCTCCCCCACTGGCCGGCGATCATCTTCGATTATTTTGTCGCCTGGAATTTCCTCTTCTATTTCTTCATCTTCAGGAAAAAGGAGTCTGGTGCCGCAGTTTTTGCAAAACTCATCCTGGTCGCTGATTAAAGCCCGACAATAGGGACAGCGCTTTATACCCATTCTCTTTTAGCCCTTTTTATTTATAGAACTAAAAAAAATCCCTGTCAAATGAATTTTTTGGCTGGCTGTTCAGTCATCAGCAATAAGCTTCCCCTATTTCTAATTGATTTTTTTCTTAATTGACATTTTTTAAAAAAACTCAAACTTTTTCAGGTTGACAGCAGGAGTTTTTTTAATAAAATTAAGAAGTTAATGGAAACGGGCGATTAGCTCAGAGGCAGAGCGCTACCTTCACACGGTAGAAGTCAGAGGTTCGAATCCTCTATCGCCCACCAGCGGGCTAAGAGTGGCTCTTTAATAAGCTGCTGGTTTTTTCAAAATGGCTTTTATCCAATATTTTGGATTTTTATCCAAATCCATGAACAGGCGGCTCTGGTGCTGATGTTATGATATTGATAATACATATCTTATATATTTATTTTTTCTGGCATAAAAGTTGCATATAAATAAAGCGAAATGAAAAGAAAACTTATGTCTAAGGAGGTGATAGAAGGAAGAAGAAGTATCTTAAAAGACTCAGGGTGGGATGATTTGATTCAAAATCATCCCAGGGCAAAGGGAATAAAAATCATTCGAAAGGAGATGTGATTCGAATGAAGAAAAAAATTTTAGTTTTTATGCTGGCTCTCGTTCTCATCGCCGGCAGCACTGCCTTCGCTCAAATCATGCCCGAAGGCATGATTACGGGCAAGGTTGTGGACGATCAAGGCAATCCGCTGCCGGGTGTGACGGTTGAAGCCGCCAGCCCCAAGCTGGTCGGTAAAGCGGCTACAGTGACTGATGCTAATGGTTCTTATCGTTTGATGGCTTTACCATCCGGAACTTATCAGTTAACTTTTAGTCTGCCTGGTTTCAAGACTTTGGTCAGACAGAATATTGTCCTCCAGTTATCTCAAACTCTGGTGATCAATGTCACTATGGAACCGGCAGCCATTGAAGAACAGGTGACGGTCGTTGGCCAGAGCCCATTAATTGACGTCAAAAGCACCGTCAAGGGCCAGGTTATGACCAAGGAGATGTTCCTCAGCTTACCTCGTGGTCGAACCTTCGACTCTCTGATTACAACTGTCCCTGGCGTTTCGAGCGAGGGTAGAGCAGGTGGTATTTCAGTTGATGGCGCCTCGGGGGCTGAGAATATGTGGTATGTTGATGGCGCCGACGTGACTGAAATCCACGTTGGAACCAGAGCCCAGAACGTCGTGCTGGAACTTGTTGATGAAGTTAAGGTTACCGCTTCTGGTTATAATGCTGAATTTGGTGGTTCAATGGGTGGTGTGGTTAATGTCATCACCAGGTCTGGTGGCAATACTTTCCACGGCGATGTCATGGCCTATTATAACAACAATAAGCAGTGGATGCAGGGTAAATCCAGAGATTATCTGAAAGAAGATCCGGTCAATTACAATACATTCTATTATCAAAATGATGATGACTTTTATTTTGATGGCGGAAAGAAAAGAGATCCATATTACCGCATCGAAGGTGTCTTCAGCCTGGGCGGATACATAATTAAGGACAGACTGTGGTTTTTCGCCTCCTTGAACCCCATTTATTACCAGACCGAAGGCCTCCGCGATTTTAACGGTCGTCAGGGCCCCTTCTATAAATTCTTAAATAAAAACTATAACTATAACGGTTCAGTAAAGTTGACGGCCGCTCCGATGACAGGTCTCAGGCTTTCAGCCAGCTTTGTTAATAACTTTAGTAAGTATCGTGGTAGTATTCCCAGTATAGATGGAACCGGCAATGCAGAAATCCCCTGGCACCAATACGGGTATGATTATCCCAACTGGAGCGCTTCGTTCACCGCTGATTATACCGCCATAAACAACATGTTAATTTCATTCAGAGCTGGCTGGCACCGTCAGGACGCTGGCAATCAGCAGCTGCTCCCACCTGATGAGACTACCTATTACAATACATACGGCAACAACAGTGCCACCTGGATAGCCCGTTATCAGCAGTACTATCCAGATCGCGTTAACGAGCTTGCCAAGCCAAGATATTGGGCCAGTGCACCTGAATGGCTTTTAACCAATAAACAATTAAGAGAAAAGATCAGTGCTAATCTTGACGTTACTTATTATCTAAGTCTGGCTGGGGAGCATGCGATAAAAGGCGGTATCCAGTACATCCGCCTGCATGAAGATTATGATCAGCAGCCCATAGCTCCTCGGGTGAACCTTTACTGGGGAAGAGCTACTGATCTCAATGGTGACGGAGTTGGCGACCAGGGAACTTACGGTTATTACATAATCCGGCATGGCTACGAGTCCTACCCATACGGCTGGCTGTGGAACATGCACAGTGATAACTGGGCTCTCTATCTGCAGGACTCCTGGACAATTAAGAACAAGCTGACTATCAATTTTGGAGTTAGAGCAGAATCCGAATATATTCCTTCCTTTGATCCTAATTTTGATGTAACCCCGATCGACTTCAATTTTGGAGAAAAACTGGCACCGAGATTAGGTATTATTTATGATGTTTTCGGCGATTCCAGTTTAAAACTCTTTGCTAATTTCGGAATTTACTATGATGTTATGAAGCTGTATCTGGCCGAAGGCGCTTTTGGTGGTTTCAAGTGGAAACAGAGCTATTTCCAGCTTAATGACCTTGACTGGACAAAAATAGCCGCTAACTTCTCTAATACTCATAACTTCGAAGACCTTGAGGATCAGACAGCTGGAGGTATCAACCCTTACATTGGAACAATTGATTTCCGTTATCCTTCTTTCGACGCCGTTGACCCGGATATGAAGCCAGTATCTCAGATGGAAGTTTCTGTTGGAGCTGAAAAGAAGCTTTCCGAGACTTTATCGTTATCTGTCTGGGGCACCTATAAGAAACTCCTCAGAACAATCGAAGATATCGGTGCCTATGAAGAAGTTGAACCAGGGCAGTTTGCTGAAGTTTACATGTTTGCTAATCCAGGCTATGGCTGGGCAAGACCGCAATCTGAAGGCGGAAGAATTTCTGATGAATACTGGCCGATGCCAAAAGCCAAAAGAGATTATTATGGGTTGAAGATAGCTCTGGAAAAAAGATTCAGCAACAACTGGCAGGGCGGCCTTAACTATACCCTGTCCAGAGTTGAAGGTAACTACGGCGGCCTGGCCAGCTCCGATGAAGAAGGCCGTGTATCTCCCAATGTTGAGCGGTATTATGATTACTGGTTTATGCCCTATATGGCTAATGGAGAACCTCTGGATGGACCCCTTCCGCAGGACAGAACTCACTACATCAAAGCCTACGGCTCATATGCTTTCCCCTTTGGTCTGACCATAGGTATCACCGCTTATGCCCGGAGTGGTTTCCCCGTTAGTACCAGAATCAACCTGTGCAACGCCTATATGTGGCCCAATGGCTATGGCGACCTGGGTCGTTTACCCTGGACAGCCTGGGCCGATATTTATGCTGAATATACCCTGCGGTTCGCTCAAAAATACTCAGTTGGAATCAACTTCCAGTTTAATAACATCACCAATACCAAAACAGTCCAGTCCAGAATTTATGACCTCAACCGGAATGGTGCCCTCTACAGTGTAGCAGGAATAAATTTCGAAGATGCCATGCTGGCCGGTACATTTGATGAAATCTGGTATAACCTGTTCTCGACCAATTCCTCGCTCACTCCTCATGGTGCTTTCAATCAGTGGTCATCGAGATTTGGAACCTGGTCAACCAGACTTGGTTTCAGGTTCACTTTCTAAACTGAAGAGCAGTAGCTAAGATTCTCAACAAGCCCGTCTCCGCCGACAGGCGGAGGCGGGCTTTTTATTTGCGCGCTTTGTCTGAGGCTGAAATCGCCTGATAAAGAAAAAGAATACCATATTCTTCAATGATTAATTCCAGGTCAGAAAAGATTAAGGGCTGGCTGATAACTCTGGTTGGTCTGAATTATTAAACTTCAACAGAAAAACTAGTTTTGCGAGAACTGTTTTTCCAACTTCTCCAGTTCTCTTTTAGCCAACCTGACATTGGCTGGATCATCACCGCTGGAATTTTCGAGATAAAGTTTATAATACTCGACAGCTTCCCGGGTAAGACCTGCTTTCTGACAGGCCACAGCCAGATTAAAATAGCCGGATCTCGTAGGAGAGATAGCTAGGGCCTGTTTCAGGTAAAATAGAGCCTGGTCATGCTCGCCCAGGTAAGAATAGGCGATGCCAATAAATTGATAGAAGGACTGATCTCCCGGATAATCATTTATAAGCTTCTTATAGATTTCAATAG
>Ga0208695_1001393_pt1 | contig 20183 bp, 12 predicted proteins | sample AD_UKC111_MetaG_FD_184449 | JGI IMG/M metagenome (GOLD analysis project Ga0208695, IMG submission 184449) | Active sludge microbial communities of municipal wastewater-treating anaerobic digesters from Hong Kong - AD_UKC111_MetaG (SPAdes)... | ecosystem: Engineered > Bioreactor > Anaerobic >...
GATTGCAACATATGCAACAAAAATTTTTTAAGAAATTGACAAGTTTTTTGCATAAAAAAAGCCCATTTTTCAATGGGTTTCAGACTTATCAATCTTTTGTTTTTAATGACTAACTGTCAAACTCCCGATAAAATCTGCCTGAAATAATTTGACGATTTAACCTATTTTAATTTGACGATTTACAACGTTAGCATGTATAATTATTGTAAGGAGGATGGTATATGGCTTACTACGCACATACTACTGATAATAAAGATAAGTCAGATTGGCAACTTTTAATTGACCATCTTCTAAATGTTGCAAAATATAGTGAAAACTTTGCTAATACTTTTGGGGCCGGAAGGATGGCGTACACCGCTGGAATGGTACATGATTTAGGCAAATACTCAAAGGAATTCCAAGAAAGACTTGAAGGGAAGAAGCATAAAGTGGATCATTCTACAGCAGGAGCTAAAGAATTAGAAAAGAAATATGGCTGTCAGATTGGAAGAGTACTTGCTTATGTCGTGGCAGGACATCATGGTGGTTTGCCAAATGGAAACAAGGGAAATGACAGAAACTTATTGTCAAGATTAGAAAAAAAGGATATTCCGAATTATAGTTCTTATGAGAATGAGATACAGATTCCATTGATAGATAAAGAAGATATTAAAAACATACCTGTTCCCCAAAATGCAGAAACTTTAGCATTTAGTAGATCATTTTTTATAAGAATGCTTTATTCATGTGTAGTTGATGCTGATTTTATTGACACCGAAAAATTTATGGCTTTAGATAAGTCAATACTTAGGGGGGCAAATAAAAATATAAATGATATATATATAAAATTTGAAAATACATTGAATGAACTTGAGTTGAAAGCTTTGAATAACGCTACTTCTATAAATATTGAACGACAAAAAATTTTACAAACATGCATTGAAGCAGCTAATTGGAAAAATGGTTTTTATACATTAACTGTGCCTACTGGTGGTGGAAAAACCTACTCATCAATGGCTTTTGCCCTAAAACATGCAATTAAAAATAAAAAGGATAGAATAATATATGTAATTCCCTATACCAGCATAATTGAACAAAATGCACAGGTTTTTCGTGATGCATTGGGAGATGATGTTGTTTTGGAACATCACAGCAATTATGATTATCCAGATAGTAGTTTTGATACTTGGTCGGATAATGAAAAAAAGCACAGGCTTTCAACTGAAAACTGGGACATGCCGATTATAACTACTACTGCTGTTCAATTTTTTGAATCAATGTTCAGTAATAAAAGCTCAAAATGCAGAAAATTACATAATATTGCTAATAGTGTTGTAATTCTTGATGAAGCACAAATGATGCCATTAGACTACTTAAGGCCTTGCCTGTGGGCGTTGGTTGAATTAATTAACAATTATAATGTAACAGTTGTTTTATGTACTGCCACTCAGCCTGCAATTAGAGATATGCTTCCTAGTAATGTTAATCCTGTAGAAATAATTAAAAATCCAATAGAATTACAGAAAAAATTTGAAAGAGTACAAATTCAGTATTTAGGTAATAAAAATGATTTTGATATAGCAGCAGAAATAACAAAACTCGACCAAGTATTATGTATAGTGAATACCAGAAAACATGCAAAAATTCTTTTTGAAAAAATTACTGAGTTAACATCTGAAGGAATTTATCATCTTTCGGCAAGAATGTGTCCAGCACATAGAAAACAGATTTTAGCAGAGATTTGTACACGTCTTAAGGAGAAAAAGACATGCAGAGTTATTTCAACTCAATTGATAGAAGCAGGTGTTGATGTTGATTTTCCAGTTGTTTATAGGTCTATGGCAGGCATAGATTCTATTACACAGGCTGCCGGAAGGTGTAATAGAGAAGGTAAAATGAATTATGGAAAAGTATATGTTTTTGAACCTGAAGAACATGGAATGCCTAAGAAAGGCAGATTTAGTAAAAATGCATCTATAACAAGAAGTATAGTGAGAAGTTTTGAAAGCAATATTTTATCTTTAGAGGCTATAAAGTCATATTTTGAGTTATTGTATGATTTTGAAAGAGAGCAATTGGATTCAAAGGATATTTTAAAGATGATAAAAGAAGGCGAGAAGGATCTATTGTATCCATTTGAAGATATTGCAAATAACTTTAATCTTATTGATGATATAATGCAAACAGTAATAGTTCCATTTGATGAAGAAGCTAAAAGATTGATTTTTGAGATGGAAAGTAGTAAATACCCCGGAATGTATAGCAGGAGCCTACAAAAGTATTCTGTACAAATTTATGCTTTTGAGAAAGAAGCACTTGTCAAAGCTGGTGCAATAGGCAGTGAAAAGGTCGGAGGGCTTTACTGGGTTGTCAGAGACAGCTCATTTTATAATAATTTAATAGGTCTCATGGATGCAGAGAATGTTAAAGCACCAGATGAGGTACTATTGTTTTAATATGAAATTGGAAAGGAGGGTACTATGGGATACGGTATTAAGTTAAGAGTATGGGGTGATTATGCATGTTTCACACGGCCTGAAATGAAGGCTGAAAGAGTTAGTTATGATGTAATTACACCATCAGCTGCAAGAGCAATTATAGAAGCGATTCATTGGAAACCTGCTATAAAATGGGTAATTGATAGGATTCATGTAATCAAACCGATTAAGTTCGACTCAGTAAGGAGAAATGAAGTTGAAAGGAAAATTGGTATAGGAAATGTAAAAAAAGCTATTTCAGGTTCAAATGTTGATTTACACCAGTATATCACAGAGGAAAGACAGCAAAGGGCAACACTTCTATTGAGAGATGTAGAATATGTTATTGAAGCTCATTTTGAGATGACTGACAAAGCAGGAAATGAAGACACAGTTGAAAAACATTATAACATATTTCTTCGCAGAGCAAGAAAAGGACAGTGCCATATGAGACCATATTTTGGATGTAGGGAATTTCCTGTACAATTCGAATTAGTTGATGGTGAGATTCCAAAGTCCCAAATTGAAGAAGAAATTGATTTAGGGTGGATGCTTTGGGATATTGACTTTGAAGATGAAATGAAACCAATTTTTTTCAGACCTAAAATGGTAGATGGCGTTTTTGATGCCAGAAGGGATGTGGGATTATGATTTTACAGGCACTTAATGAGTACTATAAGATATTGCTGAATAATCCTGACTCCGGAGTGGCAAAGCCAGGATATAGTAATTCGAAGGTATCACATGCAGTAGTATTATCAAAAGATGGTGATTTATTGGATATTGTTTCAATGATGATTGAAGATAAAAAGAAATTATTACCCAAATTCATGATTTTGCCAAAGGAAGTACAGCGTTCTTCCAATATAAACTCTAACTTCCTTTATGATAATGCTTCCTATGTTCTTGGTATTTTTTCAAAAAAAGAAGGAAAAGAAATAAAAATCTATATTTCTAAAGATAAGTTTGATGCTTTTAAGAATAAGCATAATAGTAAACTGAATGAATTTCAGAATGATGAAAGGATTAGTGCATTTTTGAAATTTGTTAATAGTTGGAATCCAAGTGATTGGGACAAGTATTTTAACTTAGAGAAAGCAATTGAAATCTGCAATGGAAATAATATTGTTTTTAGAGTTGAAGGATTTAAAGGCTTTCTTCATGAGAATGAAGATGTTATATACCATTTTATGAATGATGAAGAAAATACTAAAGAATCGACAAATGAATATAGCTCGCAATGCCTTATAACAGGTCAAGTTGATAAGATTTCGAGAACGCATACACTAATTAAGGGCGTTAGGGGGGCACAAAGTGCTGGTGCGGCAATTGTATCTTTCAATATTGAATCATTTAAATCCTATAATAAAGAGCAAAGTTTTAATGCTCCTGTGGGGGAAAATGCTACATTTGGTTATACAACTGCGTTAAATTACCTTTTAAATAGTAAATTAAACAAAGTTAATTTTGCTGATATTACTATGGTATTTTGGGCTAACCATGAAGACAATAATAATACAGAAGAAACAATTCTTGCGTGGTCACTTGATCCGTTTGATCCAGACAAAAAAGAAAATGACAGGGATAAAAAAGAATATATAGTGGATGATTCTACAGCAAGACAAGCAAAAGAAATACTTGAAAGTGTTAAGAATGGATTACCGGCCAAATCAAGGAATTTTGATGAAAATACCAGATGCTTTCTACTGGGATTAGCTCCAAATGCAGCCCGAATATCAATTAGATTTTTCAGAGTAAATTCATTTGGAGAAATATTGGACAAAATTGCAATGCATTACAGAGATATAAATATTATTGGTATTGAAAGATATGGCACTTTTATACCTCCTTGGAGAATTCTTAAAGAAGTTGCTACATTGAGCAAATCAGAAAACATACCACCATTATTGGGAGGACAACTTATTGATTCTGTTTTGACAGGCAGGATATATCCATATGTTTTATACACGTCAGCACTTTCAAGGACTAAAGGAGCAAAAAGGGATGAACGGGATGAACCGGTAAATCCCATATCAGCAGGAATAATAAAGGCTTATTTGTTAAGACGGTTCAGGATTCAAAGTCAAAAAGAAAAGGAGGAGATGATTACAGTGGGATTAAATGAATCATTGACTAATACTGCGTATCGATTAGGAAGATTATTTTCGCTTTTGGAAAAGGCTCAGAAAGATGCAATTGGAAAGGGAATTAATGCTGGAATAAGTGATAAATATTTCGGCTCGGCTTCTGCAACACCTGCTACAGTATTTCCAATACTTTTAAGGCTTTATAGGCATCATAAATCAAAGCTTCAAAAGGAAAGGGAAGGTAAAGCTATTTATATTGATATAAAAATTCAAGAAGTTATGGATGGATTAGAAACTTTCCCGGCACATCTGAATCTTGAAGAGCAGGGCATGTTTGTTTTAGGTTATTACCATCAGAATCAAGCTAATTATACAAAAGTAGAAAAAGAGGGGGATATACAAGATGAGTGAGTTAAAGAATAGGTGTGAATTTGTATTGTTTTTTGATGTGGAAAATGGAAATCCAAATGGTGATCCTGATGCGGGCAATATGCCAAGAATAGATCCTGAGACAAGCAATGGTCTTGTCACTGATGTATGTATTAAAAGAAAGGTTAGAAATTATATTGAGATATCAAAATCTGGTAGTTTGGGGTATGACATATATGTTAAAGAAAATGCTGTATTAAATAATTTAAACATGCTTGCTTATGAAGAACTTAAAATCAAGCAGGAAGCTAAAAAACTTCCAAAAGAGAAGGAAGAAGCAAAGAAACTAACAGACTATATGTGTGGAAGGTTTTATGATATTCGTGCATTTGGGGCAGTTATGACAACTGATGTAAATTGTGGCCAAGTCAGAGGACCTGTCCAATTTAGTTTTGCAAAAAGTATAGACCCAATTGTTCCACAGGAGGTTACAATAACTAGAATGGCAGTAACAAATGAAAAAGATGCTGAAAAAGAGCGTACCATGGGGCGTAAGCATATTGTTCCTTATGCTCTATATAAAATGGAAGGTTTTATATCTGCTCCTTTAGCTAAGCGAACAGGCTTTACAGAAGATGATCTGGAAGTATTGTGGGAATCATTGGTCAATATGTTTGATCATGACCGCTCTGCTGCTAGAGGTAAAATGGCAACAAGAAAACTTGTTATTTTTAAGCATGAATCCGAACTTGGGAACTGTTCGGCTCAAAAGCTTTTCGATATTATTTCAGTTGAAAGAAAAGATAAATCAAGACCGCCTAGAGATTTTTCAGATTATAGCATTAATCTTGATAAGTCAAAACTTCCGGAAGGGGTAACCATTATTGAGAAATGATGTATAAAGAGTATAGCGAGGAAGAAATACTCATGCTATCAGGTATACAGCACTTTGCTTTCTGCAAACGCCAATGGGCATTGATTCACATAGAGCAGTTATGGGCTGAAAATGTCAGAACTATTGAAGGACAATTTTTACATAAGCGTTCCGATGATCCTTTTTTAGATGAAACAAGAAAAGAACATCGGATTGTAAGGGCTATGCCTCTTGTATCCTATTCTCTAGGATTAAGAGGCATAGCTGACGTTGTAGAATTTACAAGAGTTGAAACGAAATCGCAGTATTCAATAACCTTAAAGAACCGACAGGGTTTTTGGATTGTCACGCCAGTTGAATTTAAGAGGGGAAAACCCAAGAAGGATGATAGGGATGCGGTGCAACTTTGTGCCCAAGCTATATGCCTGGAAGAAATGATGAATGTGAAAATAGAGTACGGTGATCTATATTACGATCGAATAAAGCATAGGCAAAGGATTGAATTGGACGAGCAAATAAGAACCAGGGTATATTACCTTGCTGATAATATGCACAAAATGTTTAAGGAAGGCAAAACTCCTCCTGCTGAAGTTGGAAAGCATTGTTCAATTTGTTCTTTGGTAGAGTTGTGTAAGCCAAGGCTGACAAAAAAATATCGTTCAGTCAGCAACTATATTAATGCTGCTTTTAATGAAAGTGAGGAGTTGAAATGAGGAGACTTTTAAATACACTATATGTAACTACTCCAGATAGCTATTTGGCTTGCGAAGGTGAAAATGTGCTTGTGAAAGCTGACGACCAAATTAAATTCAGAATCCCAATTCACAACCTTGAAGGAATTATAACTTTTGGATACGCTGGGGCAAGTCCTGCTCTTATGAGACTTTGTTGTGAACGTGGGGTAGCGTTTTCATTTCTAAGTTCAAGTGGATATTTTCTGGGAAGAGTAACAGGGAAAACTCATGGAAATGTATTATTAAGGAGACAACAATATAGATGGGCTGATAATGATGAAATAACACTTCGTTTATCGAAACGATTTATTGCAGCGAAGATTCTCAACTCTCGAGTATGCATTCAAAGGGTGTTAAGGGATCATGGCGAGAAGATAGAAAACAATGAATTGGTGTCAGCAGTGATTATGTTGAAAAGACTGGCTGAGGAGAGCCGTAATGCTAACAACATTGATTTATTGAGAGGCATTGAAGGAGAAGCAGCTAGAATTTATTTTGGATGCCTTGATAATATGATATTAACTCAAAAGGATGAATTTTTCTTCCATGAAAGAATTAAAAGGCCTCCAACGGATAATGTGAATGCATTGTTATCATTCCTTTACACAATTTTATCCCATGATGTGGAAGCAGCATTGGAATCAGTTGGTTTAGACCCACAAGTAGGATATCTTCATAGAGACAGGCCAGGAAGAAGCAGCTTAGCACTTGATATGATGGAGGAGTTCAGAGCATATCTAGTTGATAGAATGGTTTTGTCATTAATAAACAGAAGACAAATTAGCGGAAAAGGATTTATTAAGAAGGAAACAGAAGCTGTTATTATGTCAGATGAAATGAAGAAACTTGTATTAACTGAATGGCAAAAAAGGAAAAGAGAGGAAATTGTTCATCCTTATCTAGATGAAAAAATACCGATAGGTCTTTTGCCATATGCTCAAGCGCTTTTACTGGCAAGGCATATAAGAGGAGATTTAGATGATTATCCACATTTTTTCTGGAAGTAGGTGATATAATTATGATGGTACTTATAACATATGATGTAAATACTACAACTGTTGCCGGAGAGAAACGATTGAGAAAGATTGCTAAGTTATGCAGGGATTATGGACAAAGGGTTCAAAATTCTGTATTTGAATGTTTAGCTGATCCACATCAGATAGAATTATTAAAAAACAAGCTTATAGAAGTTATGGATAAGGATAAAGACAGCTTGAGGTTTTATTATTTAGGCAGCAATTGGAGACCTAGAATTGAACACATTGGTGCAAAAGCAGGATATGATCCTGAAGGAGTTATTATAACATGAATCGCGATTTATATGCTTACATTAGTTTGTATATAGGTTCGCGATGAGGAATAATACTGCTTTTGGGTTATAATTATCTGTTTATCAGTATTATAATTTTAAGTTATTATTTGGTTTCGCGGATTTATGGTTTGAAGATATAATGGAATTAGTATTTTTAATGCAAACTGTCACGCCTCATGCAGGCGTGTGGATTGAAACTTGACTTCTATACTTCTTCATGGTAAAATACTCTGTCACGCCTCATGCAGGCGTGTGGATTGAAACTTCAATCGGTTTGAAGTGTGACGGCCTTCCTCCTGTCACGCCTCATGCAGGCGTGTGGATTGAAACTACAAATGATTGAATTAACACTTGAAACCCCATAAAGTCACGCCTCATGCAGGCGTGTGGATTGAAACCCCATTTGTTGAGATTAAGCCTATTAAAAAACCTAAGTCACGCCTCATGCAGGCGTGTGGATTGAAACGTTCAATATCCTTTTTATTTGTTCCAGTGAATGGTGTCACGCCTCATGCAGGCGTGTGGATTGAAACTTAGATGTTTTCTTGCCAGTACAGCTGCCATTGTGTCACGCCTCATGCAGGCGTGTGGATTGAAACGTAACCTCCATCTCCACAGGCTTAAAATCCCGTAGGTCACGCCTCATGCAGGCGTGTGGATTGAAACCCCCATATTGTATGACATTAACACAATATGCTCGTGTCACGCCTCATGCAGGCGTGTGGATTGAAACGGTGTACCCATCCAGAGGATTGTGAAAATATCCCTGGTCACGCCTCATGCAGGCGTGTGGATTGAAACTAATACACAGCATGATTGAAGGGTATCCTATACCAGTCACGCCTCATGCAGGCGTGTGGATTGAAACTATTTTGTTTTACAATTAATTGACCATCAAAACACGTCACGCCTCATGCAGGCGTGTGGATTGAAACTATAACTTGTTTTGCTAAGCTTGGTAAATGTATTCGTCACGCCTCATGCAGGCGTGTGGATTGAAACAGGACAAATATATAAAGGCATAAAAGATGGACAGTCACGCCTCATGCAGGCGTGTGGATTGAAACGTAAACAGGTCGATCAGTGGCGGCAGGTTGTTCGTGGTCACGCCTCATGCAGGCGTGTGGATTGAAACGGAAATCAAGGCCCTGTTAGAATGACCCGTGCGGGTCACGCCTCATGCAGGCGTGTGGATTGAAACAGAGATATTGACAAAAACATTTACTGTAACGAGGTCACGCCTCATGCAGGCGTGTGGATTGAAACAAAAGATAATTATGCTGTATATAAAATCAGCTATGTCACGCCTCATGCAGGCGTGTGGATTGAAACTTTAGAAATTTCAATAATATCACAAGACCAATCTGTCACGCCTCATGCAGGCGTGTGGATTGAAACTAGGTATGAAAGTTGTGTCAAGGCACGACCACTCTATGTCACGCCTCATGCAGGCGTGTGGATTGAAACAAGTTCACAGACGGGAGGACAAGTTGGTATGAAAAAGTCACGCCTCATGCAGGCGTGTGGATTGAAACCAGCCTAATTGACTTGGTAAAATGTCTTGCTCATGTCACGCCTCATGCAGGCGTGTGGATTGAAACATTTCTAAGACCTCCTATAAATTTATACTTTGGTGTCACGCCTCATGCAGGCGTGTGGATTGAAACAACTGCTATCTGTAGAACTGGCAGTTGAGATAATGGGTCACGCCTCATGCAGGCGTGTGGATTGAAACCGACCAGATGAGTATAGAAAAACCGGCCGAAACTGTCACGCCTCATGCAGGCGTGTGGATTGAAACTGATATATCTGTACATTCAAATAATGGAGAATAAAGTCACGCCTCATGCAGGCGTGTGGATTGAAACAATAATACCTTTGCGTGTTAATACTTTTATCATTGGTCACGCCTCATGCAGGCGTGTGGATTGAAACTCTTTTTTACATTTTCGGCTTTCCCTGAAGCTGCTCGTCACGCCTCATGCAGGCGTGTGGATTGAAACAATTTGTGGATTGTTTTTGTGTTCACTTTTGAAAAGGTCACGCCTCATGCAGGCGTGTGGATTGAAACCGAGTATAGGGAAAGGTTTCCTGATAGAGTTTTAGTCACGCCTCATGCAGGCGTGTGGATTGAAACGCAACAGTGCAGCAGTGGGAGCATTAGTAATGAGTGTCACGCCTCATGCAGGCGTGTGGATTGAAACTCGGTAATTTAGTTAAACGAAAGGTGGTGAAGATGTCACGCCTCATGCAGGCGTGTGGATTGAAACTACAAACTGGGCAAATGACACACGAAGAACACCCAGTCACGCCTCATGCAGGCGTGTGGATTGAAACTAAATTCCTTGTCGATAAGAAATCCGCCATCAACTGTCACGCCTCATGCAGGCGTGTGGATTGAAACATTTACTTCCTTCCAATCACCAAAAAACGCTTTAAGTCACGCCTCATGCAGGCGTGTGGATTGAAACGTGTTATTATATAATTAAGAACAGGAATTAAAAAAGTCACGCCTCATGCAGGCGTGTGGATTGAAACAAAGAAACTGAAATAGCTTGTGAAATTATCGCTTGTCACGCCTCATGCAGGCGTGTGGATTGAAACAAATTTTCTCCCAAACGTGGATTACGTACATTTTCGTCACGCCTCATGCAGGCGTGTGGATTGAAACTTATTCTTTGTGTTTGCCACATTTATCCCTTCTTTCGTCACGCCTCATGCAGGCGTGTGGATTGAAACCTTGACTTTACTTACTGTCATGCTAAAATACTATAGTCACGCCTCATGCAGGCGTGTGGATTGAAACACCCTCAACTAGGATGTATAGAAATTGCCAGGATAGTCACGCCTCATGCAGGCGTGTGGATTGAAACACAAGGCAGGAAACAGCAAGCAAAAAGGCAGATCGTCACGCCTCATGCAGGCGTGTGGATTGAAACTCCTACTATTCCCATCAAAAAGAGGAAATATTAAAGTCACGCCTCATGCAGGCGTGTGGATTGAAACACAAAAGATTTCCCAGAAAATACCGATTGGGATAGGTCACGCCTCATGCAGGCGTGTGGATTGAAACAATGTACTTTAATTTTATATTTATATTTTACCACGTCACGCCTCATGCAGGCGTGTGGATTGAAACTATGCCTAGCATCGACATTCTTTCTTTCAACATTCTGTCACGCCTCATGCAGGCGTGTGGATTGAAACTTATGTCATTGACAGATAACCAACCCCACTGACGGTCACGCCTCATGCAGGCGTGTGGATTGAAACTAGTGCAGCCTCTGGAGATATCCAGAAGCTTTCGTCACGCCTCATGCAGGCGTGTGGATTGAAACTTACAGGTGTAAGTAGCGTTACAATAACGCCAACGTCACGCCTCATGCAGGCGTGTGGATTGAAACACTCCATACAGTACACTATTATATTTATAGTGTACGTCACGCCTCATGCAGGCGTGTGGATTGAAACTAAGTTTAATGCTTATAAGGGACTGGCAGGGTCATCGTCACGCCTCATGCAGGCGTGTGGATTGAAACCTTGGTTGGCTTTTTGCTGCAATGTAGCAAGTGAGTCACGCCTCATGCAGGCGTGTGGATTGAAACAAGACGACAATGTAAAAGTTGTAACGGAGGCTGTAGTCACGCCTCATGCAGGCGTGTGGATTGAAACTATATCTTTCTTGGGCTTGCTTTGCCTCAATATAACGTCACGCCTCATGCAGGCGTGTGGATTGAAACACTTAAGGCTTTAATGGCTATACTTAAACATTTAGGTCACGCCTCATGCAGGCGTGTGGATTGAAACTGCTTTAGTCCGATGGCCTTTTACGAGCTCAATCGGGTCACGCCTCATGCAGGCGTGTGGATTGAAACCCAGTAAATAATATTTCACATAAAGCAGTAAAACGTCACGCCTCATGCAGGCGTGTGGATTGAAACTATTAGGTTTGATGGTGAAGAAATAACAATTAACGTCACGCCTCATGCAGGCGTGTGGATTGAAACTATAAACGAGAACAATGTGGCGATAGTAAAAATAGGTCACGCCTCATGCAGGCGTGTGGATTGAAACAACGTACATAAATGATTACCAGGTTGCTTCAAAGTCACGCCTCATGCAGGCGTGTGGATTGAAACAGTGTAAATTATAAAAATTATACTAAAGGTGTAAGTCACGCCTCATGCAGGCGTGTGGATTGAAACATGTAATGAACACGATGATTGGACTTATATGTTGTGGTCACGCCTCATGCAGGCGTGTGGATTGAAACATCGTCCAACTGGCCGAACTTATGCAGCCTCACGTCACGCCTCATGCAGGCGTGTGGATTGAAACGTTTGGCTTACCTCTGGTAGTGGCTGGACGATCGCCAGTCACGCCTCATGCAGGCGTGTGGATTGAAACCATATTGAAATAGATTTTTCATACTGTCCATTATAGTCACGCCTCATGCAGGCGTGTGGATTGAAACAGATATATACACTGTTGTTTCCTCTGTTGCTTTTGTCACGCCTCATGCAGGCGTGTGGATTGAAACCGTATTTTAACAAATCAGAAATGACGCTGCGCTGGTCACGCCTCATGCAGGCGTGTGGATTGAAACGATAAATTACCAGTTTTATCTATAATCGTATACATGTCACGCCTCATGCAGGCGTGTGGATTGAAACAATACACTGTTGCACACTATAAATATATGCGTTAGTCACGCCTCATGCAGGCGTGTGGATTGAAACCATGAAAATAACCATCATAAATATAACTTCCACTTGTCACGCCTCATGCAGGCGTGTGGATTGAAACTATATCCTAAACATTACATAACAGGAGGTTATGTCACGCCTCATGCAGGCGTGTGGATTGAAACAATACATACCTGGTAGATGCGGAGGCGATTGGACAGTCACGCCTCATGCAGGCGTGTGGATTGAAACAGATGAATATGTAAAGTCAACATTACTTTGAGCTGGTCACGCCTCATGCAGGCGTGTGGATTGAAACATGCTAAAGATTGGTATGCTGTATATAAAATCAGGTCACGCCTCATGCAGGCGTGTGGATTGAAACATCTTGGGAAAATGAAAGCAACTTGATAGTTAGAAGTCACGCCTCATGCAGGCGTGTGGATTGAAACGAGTTGCGGATGTTTAGCTTCTGAATTGTCAAGCGTCACGCCTCATGCAGGCGTGTGGATTGAAACGTCAGGGAGACATCAAGGCTGATAACTTCACGCTAAGTCACGCCTCATGCAGGCGTGTGGATTGAAACCGCTTTGTGTGCCTTGCTGATTATTTGCATCATCGTCACGCCTCATGCAGGCGTGTGGATTGAAACCGAATTTGTTTTTATATCAAACTCAAGCTTAAAGTCACGCCTCATGCAGGCGTGTGGATTGAAACATCGTTATTTGGTTATATGCCTCAAGCATGGATAGTCACGCCTCATGCAGGCGTGTGGATTGAAACACAATATGGTGATTATTATAGTTTTATAACGGCTAGTCACGCCTCATGCAGGCGTGTGGATTGAAACAACAACTGGAATAGTAAATTCTGTAACAAGTTTATGTCACGCCTCATGCAGGCGTGTGGATTGAAACTTTACAACTTTAATGACTAATCCATTATTTTGGAGTCACGCCTCATGCAGGCGTGTGGATTGAAACACGCTCAACCGGTGTTTCGATGATGTCGCCCATGTGTCACGCCTCATGCAGGCGTGTGGATTGAAACAAGGTTTGTAGTGTCCCCGCCGGCTGGCATGTCCCAGTCACGCCTCATGCAGGCGTGTGGATTGAAACCTGTTTTGCTCCTCATCAAGAATAAAATAGCATGTCACGCCTCATGCAGGCGTGTGGATTGAAACTTTTGAGTTTTTTATTTAGGCGGTCTAATTTTGTAGTCACGCCTCATGCAGGCGTGTGGATTGAAACAGTGGTTACGGGGGCCTTCGTCCCGCTTTAACTCTGTCACGCCTCATGCAGGCGTGTGGATTGAAACTTGAAAGAATTATCTATAAGAAGGGCAACAGCTAGTCACGCCTCATGCAGGCGTGTGGATTGAAACTCTTTGTTGTAATTTGCAAGTCTTTTGCCAAGATCAAGTCACGCCTCATGCAGGCGTGTGGATTGAAACTCATTTTTACTGCACCATCTGGAACAGTTATAAGTCACGCCTCATGCAGGCGTGTGGATTGAAACTCTTGAATGCTTACCGTTTTGATTTCGCTGGTTTCGTCACGCCTCATGCAGGCGTGTGGATTGAAACTTTTGTGTGAGCACCTGTAGTATTAATTTCTATTGGTCACGCCTCATGCAGGCGTGTGGATTGAAACCTTATACGAACTAAATAATTATACCTGAACCTTTTGTCACGCCTCATGCAGGCGTGTGGATTGAAACTTAAAATGGCAAAAAAAAGGGCATATATTGATGCGTCACGCCTCATGCAGGCGTGTGGATTGAAACTCTCTTCTGTTAACTCTCTAACCTCTTTTTCAAAGTCACGCCTCATGCAGGCGTGTGGATTGAAACAAACCTTTTTCTATCAACAAAAACTTCGAAAGAAGGTCACGCCTCATGCAGGCGTGTGGATTGAAACTGGGTGTGCATAAGTTGCATTGTCGGATATAGTGCGTCACGCCTCATGCAGGCGTGTGGATTGAAACAGGTGCCTAATCAGCCACACACCCGCTTCGAATTGGTCACGCCTCATGCAGGCGTGTGGATTGAAACACAAGTCTTAATATAAAGCTAAATGATACAACGATGTCACGCCTCATGCAGGCGTGTGGATTGAAACCAATTCATAGTATTTGGCGAGTTCGCTCCTATCCCGTCACGCCTCATGCAGGCGTGTGGATTGAAACCACCTATGCGGATAATTTCAAGCTTTTTGTTAACTGTCACGCCTCATGCAGGCGTGTGGATTGAAACTAATCGTGTACTATATCCAGGTATCTCCGTAACAGGTCACGCCTCATGCAGGCGTGTGGATTGAAACGATTATTGTTTCTATTATTGTTTTTTCGTTCTTATGTCACGCCTCATGCAGGCGTGTGGATTGAAACGACTTGTGGAATACGCCAGCAACAACAAGCCCTGGTCACGCCTCATGCAGGCGTGTGGATTGAAACCTTGTTTCAAAAACATCTCTCCTCTCGTTTTTTTGTCACGCCTCATGCAGGCGTGTGGATTGAAACTTAACTATCATATCGCCAGTTTGTAATCCGTGATTAGTCACGCCTCATGCAGGCGTGTGGATTGAAACAACTGCTATCTGTGGATCTGGCAGTTGAGATAATGGGTCACGCCTCATGCAGGCGTGTGGATTGAAACTCAAATTTAAACTTCCAAACCTCATATTTAATACCCGTCACGCCTCATGCAGGCGTGTGGATTGAAACCTGTAAATTCTGCATTACCTTTTAAATTAAGTTTGTCACGCCTCATGCAGGCGTGTGGATTGAAACTTGCCAACACTCACTTTTGGGTTAGGCGTACTCAGTCACGCCTCATGCAGGCGTGTGGATTGAAACATCAAGTATTTTATGGAGCAATTACGATATATTGTCACGCCTCATGCAGGCGTGTGGATTGAAACCGGTTACATTCTCAAAATTTGAACCTCTAGCGAGCGTCACGCCTCATGCAGGCGTGTGGATTGAAACTCTCAATAGCCGCTATAACATCTTCATCTACACCGTCACGCCTCATGCAGGCGTGTGGATTGAAACAAAAAACGAAATGTATAATGGTTACAAAAGTAAACGTCACGCCTCATGCAGGCGTGTGGATTGAAACTTATAATATTTTGACGTAAATCCATCAGCTCGGTCACGCCTCATGCAGGCGTGTGGATTGAAACTTTGTGACTGTGAAAGTACCACCGCCGCGTGTGGGTCACGCCTCATGCAGGCGTGTGGATTGAAACCTGCTGTACCTCCTGCGTCTTGTGCTTGCATAACTTGTCACGCCTCATGCAGGCGTGTGGATTGAAACTCCAGAAGACACATCTACCTCCGCATGTGCCCAAATGTCACGCCTCATGCAGGCGTGTGGATTGAAACAGATTTATCTACAGATTTAACGGGGCCCCAAGAAGTCACGCCTCATGCAGGCGTGTGGATTGAAACTCTAACTCCTGTCGGTTGCCCGGTCTTAACTGTATGTCACGCCTCATGCAGGCGTGTGGATTGAAACTTATATATATAACGCATTATATTTTACTTTTATTGTCACGCCTCATGCAGGCGTGTGGATTGAAACTTTACGTGCAGCTATTGAGTTGTTTGTATATGACCGTCACGCCTCATGCAGGCGTGTGGATTGAAACGGCCCATTTATCGTAAGGTATTTTATCTTCCTTTGTCACGCCTCATGCAGGCGTGTGGATTGAAACCTTGCATATATTCACCCCAAGTAACAATGACGTCCGTCACGCCTCATGCAGGCGTGTGGATTGAAACCAGCCTAATTGACTTGGTAAAATGTCTTGCTCATGTCACGCCTCATGCAGGCGTGTGGATTGAAACGATATCGCGAACATGATAATCCGTTAAGAAGTCAGTCACGCCTCATGCAGGCGTGTGGATTGAAACCCTTGCCACCAACTCCGGGCACCCAATCAGGTATGTCACGCCTCATGCAGGCGTGTGGATTGAAACAGCGAAAAAGCTAAATATCCAACATTAGAGGATTTAGTCACGCCTCATGCAGGCGTGTGGATTGAAACGAAGGAGCGTGTAGTTTATGCTAACACATTTGGGGTCACGCCTCATGCAGGCGTGTGGATTGAAACAGTACAAAAACGATTTTTTCGGGGAGAGCAACAAAGTCACGCCTCATGCAGGCGTGTGGATTGAAACCCTTGCCACCAACTCCGGGCACCCAATCAGGTATGTCACGCCTCATGCAGGCGTGTGGATTGAAACTTACCTAAGGACCTTATTGAACAAAGAGTAAAGGTCACGCCTCATGCAGGCGTGTGGATTGAAACCGGGCGATGCCTGCAACGCCTATGGCTTGCGCTCCGGTCACGCCTCATGCAGGCGTGTGGATTGAAACATTTCTAAAACTCTATTAGGAAACCTTTCCCTATGTCACGCCTCATGCAGGCGTGTGGATTGAAACACAGAAGAAAATCTAAGTGCCGAGAATAACTCGGGTCACGCCTCATGCAGGCGTGTGGATTGAAACTCCGGTGTGGATGGATATCAGGCAAAGCAATACGTCACGCCTCATGCAGGCGTGTGGATTGAAACATAAAAATTGGGGGACACAAAACTAAGGTTCCTCAGTCACGCCTCATGCAGGCGTGTGGATTGAAACAGACCCACTACGGCCAAGCAGTTCGTTAGCCAGCGTCACGCCTCATGCAGGCGTGTGGATTGAAACTTGTGAAAATGGGAAGTGAACCAACCGAAAACTCAGTCACGCCTCATGCAGGCGTGTGGATTGAAACGTTACACTAGGCGGTAATGGCACGGTTGACCACGTCACGCCTCATGCAGGCGTGTGGATTGAAACTCCGAAGCGTGCTATCGGTTTCCCCCGGAGGGATAGTCACGCCTCATGCAGGCGTGTGGATTGAAACATCAAGAATTGAACCTCATAAACCTTCTTAAAGAGGTCACGCCTCATGCAGGCGTGTGGATTGAAACCACTTCGGGTTGCGAAAGTTCCACTACATTTTTTAGTCACGCCTCATGCAGGCGTGTGGATTGAAACAAATCTGTTATATTTCAAATCGTTAACGGCTGTAGTCACGCCTCATGCAGGCGTGTGGATTGAAACGTCTGCTGTTACAGTTCGATCTAGCGGAAAGATAACACGGTCACGCCTCATGCAGGCGTGTGGATTGAAACCTAACTTTATACCGAACGTAACCGACACGCTTACACAAAGTCACGCCTCATGCAGGCGTGTGGATTGAAACGATATTCTTAATGCTGCAAAAACTTGTGACAATTGGTCACGCCTCATGCAGGCGTGTGGATTGAAACTGTTACGTTATTATAGGCTTTAAATTGAGATTTAGTCACGCCTCATGCAGGCGTGTGGATTGAAACAGGGCTCCAAGAAATAGACTTTAATTGGACTGTGCGTCACGCCTCATGCAGGCGTGTGGATTGAAACACGAAATTGCATACGAAAAAAGAGGACCTGATTGGGTCACGCCTCATGCAGGCGTGTGGATTGAAACTGAAACTCCCGAAGAAATTATTGAAAAACTCCAGGCGTCACGCCTCATGCAGGCGTGTGGATTGAAACGTACCCAGGCAAATAGATCTGGAGCACCGGTATTGTCACGCCTCATGCAGGCGTGTGGATTGAAACTCTAGCTTCGCTCAAAGTCTCTAGGTAATTTCTAGGTCACGCCTCATGCAGGCGTGTGGATTGAAACACTTACAACGAGTGGTCGAGTTGTGAAATATTAGAGTCACGCCTCATGCAGGCGTGTGGATTGAAACATCGCTATTTGGATATATGCCAAAAGAGTGGATAGTCACGCCTCATGCAGGCGTGTGGATTGAAACATCGCTATTTGGATATATGCCAAAAGAGTGGATAACGTCACGCCTCATGCAGGCGTGTGGATTGAAACAGGTATTAATTCAATCATTTACAGAAAGATTACTGTCACGCCTCATGCAGGCGTGTGGATTGAAACCTTACGGGCCGCTCGACTTATACCGCTCTGGTCAGTCACGCCTCATGCAGGCGTGTGGATTGAAACATTTCTGAAGGAATTATTTCATCAGGATATGCATGGTCACGCCTCATGCAGGCGTGTGGATTGAAACGTATCCGGTACCGCATGCATCAAAGTCACATGTGGTCACGCCTCATGCAGGCGTGTGGATTGAAACAATCAAACATCCAAGGCATAGTGGTATATTGAAAAGTCACGCCTCATGCAGGCGTGTGGATTGAAACCCTTGCTGACGTTATCCAGCTATTAAGTTGGGTGTCGTCACGCCTCATGCAGGCGTGTGGATTGAAACAGGGAGTAATACCGAAATTGACAACGCCCTTAACGTCACGCCTCATGCAGGCGTGTGGATTGAAACCTCAACAAGTTTTTGTATCATATGATTTGTTTGAGTCACGCCTCATGCAGGCGTGTGGATTGAAACAACTATACAACAGAAAAACTCGTAATCTTACCATGTCACGCCTCATGCAGGCGTGTGGATTGAAACTGGAATATAAACGCTTTGTTAGGGTACTATCACCAACGTCACGCCTCATGCAGGCGTGTGGATTGAAACAATCGTGCTGTTGTGAATTATCTTGATGAAGAATTAAGTCACGCCTCATGCAGGCGTGTGGATTGAAACTGATGTTGGAAAAGGGGCTTGGTTTACAACACCACAGTCACGCCTCATGCAGGCGTGTGGATTGAAACTGGAATATAAACGCTTTGTTAGGGTACTATCACCAACGTCACGCCTCATGCAGGCGTGTGGATTGAAACTCTTTGCCAAATAACCTTGTAAGTATCTTCTTGGGTCACGCCTCATGCAGGCGTGTGGATTGAAACTTGCCAGTACAGCAGCCATTGTGGACTTTCCAGCGTCACGCCTCATGCAGGCGTGTGGATTGAAACCTTTTTTCTCAATTTTTTATGTGACCATGAATCAAGTCACGCCTCATGCAGGCGTGTGGATTGAAACAGAGACATTATTATAGGCCTTAAATTGTGATTTATGTCACGCCTCATGCAGGCGTGTGGATTGAAACATTGTAGAAATTGCAATTCCAATATCCCATGTTTGGTCACGCCTCATGCAGGCGTGTGGATTGAAACATTTAAAGGTAAAGTTGATTCGATTGAGGCTACGTCACGCCTCATGCAGGCGTGTGGATTGAAACATTAGGGGCCTAAACAAAATCAAAATCAAAATACCTGTCACGCCTCATGCAGGCGTGTGGATTGAAACAACCCTAAAAATGCAGAGTTTGTGATTGGAATAAGTCACGCCTCATGCAGGCGTGTGGATTGAAACTATTCATGCACCAGAAACTTTTGCCATCACTGTAAGTCACGCCTCATGCAGGCGTGTGGATTGAAACTTTACGCTTGTTTTTGAAAGCTCCTGACGCAGTTGTCACGCCTCATGCAGGCGTGTGGATTGAAACTGGGTATAAATGTTATATCGATAACAACAGGAAGGTCACGCCTCATGCAGGCGTGTGGATTGAAACATTTCTACTCAACCTCGTATAATAGTTTTTGGAGGGTTTAAGTTAAGAAATTTCCAGTTACAAACCCTAATGATTCGACCTTTATTTCCAAAAACTCACTGGAAATTATCTTCAGAGGCAGCTTCAAAGACTACTTCGAA
>Ga0208695_1001400_pt1 | contig 20084 bp, 39 predicted proteins | sample AD_UKC111_MetaG_FD_184449 | JGI IMG/M metagenome (GOLD analysis project Ga0208695, IMG submission 184449) | Active sludge microbial communities of municipal wastewater-treating anaerobic digesters from Hong Kong - AD_UKC111_MetaG (SPAdes)... | ecosystem: Engineered > Bioreactor > Anaerobic >...
AGCTCCTTGAAGCCGGCCGTGATGTCGTCTTCTACGAACTCACGAAGCAGGCCCTGGATGACAGGGAACTCATTCTGCACGGAGCAGCTCTTCCTCGAGGGCGTCGTAGGCCTTGTCCAGCTCGACCAGCTTGCCGTGCATGTCGTTGTTCAGCGAGACGCACGTGGTGCCGAAGTTGTGGTCCGTCACCTGCATCCAGTTGATCCAGCGCGGCTGGCGGATGATCGACTTGAGCTCAAGGATCTTGGAGCCGACCTTGTGCAGCTCGTCGGTAAACTCCGAGCTGTCGTCGTAGTTCTTGCCTTCAGCAAGCAGGCTCTCGTCCATCTTGTCGGACTTTTCAGGAGCGGCCGAAGCAACCATCAGCTCCATCTCGTCCATGGTGTCCATGACCATTTTCTTGGCCTTGGCGATCAGCTTGGCGGCTTCAGCGATGCGGCCTGACATCGTGCGGCCGCTTTCATCTTCAGACGTGTCGAGCTTGTCAAGGCCGTGGTCCTTGAACAGCTGCATCAGCTTACCGCTCTTGCCGAGGTTGTCCTCGAGGTCAGCAAAGTTGTCGGTGACGACGCTCTTGATGCCGTCGAAGTCGGCAGAAGGGTCGCGGGCTTCAACAACCGGCTGGGGCTTCTGTGCCGAAGGCATGAGGGCTGAGAGATCTGCGAGGTGCTTGAAGGACATGGTGTCTCCAGAGGGAGCTGGTTTGCGTGTCCTATTTACGGGTCCAGGCAGCAGAAAGGGCCCGTGTGGGGCCCTCGGTGCGCTATCTTCGTACTAATGCCCTATTCCGTGGGCGGCTGCTCTGGCTCGTCGTCGTGCTGGAAAGCCGGGTCGGTGTGCTGCTGGATCGATGTCATCCACTGCTGGTGCATGTCCATGGCAGCCTCTTCAAAGGCATCGAACTTCTTGCGGGCGTCCTTGAAGAGCGCGAGGTCCAACCCACCCTTGTGGCCGATGTGGTGCAGCTTGACGGCGGTTTCGTCGTCAGTCAGGTCCTCTTCATCCAGCTCCTCCAGGATGCGGTGCAGCGCCTCGGTGTGCACCTGGATCTGGTCAAACTTGCCATCCAGGCGCATGATTTCCGCCCGATTGAGGGTCGGGTGGGGCAGCTCGTACTGGTCTTCCTGGACGACCTGGGCAGTCAGGTCCTTGAGGTGCTTGAGTTCCATGTGGGTCTCCGTTCTGGAGACCTATTTACTCGGTGTAGTGCTCGGTCAGCTCTTCCAGCCAGGCCTTGAAGTCCTCGTAGACGTGAATGGATGCGTACGGAAGCTTGAACTCCTGCAGACCGCGCAGCGTGACGGGCGTCAGCTTTGGCCAGCCCTTGCCACGGGAGCGCATGAGGTGGTAGGCCTCGATGGTCAGCGTGTAGCTGTCAGCCCAGCGAACGAGGGCATGGACAACGTCGTCTTCTTCCTTCACGCCGAACTTCTGCCAGATGAGCGACATGAACTGGGCCTCGAGGCGGCCGTACGCCTCCTTGATGCCAGGCATGTTCTTCAGCGGGGTCGGGATGTCGAGCAGGTACGCCTCGCTGCCGTCGTGCAGCAGCCCGGCCAGCAGAAGCTGGCGCGGCGGCTTCGGCTTGGACCAGTACTCCAGCATCGCCTCGCGCAGCACGGTCGGCTGCTTCTCGATGAAATCCATGAGCGACGCGCGGATGCCGTCCTCCTTGGGGTTCCATGCCCGCTGCAGCGTTTCTGCCACGAAGATGGAGTGCTGGCCCACTGAGTACAGCAGCTCGTTGATCGTATGGCCGGCGTACCGCGGCATGCGGCTCAGGCCCCAGGCCATGTCATCGGCGTCGATGTCGTCGATCTTTGGCTCGAGAAGGTTGACGAACCTCCCGCTGACCGTCTCGATGATGCCGATGGCTGGGATGGTGCTCACAGCTGCTTCTCGGCAACGTTCGCCCAGGCAGGCGCAGCCTGGATTGATCGGCTACCGCGATCGAACAGGGCGAGGGTCTTCGCACCAGCCGGCGAGCGCTTCAGGAAGTCACGCACGCTGGTTCGCTTGATGGTGTGCGGCGTGATCAGGTCGTCCTCGTACTTGATCTCCACCACCTCGTAGTCCGGAGACGTGAGGTAGCGGTGAAGGCGCGAGCTGGTATAGGTGATGTGCTGGCGCAGGTGGCCACCTGCCGTCCACGTCTTGTTGCCTGCGACGAAGTATGGCTTGCCGTTGACCTTCTGCTGCAGCTTGAACACGTAGCCCTTCGGGTCGATCGTCTTCGGACTGAACTCGCGCAGCTCCTGCATCGTCATGACGTTGACGGTGCAGTCGCGCATTCCGAGCTCGAGGTCGGTGATGCGCAGCACCTGCGTAAGGGGCTCCATCCCTGGCTTCCACTCGCAGCGCCAGCCGCTCTTGTCGAGCACGCGGACAACGTGCTTGGCGCTGCGCCAGAAGTAGGGGATCTGCGACAGCGTGCCACCCTTGCCCACGTACGCGGTGTTCGTGGGCTGCTTCACCTGGAGAACGAAGGCGGTCGTCATGATGGGTTCCTTGTGGCTAGAAGCCGCACGTCCTGCGGCCGGTACTTGTAGAAGAAGTCCTCGTAGGAGGTGCGGTAGTCGTAGAGCTCGAGCTCACAGTCAAGCGCGTTCTCGTCAGGGTCGTACTCGACACCTGAGGTGCGGTCGAGGTTCCTGAAGTCCTGCGCCCAGATGTTGAACAGCCCCTTCTTGACGAACGAGCACCACACGGCACGCGAGTACTTGGAGTGGATGTTGCCGCTGGACAGCAGCAGACCGTCGTCGTTGATGGCTGCCTGGTAGAGCTTGGTGCCGTAGCCCTTGCCGCGGTGCTCAGGATAGCACCACGACTGCATGACCTCCCAGGCCTTCCACCCGTTCTTGCGCACCAGGTAGAGCCAGGCGATCGGCTCATCATCGTTGTCGAAGATGATGTAGATCTTCGTCTTCTTGCCGCTGTCGATGCGGCTCACGAGGCGGTTCACCTCGTGCAGCTCACAGTAGCGAAGGCGGTTGTGGATGTAGTCAAGCATCCACTTGCGGTAGTCGGCGGTGACGGGGTTGGACTTGGCGAGCATGCTCTACCACTTGTTGATTGGACACGACGCCTCAAGCAGCTTCGTCTTGAGGTCAAGAAAGCAGCCACACAGGTCGCACTGCCGCGCCAGCTTCTTCAGGTGGGGACACTCCGAGCAGACCTTCAGGCGCTCCTCAGCGAGAACTCCTTCCGCCAGGGGCGGAAGCTCTCCCTTCAGGATGCCGAGGGCAATGTCACGGAGCTTGAGAGGCATAGGTGCTGAGCAGTAGCTTCAGCACCTATTGTAGCACTAGCGGAACGTCCGGTCAATCAGAGCGGCGATTGCACCGATAACGACGCCGCGGAAGCACCACCAGACGGAGCAGACCAGGAGAGCCAGGCCGAAGTAGCCCCACTCGCTGGCGATGATGGTCTTGGCGAACAGCCCGATCGTGGCCAGCGCGAGAAGTGCGATCAGCCCAATCACGAGGAAGAACCGCCAAAACGTGATGACGGCTAGACCTGCCAGACCCAGAACAACGACCTCGATGAGGATAGGCATCACGGCCTCCGCTTGTTGCCGGCGAGCTGCCGCTGCAGCTCCTCCTGCGTGACGTAGACGTCACCGCCCTTGTTGTAGGCGGGAGCGGTGTTGTGCTTGATCTGCCGAGCGGCGAGCTCGCGCGCCAGCATCTCAGGATCGTCCTTGTACGTGATCTCGGGCCGAAGCACCTCCTTCGTTCCACCGCCGACCACGTACTTGGCCTTGAGCGGGGCAAGCACCTCAGCCGGCGTGGGCTTCGGAAGGCGCACGTTTCCAGAGGAGCGCTTCGTGACCGGTGTCTTCCCAGGCGCCAGCTTCATGCTGTTGATGGAGGCGAGCCATTCGGCTTCCTGCTGCAGGGTCTGCTGCCAGCCCGGCTTCCTCTTCTGCTTGGAGCTTCGTGCGTAGATCTTGATCATCCCCATGGGGCCATTGTATCACAGCCCCATGGGAAAGTACACCGCTCAGAGCGGGGTGAAGGTGAAGCTCTTGACGTACATGTAACGTGTAACGTCGAGGGTGGCGAGACCACCCCAGTTCACGCTGTTGGTTCCCCAGTGGTTGAACATCATCGGCGCTGGAGCTGATGGAACGACCTTGGTGTGGGTCGCGATCAGCGCATCGTCGCGGTAGAACTCCACCTTGCCAGGCGACCACACGAACGCGTACTTGAAGAAGCGCATGTGCGGCAGGCCCACGCTGCTTGGAGGCGTGACGTCGGTGTGCTGGTTCGGGTTGTTCTCACCTACCCACGTGGTGCACTGCGTCGTGCGACTGCGCTCGTTGCCCTCCACCTCGATGTCGATCTCGGTCTGAGATGCGTTGGTGTAGTTGAAGCAGCCCGTGATGGAGCCAGAAACCGGGCTGCCATCGGCGTAGGCGGTTGCACCAGTGGATGAGGCGCGTACCACGAACTCGTAGCGGCCGTAGCCGAACTTCTGCTTGGAGGCAACCTCACCGCCAACGCTGAGAACGGTGGAACCTGGCTTGGACTGCGTCAGAGCGAGGCGAAGGCCATCAGGGCCGCAGGTGACGTTGCTGGCCACGAAGGTGCCTGAGTGGGAAGCGTTGGCACCAGGAGCCTCCCACGTGCTGACGATCCAGTTGTCGAGGTTCTGGAAGGTCTCGACGAAGGTGGGCGCCTTGGGGACCGGTGCAGGAGCAGGGGCAGGGGCAGGGGCCGGTGCAGGAGCAGGAGCAGGGGCTGTACGGTTCTTCTTGAAGAGGGACTTGAACCAATCCATGAACTTCATTTGCACTCCATGTACTTGCGCTGCTCGATCATGCTCAGCAGCTGCGCAGGGGTGCAGCCACCGTTGACCGTCAGCCGGTGAATTGACATGGGATCCTGTCCTACGGTGTTGGCGCTGTCGTTGTTCACCTGCACCACCGAGGTCAATCCCATCCCACTGACGATGGTATTTAGGCGGTCACGGTAGTACGAGAACGGCCAAGCAAAGGACGTCACAGGCTTTCCGATCACGCCCTCAATGATGGCCTTTGACATCGCGATCTCGCCGAGCATGATGCGATCGTCGATCTGGTCCATCTTGCTCGGAAAGAACTCCATGAAATGCGTGTGCGTGTGGGCACCGATCTCGTGCTTCTGCGCAATCTGGCGCGCCTCGTCCTTGTTCACGTAGTTGGGGTCAGTGAACGCGTTCGAGATGAGGAAGAACGTTCCGACCATTCCTCGATCTGAAAGGTTGCTTGCCGCAGACGCGGCGTCGCGCCAGCCGTCGTCAAACGTCAACACGATGGCCCTCGGCGGAAGCAGCCGCTCACCGCGCATGTAGGCGCCGAGGTCAGACACGGTGATCGTGTTGTAACCAGCGGACTTGATTGCATCGAGGTGCGCGTTGAACATACGCGGGCTCGTCACCATGCTTGAAGGAGGATCAGCGGTCGTGATGCGGTGGTACATCAGCACGACAACCTCCTGCTTGGGCGGCTGGCAGTCTGGACCGTCAACCTTGTTCGGTGGCAAGCAGCGCCCGTTGGCAAGTGCCGAGAGGGACGCGCAGCAGAGCAGAAGTGCCAGAAGCTTCTTCATTTGATGACGATGGTTGAGGTTGAACAGCAGTCCTTCAGCGCATCGAACACCTCAGGTGTCACGTTCACGCAGCCTGCCGTGATGGTCACGCGGTGCTTGGCGTAAGGACTGTGGATGCGGGCAATCCGTTGCTGGCCTTCGATGTCCAGCACTCGGTGCACCGCGTAGACGGCTTGGCCGTCATGCTTGAAAACGAGAAGATCCCCACCGTAGCGGGGATCTTCGATCGTGTACGGGGCGAGCGTGAACTCGCCGCGAGGCGTGTCGTTGCCGACGAGGGCGTTGTGACACGTGCCGGCGAAGCAGATCACCGCAGCGGCGATGTCCACCAGCACGTTCATAACGTCAGCCCTTGATGCAGCCGCGCACCTTCAGGATGCCGCGTTCCTTCGGCGTGAGCTTGGCGAGCTCCGCCTTGGTCAGCTTGGCCTGCGGTGGGCAGAGCGTTTCGACCGGCTTTGCCACCACGGTGGCGGGTGCCGGAGCAGCTGCTACCACGACCGGCGCAGGAGCCGGCGGCGGAGCAGGGACCGGGGCCGGAGCCGCGGTGATGATGCCAACTGCGAGCGCGACCGGAATGACTTCCGGGAAGCGCATCACGAAGTTGACGACGGTTGCGTTTCCTGAGTACATCGTACTCCTCCTTGACGTTGGGCGGGATTACTTCTTGAGGTCCCAGCCCGACCAGAAGCTCGCGAACACCTGGACGCCAGTGCCGCTCGACGGGCCCGAGCTGACGCCGCGGAAGTTGTTCTGGTGCACGACCTGCACGCCTGTCTCGAAGATGCCGCTGGAGCCGAGGTTGCGCTGCAGCTTGACGCCGACCATCGGGGCGACCTTGTTGTTGTACGACAGGCCGTTGTTGTCGATGCTGTAGTTCACGGCACCGAAGGTGTTGACGCGGAAGTCGCCGAGCTTGCCGACGATCAGGCCCTGCTCAACGCGACCCTGCAGGAGGGTGTTGTTGTCCTCGGGCGTGCCGCGGATCGGCGACGGGTTGTACGTCAGGTTGGCCCAGGCGGAGCCCGGAGCCGAGGACTGGGCGAAGGAAGCCGAAGCGGCGGCCAGCAGCGCGACAGCGAGGATGCTCTTCTTCATGGTTGAACCTCAAAGTTTCAAAGGGCAAGGTGGTTGCTGTAGTCATAGCGTGCCACCCTGTTCCACGCTAGGATCTGTTTACGAAGTACGATGATCTCCACGAAGGCGCGGAGATACATCGCAACTGACAGGAAACCGACAGCGTATGACACTGGGAACCACTTGAACACGTCAAGCCGCTTTGTCCTCCAGGCGCCGTATGTCGTGACCGCAAACATGATGCCGACGTCGATGCCGATGATCGAAGGCGCCTGCTTCGGGAAGAAGCAGAGAAGGCCGATGATCCACAGCACGCGGTTCAGCACCGTGGCGTCGAAGATGCAGAGCATCATGTACAAGTCAACGCCCTGCTTTCGCTGCCACCCGAAGATGCGGTGCTTCAGCACAACCTGCCAGAACCCTCGGTACCACCGCAGCATCTGCTTGAGGTAGTCCTTGAGCGTGGCAGGGTCCTGCGTGTGCACTGCAGCCTCAGGAAGGTATTTTACCCTACCTCCCAGCCGGTGCACCTGAATTGTCAGGTCCATGTCCTCGGCAAGCGTGAGGTGGTCGATGTGCAGCTGGCGCAGGATGTCGGCGCGGTACATCGAGCTGCAGCCAGGAGAGACGATGATGACGTTGAAGTTGGACTGGCCGTGCTTCGCGACGTCTTGCCCGTACGCGTACTCGACGGCGCGAGTGGCGGAGTACGCGTGGTCGTTCTTGACGGACTTCACTTGACCGACATAGAGCGCAACGCTCGGATCTGTGCGAGCGGCGAGGTGCATCTCCTCGTAGAACCGCAGGTCCACCTTCGTGTCACCGTCAACGAAGATCACCCAGTCGTAGCGATCGCATAGCTTGAAGTGCTCGAGTGCCTGCACCTGGGCCCGGGCCTTGCCGCCGTTCTCACGCACCGTGAAGACGTTGACCCAGCAGGCCTTCGCGACTTCCTCGGTCGTATCCGTCGACTTGTCGTTCACGACGTAGATGTCACGACGTGGAACACCGGCAGCAACGAGGGCGTCGATGGTGCCCTTCAGCACCTTCTCCTCGTTGTACACAGGGATCAGCACCGCGATCTTGGGATCGCGAACAGCTTCAGTCATGGGATCGTGAACAGCTTCAGTCATGGGATCATTCTACAACAGGTGAAACCAGTTGTACACCTGCCAGCGCAGGTTGACCTACTTGGCGATCTCGCAGATCGGGCAGATGGGTTCTCGCACCTTCATTGACCCTTCATAGTCCATGTAGACGGCCTTCGTCTGTGGCCGCTGCTTAAGGACCTTGACGGTCAGGCTCTTCGTGAGATTGGATTTGCCACTTGACGTTCCGCCGAACCACATCGATGGGTACAGCGAGTTGACGTCGAGGTTGTTGAGGCCGCTGATGGCTGAACGAATGTAACCGCGCTGCTCGAGCCACTCGCGGTCAACTTCAGGCGCGGCGATGAACGGCAGCGGCACGAACGTGCCTCGCCGCTTGTCCTTCAGCACCTTGACGTCTGGGCAGTCGGTGATGTCGGCGATGTAGAACGCCTTGAACATCAACGAGTGCGGGATCAACGGCTCGGGCGGCTTGTTGAAGTCCAGCGGGAAGTGGCAGATGAACTCGACATCACCGCCGAGGACGAAGTGGTACTCGCGGATGGTCACTTCGTGAATTCCAGCCAGAAGCAGTACTTGTCCTTCCATGACGAGTACGCCTGCTTGACGAAGCCTGGGGGCGACTTAGGCGCCTTCTTGCTGCGGCGGATCAGGTACGCCCACAGCTCGCCGACCGCAATGATCGCGCCGATCGCAAGCGCGAAGCACACCACCACGAAGAGCGTTGCACCGAAGAGGCCGCCCAGCGGGTTGATGTCCACGAAGGTGTGCATGATGCCCACAAGCAGCCACGCGCAGAAATCACCAAAGCACGCAGCCACGAAGCAGGCAACAATGGTCAGCAGGCTGGCCCAGAAGCCGCCGCGAAGAACAGCTCGCACGTAGGTGCAGATGTCGGTGCCGTCCAGCTCCAACCGGTAGTCGTCAAGCGGGCCGTAGAACGTGGCCAGCCGACCGTGCCAGCTGTCGATGCGCAGCATGTCAGTCAGCCGCCACGCGGGCTGCACCACCTGCCTTGCGCAGGATGGCCTTGCCGGCGGTCTTCTCGTCCTTCTCGCGACCATTGGCGCTCTTTGCCGCCATGAACTCCGCCAGGCCCTTCATCAGGACCGCGTTGGTGCGGTACGTCCACTTCTTGCCGTGCTTCGGCGTCGTGGCCTTCGGGCCCTTCTCGCCGTTCTTGTGCATCGCCGTGATTTGGCGAGCACGGGCCAGGTTGCGAGCGTTCTTCGATTGACGGGACATTGGTCCTCCGTGAGTAGATGGGTCTATTCTAACCCAGCTGGTGCCGGTTTGACACCAGCTTGGTCAGGTTGGAAAGAGCTGCTTCAGCAGTCGAATGCGGTCCTGCTTGATGCCGTCGCCGATGGCCTTGCCTTCCAGGCCCTGGGCCACCAGCAGGCGAGCGAGGTTCTCAGCCACCGGCTGCGTGAGCGCGGCTGCCGCCGCAAGCTCGCGGGCCGAGAAGCTGTACCACTCACCAGCCATGTGACCGATGACCAGCGCCTGCTCGAACAGGTGGAAGAGCTTGTTGCCGGCCTGGAACGCACCTGCCTCGCGAAGCAGGTCGTGCGCGAACTCAGCGCGATCGGCAGGAGCTTCAACGCGCACCTTCGTGATGAGGTGGTGCAGCTTGACAGCATCGGCTCCGCCCGTCTGAACGATGAAGCCGATGTTGCCCTTGCTGAGCGCCGCAAACAGCGTGACGGCGGCGCTTCCACCGACGCAGGCGGCCACCTTCGCCATCCGCTGCAGCCACTTCATGTTGGCACCGCGGTAGAAGTTGACGTGCTCGTCCACCTTGAGAAAGCGCAGGATGTCGAAGAACGTCTCCACTCCCTTCGGGGTGCACGTGTCGAAGACCTTCGCGATCTCAGCCGCATGCCTCTCGTAGGGCAGGTGGTTGAGCTCACCCTTCTGAACCAGCCGCTCGCAGAGCAGCATCGTGCGGTCGTCGACCGTGAAGCTCTCGAAGCGAGCCGCGAAGCGGGCCAGTCGAATGACGCGCAGCGGGTCATCGGCGAAGGCGTCGCTCGTGTGGCGAAGCGTGCGCTCCTTGAGGTCGCGAATGCCGCCGTACGGGTCGATGTAGACGTCCTCGACCTCGTCGTAGGCGATGCTGTTGATCGTGAGGTCGCGGCGGGCGAGGTCATCCTCGAGCGTGATCTTCGGGTGGAAGTCCACGAGGAAGCCATGGTAGCCGTCGCCGTTCTTCGTCTCCGTGCGAGCCAGCGCGTACTCGTCGCGCGTCACCGGATGGAGGAAGACGGGAAAGGAGGCACCTACCTGCTCGTAGCCGAGGTCGAGCAGCTGCTGGGGAGTTGCACCAACCGCGACGTAGTCGCGGTCCTTGGGCTCACGGTTCATGAGCAGGTCACGAACGGCGCCGCCAACGAGGTAAATACGCATTTGCAGAGGATCCTTATGTTCCACTACATCTACAGAACCACCAGATCAGATGGTGCCTTCTACATTGGTGTTCACACCACCCACGATATGGAAGATGGTTATCTTGGGTCTGGCACACGACTGCTCGCCAGCATTCGCAAACACGGAAGAGATGCGCATACTAAGCACATCATGGAGATGTTTGACACGCGTGAAGCAGCAGATGCACGCGAGCAGGAACTTGTTACACGTGAACTGTTGAAAGACCCACTCTGTCTTAACCTTACAACTGGTGGAAAACACGGAAGCCATGAACATCACATGTCAACCCGTGAGAAGATGAGCGCGGCTGCGAAAGGCATTCCCAAAAGCGCTGAGCACAGGCACAAAATTGCTGAGGCGCTACGCGGAAGAAAGCGTTCTGCAGAACACTGCGCCAACCTCTCACGTGCTGCAAAGGCCCGTGTTGCCGATCCTTCATGGATCAACCCTTGGGCTGGCGAGAAAGGTTCGCGCATGGTAGCAGAAAACAATCGGCGGCGTAGGAAAACCGTTTAAAGCTATTCTACCACGGCTGCGTCAAAAGTACACAGGAGAAGTGTAACGATCAGCGCGGCCGGTCGATCAGCTCGCGCGTCTGCATGCGGCTGCACCGGCGGCAGACGTAGCGCTCTGACCAGAACTTGTAACCGGAGCGAAGGTCCTGGTCCTTCACCGTGTCGACGTACCGCCACTGGTGGTTGCACCAGATCTTCTCCCACAGCGCGCGAAGCCAGCTCATGCCCAGTCCAGGAGGATGCCGATGTCGAGGTTGAGGACGATGCCGCCGTTGAGCTGCTCCTCGACGGTGCTCCAGGAGAGGCACTGCTGGTCGATGGCCTGCTCCTTCAGCAGCTTGTCCAGCGACAGCCGAAGGTTGACGTCCGTCATGGCGTGCCCGTGCTGGGCAGCCGAGTAGTTGTCCAGCAGCAGAACGGCTCGAGCGCTGATGTCGCTGATGTCGCTGAAGTCGTCCGAGTAGTTGATGATCAGCGCTCTGGCTGCGATGACCTTGCAGTAGCGGGCCCAGTAGTCCTGGCCGTACCTGCCATTGCCGTCCTGGCCGAACATGGCCAGCGTCTTGCCAAGGAAGGCCCGCTCCAGCAGGATCTTGGCGTCGTTTTCGAGCTCAGCTTGGATTACGTTCATTCTGCGAGTGCTTCCCGCGCGGCCTTCTTCTCGGCCTGGCGGTTGTAGTCCTTGATGGACCGCATGGGGCCGCCCTTCTTCGAGCGAAGCACTTCATTCACGCGGAGGGCGCGAGGCTTCGGAAGCTTGACAGTGATGCGGTCATTTGCCATGATGGGACCATTATACACCAACGAAGCGCACCTGTACAACCCTAAGGTGTAACTGGTGTTACGCTTCGACCTCCAGTTCCCACCGCCCATTTTCTACGTCAAGATTGGCGCTCTTGACTGTGCAGCCGGGCACCTGCCTGCGCGCCTGGAGGACCATCCAGTTGCGCTCCCCGGGAAACATCACGAGCTCGCAGAGACCGAGCGCGTTCTGCGCGATGGTCTCCTTCTGCATATCGGATGCCTCGATCGTGATCTTCATGCTCGCTTTGCTAGCTCCAGCTCAGCATACACATCGCCGAGCTTCTCGTGCAGCTTCCACAGCCGGGCAACGTGCTCGCTCTGTGGCTTCTCGCGCTTGATGATGGCGCAGCGCAGTGATGTCGCTATCGAGATCATCGAGCGCTGCACCAAGTGGAGATGTTCCCTCCACCATGGAGTGCAGCTTCATTGAGTTCTTTCCCACATGCTCTTGAAGTCCTCTGCGGCGTGCTTCAACTGCATGCGTTGGGTGTTGGTAGGCTTCATCATCGAGCCCTTTGCGGTCATCAGGTCGACGATGCCTAGCAGCTGATGAACGGCGTCCTGCACCTTTGCCATCTGTTTGTTGAAGCGGTCATCAAGATCCGCTTCCTGAAGTAGCTTGCCCATTTCCAAATGCCTTTTCGATGAGTTGATCGATGTCAGCTCTATTTACCGTCAGCGGCTGCACCGTCCTGAACTGGGTGGCAGTGGCCTGGTAGAACGACCACGTTCCAAGCTCAACGGCAGTGAGCGCGCACCACTTCGAGGGGTACGTATCGAAGGAGTCGTAGGCGCATGTGTCAAGGTTCGTCTGACCCAGAATGGTCAGCGGTCGCTGCATGATCGTGTGGCCCGACAGGATGTGGCTGAGCTGGTCGTTGAACGGTGAGCCGTTCCGGTACTTGTAGGCAATCGTGCGCTTCACCTTCTCCTCGTTGCTGATGTCAGCACGGTAGAAGTCAATGAACAGGAAGCGGCCCCACAGGAGGTAGTCACCGTCGCGGCTCTGTACACCAGCGTAGCCCTTCACCTTCTCAGGGTCGGCGAGGTCGACATCGGTGATCACCTGGCCAGGTGGCAGCTCTGCATGGATGACGTGGAACTTCCGACCGTCCTTCATGTTGACGGTGATCAGGAACGGCAGCTCATCCACCAGGTCGATGAGGTCGAAGAGGTCTTGCTCGGCGTCGGTAGGAGGGCGTGGGCGATCAAGCTCGTTGGTCACGAACGCCTTGTTCTTCTGCCAGGTGTTCCATGCCTCCATGCCCCAGGCTCCGCCGTTCATGAACCAGTACGCACCCATCGGCCGGCCACGAAACGCATCGAGCATCATCTGCTCGTGGTTAGACAGCACGGCATGAAACCAAGGCTCACGCAGCAGGCCAAGGCACCGCTGGCTCTCGGGGCCGCGGTCAACGAGGTCACCAACGCTGATGAGGCGGTCCTTCTCTGGGTCGAAGTTGACGTTCGTGAGCAGGTTCATCAGCGCCTCGTACGAGCCGTGCAGGTCACCGATGACGAAGTCACGGCCCTTCAGGTTCGGATCCAGCGTCTTGATTGGGTTCTTCATGTCTCCTCCTAGCGACAAAAGGCACGGCCGAAGCCGTGCCTTCTCTATCTACAGCTGAGCGGGGCTCAGATCTTGAAGACGTCCGCGAAGGTGAGCTTCACGAAGCGGCCGCTGATCTTCACGAAGAATTCGGCGACGGCGTTGAACACCTCGGTCAGCAGGTCACCGAAGACCATGCTGAGGGCGTAGGCCGGCCACATCAGCGACCAGACGCCGACGCTTTCGGCCAGGGCCTTCTTGTTCACCGACGGGCTGACCTCGTAGGTGGTGAAGTCGATGTCGACGTTGATCACCGGGTCCAGCGAGACGAAGATGTCGTGATAGTCGCGGTCACGGCTCAGGCCGCTCACGCTGAAGCTCTTCAGCTCGTCGTTCACGGTACCGAAGTGCTTGCTGTCCTTGCCCTTCGCCTTGACTTCCAGCAGCAGGTCACGCAGGGTGCGGTCCTCGGTCACGTTCTCGGTGCGCATCTCAGAAGACGGGATGCCTCGGCTGTACGTGACAGGAACCTGCTGCGTCTTCACGGTGCCGTCCTCGTTGTAGACGGGCACGTTCTTGGTGCGGCTCAGGAAGCGCTTCCACAGCTCGGTGTAGCCGCGGGCGCAACGACGGATCAGGAAGGTGAACTCGACGGCTGAGTAGGCGAGGCCGATGCCGATGTAGATGCCGACCGGCATCCAGAACTTGCCCGACGTCAGGAACGACAGAACGCTGTCGAAGTGCAGCTCGCGGCCGTAGTAGAGGCCGACACCGATCAGGCCGATGACGAACACGTACCACTTCGGAGCGGACACGCCGCGGCGGTCGAAGGCCGAGGCAACTGCGAGCAGAATGAAGAAGACGCCGATTGCCAGCACCTCCAGCACGCTCAGACCGAGAAACAGAATTGCATCCATGGGGACCCTAGGTTGTTGGTTGAGGGACAGGGCCATTGTAGTCCAACCAGTGACCTGCGTGTCTAAATATGGCAGGTTAGATACGGAGCCACCATGTCAAAGAGCCTCTTCCTGCTCAAGATCCGCGAGGACTACTCCTCAGACCCGTCGTACTCAGGTTCATACCAGATCGCGACGGGCATGTACAACTCAGCCAAGTTCGTGGCTGACGTGATTGACGCGTCTCCGCTTCATGAGGCTCAGGTTGCTCTTGTTCAAGACGGAAACTCAATCGACGCTGCCGTGTTCGGTTACAACCCCGACTTCGTCTTCCTCGAGGGGCTCTGGGTAACTCCAGCCAAGGTGCAGGAGCTGATGGGGCTGGCTCACCACGCAGGCCGCCGCTGGGTCATTCGCATCCACTCTGAGATCCCCTTCCTCGCCACCGAGGGCGTGGCCATGGACTGGATCTCGCAGTACCTGCTCATGGGAGCAACCGTTGCACCCAATGCGCCGCGTGCCCACCAGCAGCTCGTGCACCTTGCCAAGCAGCTCGGGCTGACTGACGCGCAGGTGGAGGTGCAGGTGCCGCTCCTGCCGAACTGCTACCCGACGGACTTCGCGCCGCTGGCTGGGCTTGACACCTCAGCCAAGACGCACCTTGACGTGGCCTGCTTCGGTGCCTTCCGCCCCTTCAAGAACCACCTGCAGCAGGTGTTCATCGCCGACCGCTTCGCGCAGAAGCTCGGTCTGCCGCTTCGCTTTCACACCAACTCGCGCTTCGACTTTGGTGGTGGCGGCAACGCCAAGAACGTGAACGACGCGCTCATCAACCTTGGAGCCGAGCACGTGGCGCACGTGTGGGAGGACCGCGATACGTTCCTCCAGTCGATGGCAGCCATCGACGTTCTGCTCCAGGACAGCATGACGGAGACCTTCAACATCGTCGCCGCTGACTGCGTGTGGGTTGGTCGTCCGATGCTGGTGTCGAACGAGATCTCGTGGGCCTACCCGGTCTACGGTGATCCACAGAACGTCGACAAGTCGCTCAAGGCCCTCGAGTTCATCTGGGCCAACAAGCCGTTCTTCATCCAGAAGAACCGAAGCCGCCTGAAGGCCTTTGCCAAGCAGGCGGCTAACACGTGGCTTGCGTTCGTCTGATCAGCGAACCTTCAGGCCCATGTGGGCCAGCGAGAAGTTGCCCATTCCCAGCACCAGCTGGTTGACCGTGGCGGACTGACGCACGAGGGTGCGGGCGCGCTCCTTGTTGTCCGAGTTGGCCGTTGAGGCCTCGATCTTCTCGCTCACCAGCTGCTTCGCCTCGGCAAGGCTGCGCAGGCCGGCGATCGTGCTGATGAACGGCATGTCGAACATGCCCTGACCGTTGTCGCGCTTCGCTGCCATTTCACGTGCCTTTCGATGAGTGGTGGTAACGCAGGAGGGAAGACCGGTATCATGCTGACGCCTTTTCGTACATGCAGCCGTTGCTGCAGCGGTGCGGCTCCATGCCAACGTCCTTGGCGTACTGGCAGCCCTTGTCGCAGATGTGGCGGATGATGACCTCATCGCTCACCTTGTAGCATATCACGACCAGCTGGTCGTAGTACTCGAGGGTGAGGTCGATGATCTGCTCGATCTGTTCGCGCGTGGCGGCGATGCGCACCGGGATCATGCGCTCCTTGAAGAGCTTGCCGTCCGGTGACACCCACTGGCCCTTGGCAGGCGTGAGGATGGTCAGGCCACCGGTGATGGCGCGGACCTTGCCGTCCCACACGCGGTGGTAGCGCGTGGTGTAGAACTTGCCTGGCTCACGCCGCCTTTCGGTCGGCAACAGAATTTCCCACATCGAGGTCATGCGTTCGCTCGCTTGAGGTGCATCACGTACGAGTTGTCGAGGCCTTCCAGGCTGCGCGTGACCTTCCAAACCGCACCGGTAAACCACTCTCCGGTCTCGTCCTCGATGTCCAGAGTGAATACCTTCGCCCTCTGCAGGCTTCCGAAGATGGTGCTGTCCTTAGGACGGTAGACGAAGCACACGAAGGTGTCTCCCACCTGGGAGATCATCACGCGCTTGGCCGTGAGGGTGAATGAAGGGGCGTTCATGGTGCCATTATACACCACATCTCAGCCAACGTGTTGAACTGTTACACTTTCAGCAGAGCGCGCGTCCAGCGGTAGGTAAGGTAGGTTACCACCAGGAGGAATGGAATGGCCACGAACCAGGACTGCGGGTAGTGGATGGACAGGTCCTGAGGAGACGGGGTCGAGGACAGCCAGGCGCAGGCGGCAAACCAGCTGAACAGCGCGATCTTCAGCGGGTTCAGGGTCCTCGCAGCCAGCGCGCAGAGGGCAAAGGTGCCAGGCATGAGGAGCAGCGGGGCGGTGCCGACCGCCGCGTCGTTGTACCAGTTGTCGTGCGAGTAGATGTGGCCGAGCGTGTCCATGTTGCCATTGGCATCGAAGGTCGGCCAGACGCTGAAGCCCTCAGGGCGCCCGTCCAGGAGCGCCGACACGAGGTAGTGCGCGCCCTCGTGCAGGAAGGTGCCTGGCAGGGTGACGATCGCAGCGAGCCACTGGCTGTAGAAGAGCGCGGTCATCGAGTGACCGAGCAGGAACGTCAGCACGCAGATGATGGCGAAGCGAGCAAGGATCACTTCTTCCTCTTCTTTCCCTTGATGGCACGAGCAACTCGGAAGATGGGCTCAGCGAAGTCGGCGTCGCCAAGCTGCCTGCGGATCTCAACGAGGTCCTTCCAGCGAACGTGCGTATCCTTGGAACCAAGGATCACTACCGTGACCAGCTTACCGGCCATCTCGGTGATGACGGTGAGGCAGCCACCTGAGGCGTTGATGAAGCCGGTCTTGGAGAGGTAGAAGCTCCAGCCCTTCGCCTCGATGAGCGGGTTCGTGGAGTGGCGCAGCTTGTCATCCACCTTCACGTTCGGCAGCACGCTCATCGCCGCCACGTCGGTGTTGTAGAGCGAGCGAGCAAGGTCGGCCAGCTGGCGCGCGGTAAGCTGGTTTCCTGGGTTTAGGCCCGACCACTCGGTGACCGGAATGTCAGTGCCTTCAGGCAGGTGGCGGCCGAGGGTGAGAGCGGCGACGTTGTCCGAGGAGACGAGCGCCAGCTCGAGCAGCCCCCTGCGCGTGTAGCTTCGACCGACCTTCAGCGGCGTAGTGCGCATGTGCCCGTTCTTCACGTCCTCGGCGGTGACGGTGAGCTGCTCGTCCTGGTCCTGGTCCTTCGCGTACTTTGACACCACCAGCTTGGTCAGCGAGGCGATGGAGCGCACGTCATCGGCGTTGCGCTCAAGCAGCACGTTACCCTCCATGTCGGTGACGAGGTAGGAGGGAGCGGTGATGGCTGCCTGCGCGACCGATGCGCAGAACAGGATCAGCCCTGCGAGTGCGCGCTTCGCCATTGCTCGAAGGTAGGAATGTCGGCGATGCTTAGCTGGTGCTGCTGGCACCAGGCCCACCAGTTCTCACGGTCATCCAGGCTGGCAGGACGGTTGTCGAGCACCTTCTGGTCGAGGTTGTACGGCAGGTACAGCTCCGACGGAGCCAGCTTAAGCGGCTGAACGCGCAGCTCCTTCACGGGAGGTTGGTGTTCATTGCTGATCTTGGTGAGCGTACCTTCTTCAAGCGCCTTCTTGGCGTTCTTGAAGATGCGGTCCCACCCCTCACGATAGAGGTCGTTGGCGCCCTTTGTCTTGAGCAGGTCGCCGGTGATGTCGTTGTGCGCGATCATTTCGTTGGTACCTCCTTGAGGTGCGGGTCCAGCTTCCAGAACGCGTAGTCGATCTGCTGCTGCTTCTCTTCCTCGCTGTACTCGCCGTTTCCCGAGCGGTGGGCGTAGCTCCACGAGCAGATGCGGCCGATGAGGTCCCGCACCACCTCAGGGCGCATCGTCACCTCAGCGTGAAACTGGATGTTGTGGAGGAGCTGCTCGTACTGAGCGATCCTCTCCTTCTGCGTTGGGTGCTTGGGCACCGGCTTCTTAGTAGAGGTAGAAGATCTTGCCATGTTCGTGAATGTCCATGCTGTTGAATTCCTCGATCTTCACCCACTGGTCGATCCAGTCCAGCTCGTCATCGAACTCCGGGTCCTGGTCGTACGCGTCCTTCTTTGGTCCGCTGAAGTGGACGCGTGACGGATCGTTTGCGATGCCGCACTGACGGACATAGATCTCGACCAGCTCTGTGTGACGCGTGGCGTTGAACACCGGAAAGCGGCCGGCCTGGATCAGTGCCTGGACACCGTCGAGGGTGGTGAAGATCTCGCTGCTCATGTCAGTGCCCAGTAGCCCTCAGGCTGGCGCGAGAGGTTCATCGAGTTGATCGAGCGGCGGCTGAGCGCCTTGACGTACTTTCTCCCAGCCGCATCATGAACTGCAAGCACCATGTTCAAGCCATCATGATTTCGCACACTGGTAATCACGTGCCACTCAATGTCACTACCCTGCATCCACACGTGGCGCACCTCCTTGCCAGCCTTCAGCAGGGCCGGAAGCACGTCGAGGTTGCAGATGATGTCCCCGTCGCTGCTCATAGAAGGATCAGACCAGGTTCCTTAAGACCGAGCAGCTTGCAGCACTCAGCGTAGTTCGCGAAGCTGAAGCCGTGCTCGGGGTTGACGAGCACCAGCGGCTGGCCAGGGTGCATGTCAGCGGCGTCGTCGAGAATGACGTATGGGTCGCCGTCATCGTACAGGCCGCTCTCCCACGCAAGGTTCAGCCACTCGTCGATCTCGTCACCGCGGATCTTTCCGATACCGCCGGCCACGGGAGTGGCACTGAGGTAGACGTTCTCGAAGGCAAAGCCCATGGCCACGAGGTACATGCGCAGGCGACGAAGATGCTCAGGCGAACGGAACGGCACCTTGCTGTGGCACAGGAACTGGCGGTGCGAGGAGCTCAGCACGATGCCGATGTCGTCCGCACCACCGTTGTTGCCTTCGATCAGCTTGTTGATGAGCGCGACGCAGATGGGATCGACGGTCATGAGGCCGAACTTGACGGCGTATTCCAGCCCCTGGCTGTTCCGCATGTCCTGTCCGCCAGCGATGCCGTTGGCGAAGTCCTCTTCGTCCAGGCGGGCAAGCTCGCGCACCTTCTCGGACGTCTCAATGGTCGGGCCCATCTTCACGATGACCGACCGACTGGAGTTGACGACGCCGTCGATGTCGAGGAAGATGTACTTCACAGCTCAGGTCCTCCAGCCAGCAGCTGGTCCACCTTGGCGCGAAGGGCCAGGCGCCTGGCCAGCTTGTCCTTCAGCTCATCGACGTCGATGCGCTCCTTCAGCCGCTGCACGACCTTGGCTGACACCGCATCCGGGTGGTCCTCGCTGAAGTCGATGTCCAGCTTGATGACGCGGGTCTCAGGCTTCGTGCGCCACTGCTCGGTCAGCGGGCTGTCGGTCCAGAGCCCGTATGAGTTCCTGATCTCTCGACCCACCATGCCGGCGAAGTCGTGTGACATCTCGGCAACGTAGATCAGGTCCTCGATGCTCCAGGTGCCAAGCACGTGGTCGACGATGGCGTCAATGGTCGTAAAGGTACGCATGACCCATTCTAACCTGAAGCTCAGGTGCCGTGTTGTACTTCTGCAGGTTACAGCGTTACAAAGGAACGGTGGATGTAGAACTTCCCGTCCCTCTTGGTGATGGACCAGCGGTTGTCCATGTCTTGAACGCTGAGGCTCTCCCACCAAACTCCGGCACCACCCTGATCGGTCAGGTCGTTCAGCTTCAGCTCGGCGTACTCGCGGCTGGTGCTCATCTTGAAGTTCACGACCTCGACCTCGTCAAGGTCTTCACCCATCTTCGCCTTGCGCGCGGTGACGAAGTAGACCTTTTCTCCCTTGGCAAGAAGCTGGTTGACAAGCGTGAAGAACAGCGGGTCGTCGGTGCTCTCGCTCAGGTCCCTGGTGCTGGTGCTGACTGGCATCACGAGGGAAAGCTCAGGCTCACCGAACTTTCCGATCTTGACCTCCTTGATCGTGGAGCGGTGCAGGCGGTCAGCACCGAAGACGTGGTGCTGCACGACGTTGGTTTCGAAGTCGATGTAGTACTCAGGCGTGCCGAACGCCGCGCTTTCACCCCGCTCGGCGTG
>Ga0208695_1001402_pt1 | contig 20078 bp, 17 predicted proteins | sample AD_UKC111_MetaG_FD_184449 | JGI IMG/M metagenome (GOLD analysis project Ga0208695, IMG submission 184449) | Active sludge microbial communities of municipal wastewater-treating anaerobic digesters from Hong Kong - AD_UKC111_MetaG (SPAdes)... | ecosystem: Engineered > Bioreactor > Anaerobic >...
GTTCGACCACAAAGATGCGAGCGAGGCCATGCGGCAGTGTCAGCTTTGACAAGCCAAGCCGGAAATGGGCGCCAGTTTTGAAGTCGGCGTCGAGGCCGTCGGCGCTGCCAATCACGAAGGCTGCCGATGGCGCCTCGCGCGCCCAGCCCTGCAGGCGCTCGGCGAGCGCCCGGGTGGTGAGCTGCTCGCCGCGCTCATCGAGGGCGATGGTCAACGCCTGCCGCGGGATCTGCGCGCGGATGCGCTCGGCTTCGGCAGCCAGCACCACTTCGGTGCTGCGGTTGGCGGCACGCTTTTCCGGTTTCAGCTCGGTCAGTTCGAACGGCCACTCCGGCGGAAAGCGTTTGCCATAGTCGGCGACGGCATCATCCACCCAGCCCGGCTGGTTATGGCCGAGCGCGATCAGCTTGAGCTTCACCGGTCAGGCCAATCGCGTCGTGACCGTCTCAGGCCGTCTTCTTCTTTGCAGCCGGCTTTTTGGCGGCAGGTTTGCTGGCGGGTTTGGCTGCAGGCTTTGCCGCGGGCTTCTTTGCAGCAGGCTTGCGCGCGACTGGCTTCTTCGCGGCGACTTTGACGGCCGGCTTTTTCGCTGCCGGGGCCTTGGCCGCAGGCTTCTTCGCGGCCGGTTTCTTGCTGGCGGGCTTCTTTGTCGCTGGCCTTTTGGCGGCGGGTGTTTTGGCTGCCGGTTTGCGGCCTGCGGGCGCAGCCTTCGGTGCGGCGGCCTTCGCTGGCTTTTTGCTTGCAGCTGGTTTGGCGGGCTTCTCGGCCTTCGGCGGTTTCACTAGCGTCGGCGGCGTCCACAGTTCTTCCAGGTTGTACAGCGCCCGGGTGGTCGGCAGCATGATGTGCACCACCATATCGCCGCAATCCACCAGCACCCACTCACCGCTTTCCTCGCCTTCGGTCGAAATCACGTGGCCGCCCGCAGCCTTGACCTTGTCGGACACGTTGCGCGCGAGGGCCTTGGTCTGGCGCGCGCTCTCTGCAGTAGCGATGATCAGCGTGTCGTAGATCGCTGTCAGCGTGCGGGTGTCGAGGACGGTGATGTCGCGGGCCTTGATGTCTTCGAGGGCGGCGACGGCGGCTTTCTGAACTTTATTGAGGCGCAAGCGGTGGGTGCTCCGGCTGGTATAGCTGATGGGCACGAATATAGGTCAGCACCGACGGGGGGAGCAACGAAGTGAGCGCTTCATCACCTGCTCCAGCGGCGATTTTGTTGCGGATTTCCGTCGCCGAGACAGCTTGCGGCGCCACGGTGTGCAGGTAGAGACTGCCGTGCGTCGTGTCCGTTAGCGCCACCGGTTCACGCGCGAGGCGCCCCTGCCACACCGGCGCCAGCGCGGGCGACAGCACATTTGCCACCGGGTAGCCCGGCCGGTTCAGCACCACGAAATGCGCCAGCTCAAAGAGCTGCGGCCATTGATACCAGCTCATCAGGTGCTGAAAAGCATCGACGCCGATCAGCCACAGCAGCGGCCGGGCGGGGAACTCGGCACGCAGCGACTGCAGCGTCAGCACCGTGTAGCTTGGCGTGTCACGGCGCAACTCGCGGTCATCCACGGCCAGCGCGCCGCTACGGTCCTCGGCCACCGCCAGGCGCAGCATCGCCAGCCGGTCAGCCTCGCTTGCCCCCGGCGTCTTGCGGTGCACCGGGCTCTTTGACGGGATCAGCCGCACCTCCGTCAGCTTGAGCGCGTTGGCGGTGTCGAGCGCGACACGCAGGTGACCGCAGTGCACAGGATCGAAAGTGCCCCCGAACAGAGCGAGCGGACGGTTCCCGGCTTGCATGGGGGGTGAAACGTCAGGCGCGGCGGTCATGTGGGCAGTCTACGTGCACCCCCGGATGGTCGGCAGCTTTTTGGCTGAAGCCTCATTTAATAAGGGCTGGCAGCCGGAAAATACCTCTAGTCAACTTGCGCAGAAAATGACTAGTTAGCCCATTGCCAGTGGGGCTCTCAATGAAAAGTCGTTGGCCTCAGGATGCCTGCAGCCGGGGCGACGTTACCGCCGTGCTGTTGCAGTTGCTGCGGTGATGTCCGCCAACAAAAAACGCGCCCGAAGGCGCGTTTTCGTTGGGCAGAGGGCAGCTTACTGCGCGCCGCCAACGTAGGTCAGGCGTGCCGCACGAGCTTCGTTGCTGGCGTTGTAAGCGGCGGTCTCGGCGCGAACTTCCGCTCGGGTGCGGCCGTCGGCCTTGCCAACAGCGGCCGGCGTCACTTCATCGCTGCGCGGCGTGCTGCGTGCACTGGCGACAACGCCGGCGCGGACGGTGCTGCGGGCCGAGCTTTGCGCGATCTGCACTTCCGGGTTGCCGGCAGTGGCGGTGTAGTCCGATGCGAACACCGAGCCAGCGGCAGCAGCGAAGAGGGTAGCGATCAAAACAGATTTCGTATTCATGATGAGGTTTCCTTCGAGGAGTTGGTTTGCTTTCGAATTGGCCGGGGGCTTTTGCCACCGGTCCTCGGCGCGGCACCGGGGGCCTGTTCAAGCGGTTCGCTGTCTTCCTGTCGGAGGGAGCCGCTTGAACAGGCTCTTGTTGTCGCGTCGATGGAATGAATGTTAGGTATTGCCAAATCACAAATAAATAGCGTTCAATTGAATTGTTTATTTAATTTTCGGCAATAATTATCGGGAACTTTCCGCGACCAACGCGGCTCGTTCATCCAAATCCGTCGTAAAGGCCGCCATTCATGGACCAACTCCGCGCCATGCGCGTCTACGCCAAAGTCGTTGATGAAGGCAGCTTCACCAAGGCCGCCGACAAGCTCGACCTCGCACCCGCCGTCGTCACTCGGCTGGTGGCCGAGCTGGAGGAGCATCTCGGTGTGCGCCTGCTCAACCGCACCACGCGCAGCCTGGCGCTCACCCAGGCCGGCGAGCGCTACCTTGAGCGCGTGCAGCGCATCCTTGCCGACATCGAAGACGCCGAGACTGCGGCCAACCTCGAGACCGCCGAGCCGCGCGGCGTGGTGCGCGTGCTCGCCTCGCCGGCGTTCACCGTGCACCAGCTCGCCAAGCATCTGCCGCGGCTGCGTGCGCAGTACCCCAAGCTCACCATCGAGCTCACCGTGCAAAACAGCGTGGAGGCGGTGGACGACAGTCACGACATCTCCATCCTTACCCTCAAGCAGCCGCTGCAGACGGGCAACTTCGTCGCGCGACTGCTGGCGCACTCCGAGATGATCACCTGCGCCACGCCGGCCTATCTCGATCGTTGCGGTCGCCCCAGTGACCCAAAGGAGTTGTTCGGCCATGAATGGCTGCTGCCCTTCTCACCCGACGGCAACAAGCAGACCACGTTCGAGCCCTGCCCGTTGCGCTCCGCCATCCATCGTGCCGCCGGTGAGAAAGGCCGCAAGCCGGTGACGCTGGAGCAGCCGCCGATGGCGTTATCCACGGCGCACTGGGACACGCTTTATCACGCCGCGTTGGCCGACATGGGCATCACCGCCCTGCCCTCCTTCGTCGTCGAGGACGCGCTACGCGGCGGCCGCATCGAGCGCGTGCTGCCCGAATGGCGCGTCATGACCACCAGCATCTACGCCGCCATGCCCACCCGCATGCACATCCCCGCCCGCACCCGCGTGTTCCTCGACTTCCTGGTCGAAACCTACGGCGGCGTCGCCCGCGATCCGTGGCTACGCTCCATCGAAGCCGCGGCGCAGGCGGCGAATGATGAAGGTGTGGTGGCGCGGGTGGGGAGTGATTGAGTTGACCTCACGGAATATGGACGGGAGAAAAGTTGAGCCTGCCCCTGTTGTCCGGCCCCTCTTATCCCATCGATCCCATCGCGAACATTCACGGACACCAACTTTGCAGGCGATTGAAGACAGTTGTCGCATCCGCCGAAAGGATGTCAGTGCCTGCAATCATGGTCGCCGCTGCTGCCGCGTTGGGGTTTTGCAGGTAACGCAGGATCACCAGGCCGTCGCGTTGTGCGTTGGCGGCCTGTGCAAGACCGCGAACATTGAAGTCCCGCCCGGAAAGAAACGCCTCGATCGTGCTTACGGTGTTGCGGTTCCCCGGAAGTGACGGCGGCAATCCGTTCACCAAACTGTTACCGCGAAATCCAAACAAGTAGCGAAGGATCAACAGGCCGTCAATCTCCGGAGTGCGTGCGCTGTCGTCGTTGACGTCGAGTCGACAGACGGTCGGCGCAAACGTTGCCGTCACCGTGCAGTTGGCAGTGATGCCGGGCGTCGTGTAGCTGTTGACGTCGATGCCAGTCGCAGTGCCGCCGCAGCCGGAAATGCTTTGCGTGGTGTAGCCGGCGTCGGGTGTCCCGGTGCAGGTCACGGTTTCAGTGCCGCTCGTGCCCACACTGATTTGTGCCGCGCCAGAAACATTCGGCGAAGTGATGCTGGTGCAGACCAAACGCCCGCCACCCGCCGCAGGATTGGGCGTGGCGGTGACTGTGTAGGTCCATTGAATGGTGAGTGAGCCGTTGCCGCCGTTGCCGCCGTTGTCTCGGGGAACCCCTGGGTTGAGTGCTGTTGCGTAAACCGTGATCCCTGGCGGCCCCAAGCTGCCGCCCGCGCCGCCGCCACCGTATCCACCGCCTACGCCACTACTACCACCGCCACCACCACCACCACCATAGCCACCGCCACCGCCGCCGCCATAGGCGCTGCCGCCGCCAGAGCCGCTGCCGCTGCCGCTGCCACCGGCAGCGGTGCCGAAGCCGCCGCCACCACCGCTGCCGAAGCCGCCGTTGTTGCCGTAGCCTGTGCCGGGGCCACCGTTGCCGCCGACGCCACCGCCGCCACCGAAACCGCCGCCGTAGGTGCTGCCGCCGCCGCCGCTGCCTCCCGTGCCGTCGCGAAAGCTACCACCGTTGCCGCCGGCACCGCCGAATGTCGAAAATGCTTCGCCCGCACCGCCGCCGCCCCCTGCAATGATGCTTTTGGGGGCAGTGCCGAGCGCTACATCGGTAGAACCACCGCCACCGCCACCACCGACGAGCCCGTTAGGATCGACGCCGCCACCCCCGCCGCCGATGAAATAGTTCAGACTGACCCCTGCGGTGACCGTCCACCCCGTCACCGTGACTCGTGCGCCCCCACCACCCAGCCACGACAATCTGCCCGCGCCGCCGCCGCCGCCGACGGCGATGACGTTGATCGAAGTCACTCCCGCAGGAATGGTGCATGAACCGGCGCCAACCGTGGTGATCGGTACGTTATCGACGCAATTGGCAGCGTGAGCCGCAGGTACGCTGCCAAGGCTTGCGCCGAGCGCAAGAGCAACGAGCAAGGGTTGCGCTATGCGCGGACGCGTTGAGACGAGACGCACCGGCGAACTCGCGCACGCATTGTTGCGTGGACTGAGCGGTAGAGAACTCATACTTGCGCCACCCCCGGTTTCGCTTTCCTAATATCTTGATTTGATTATTGCGCAGTCAAAGGGGTCAGGATGAGCTAACCCGGACGAAAACGAATACACCAGCGGCGAATATTTCGACAGCAACTCCGAGCTAAAACATACTCCCGATCGGGTTGGAAGTTCACGTATGCCTGTAGTCGACCCTATGCCTAAACATCGCCTCAGCCCCCATGCAGCGGTCGTTGCAGCCCAGTGCTGTTGCTCTGTCGTCCCCCTCGTTCGCGCCTGCGCGCTCGCCAGCACGCACGTTCGCGGCTGGTCCGCGATGCGTCGTCCGCAAACCAGATGAGGTTGCTCTGCCGGTGAATTGTCTAACGGTTTCGGATGCCACATCAAGCGGCTACTATTCGTGCGCGGTACGCATTCCGTAGCAGCGCCTGCTGCGGCCCAATGTGTGTGCGGCGTCTGTTGCCTCGCTGAGTCAACCGGTGTCAGTGGTTTTGACCCATCAGGCGTCGCTGGACGCTCGCCTTATTGCAAACGGAACATCGGTCTCTTGCGCGGCGTTGCGCGTGAACTTTTTTCTATCCATGCCAGTGAATTCTTCTTCTCACACTCGCCGCCTTGTCCGCGCGAGCAACACAACCGGCGTAGCGGCTGTGTTGTCTGCCATTGCCTGCACGCAGATTGCCGCGCAGACCAACAACGAGTCACCGACGGAAACGCCGAACGCGCAGCGCATCGAGCGCGTGGAGCTGAGCGCGCGCCCGCAAACCACGGTGGAACTTCGCCGCCAATCCACTGCAGCCAAGCAGATTTACGACGAAGAGGAGATTCAGAAGTTCGGCGATGTCAGCGTCAACGATGTGCTGAAGCGGCTACCTGGTGTCAGCCTCAGTGGCAGCGGGCCTGCCCTTCGCGGCCTTGGCAGCTACACCCGCGTCCTGCTCAATGGCGAACCGGCGCCACCCAACTTCGATCTGAACAATCTCAATCCGTCACAGGTGAAGCGCATTGAGGTTGCCCGTGCGGCCACTGCAGATCAGACGGCAGAGGCGATTGGCGGCACCATCAACATCATCCTGAAGGAGCCGCCGCGCTCGCGCACGGTCGAGGCACAGGCCCGGGTGAGCTACCAGTACGACAACCCGGCGGCCGGGCTCAATGTCACCTGGGGTGAGCGCATCCAGGGCAGCACTGCGTTCAACCTGCCGCTCTCCTACTTTGAGTGGAACAACTTCAACGCAGTGCGCACCACCACCACGGTTGCCGCAGCGACGCCGGCCGCAGGCGCCAGTACGCCGGCGGCCATTGGCGCCCGGTCCAGCGAGCAGCATCCCCACGGTCGCGGCTACAACTTTTCGCCATCGCTCAACTGGAAGATTGACGAGGCGAGCTCGCTCAACACCCAGGCATTCATCAATCAGGGCCGCTGGCACTGGAGTGACATCGCTACGGAACGCCGGGTGATTTCGGGGCAACCAGTGTTTGCCGACGATTCGCGCAACTTTGGCAACTGGCTCAATGCGAGATTGGGTACGACTTACACCAACAGCTTCGATGGCGATCAGCGCCTCGAAGTGAAAGCCAGCGTGCAGTACAACGCCAACGATTTCACCGCCCGCGCGTTCCGCGACGGCGGCGAGCGTCGCCTGACCTACGGCGAAAGCAGAAACCCCTCGGTGAATCTGAGTGGTCAGTACTCGCGGCTGGTCGCCGATGCGCATACGGTGACTGGCGGCTGGAATTTCGAGTGGCGCGACTGGATTGGCCGCTCACGCACCACCGAGCTTGGGGTGCCCTTGTTGCCCATCTACGAAGACCAGGACGTTGAGGCACGGGTGTCGCGCTATGCGTTGTTCGTTCAGGATGACTGGGAGGTGAGCAAGCGTCTTGCTGCGTATGCGGGCCTGCGCGCCGAGCGCATCGAGACGCGCAGCAATGGGGTCGGTGGCCAACAGGATAGAGTTGCCGCGAGTGTCGTGACGCCGATGTTTCACCTGAAGTACAAGCTCGACGAGAAGGGTGAGCATCTGTTCCGCAGCAGTCTTACCAGCACCTTCAAGGCGCCGGAGCCCATGCAACTGCTCGCTCGTCCGCAGGTGTCGTCGCTCTACACCGATCTGACCCGGCCCAACGACGCGCTGTCCACCGACCGCATCGGCAACCCGACGCTCAAGCCCGAGCTGGCGACGGGGTTTGATCTGGCCTATGAGCGCTATTTCCCGGGCGGCGGCGTGGCGAGTGCCACGGTGTTCTACCGACGCGTGCAGGATCTGATCCGCAATCGCACCACACTGGAGACGGTGTCGTGGGCATCGGTGCCACGTTACGTGACGCGACCGGTGAACTTCGACTCGGCGAACACCTTCGGCCTTGAGCTGGAAGCCCGCGGTCGTGCCGGAACGCTGTTGCCGTTTGCCTTCGATACCAAAACGCCATTGGACCTGCGTGCATCGCTCAATTTTTATGAGTCGCGGGTGCGTGGCGTGCCTGGTCCGGACAACCGCCTGGACCGGCAACAGCCGTGGTCGGCCACGTTCGGGCTCGACTACATGCTGACCGGCGTGCTGCCAGCCCCGATTCGCATGGGCGGCAGCCTGTCGTTCACACCCGGCTATCGAACGCAGCAAACGGCAGAACAGAGCATTGAGTTCGCCCGCTCGCGCAGCGTCGATCTGTATGCCAACGTGCCGCTGGGCCGGACGATGTCAGTGCGACTGGTTGCCAACAACGTGGCACCGCTGGCGAGCGAGAACACCACCGCGTATGGCCTGCAAAGCGCAACCTACACCGTGAGCAGGCCACGTACCTGGTACGGCATCATCTTGAGCGTCAAGGGCTGAGGCGCGTTGCCCGCTGGAGCGGGATGTCAGGTTTGCATGTGCCCGGTGGCGGGAGTCATCGCCACAGGCGCAGCAGCTGGCCGCTGTCGGTGGCGAGATAAATCCAGCCATCCGGCCCCTGCTTGACCACGCGGATGCGCTGGCCGAGGTTCTTCACGACCGTGACTTCTTCTTTCGCGACGAATGCGTTGCCGTTGAGTGTGATGCGCCAGAGCGTCGAGCCTGCGAGTCCGCCGGTGTAGGCGCTGCCCTGCAAGCCGAGGTCGGTGAATTTTCCGCCGTTGTAGAAGATGAGGCCGGATGGCGCCGTGGATGATGGCAGCCAGGTGGTGGCCGGCTCTTCGTAGGTCGGTGCGTGCACGCCCCCGGTGCCACCCGGGCGACAGGCGGGTGTGTTGGTACCGGCGCTGTAGGGGCAGCCATAGCTCACCAGCGGCCACCCATAGTTGCGCCCCGGTTGCACAAAGTTGAGCTCGTCGCCACCGAGCGGCCCGTGCTCGGTGAGCCAGAGATCGTCGCTGCCCGGCCGCATCGAAGCGCCCTGCGGGTTGCGGTGACCGTAGCTCCAGATTTCCGGCAGCGCGCCGGGGGTGCCGAAGGTGGGGTTGCCCGCCGGGATGGTGCCGTCACGATTGATGCGGATGACCTTGCCGAGCGTCTTGCCGAGGTGTTGCGCGTTGTTGCTGGTCGGTGCAGCGGGGTCATCGGTTTGCCGTTCGCCAAGCGTCACCATCAGCGTCTTGTCGCTGCGAAACGCGAGGCGCGAGCCGAAGTGACCATCGCCACCGACCTTGGGCGTTTGCCGGTAAATGACCTGGGCGTTGCTGATGGTCGCTGTGACGGCGTTCAGATCGCCACGCGCCACGGCGGTACCGGAGCCGCCGCTGCCGGTCTCGGAGAACGTCCAGTAAATGCGCGTGTTGCTGTTGCCGTTGTAGTCGGGATCGAGCGCGACATCGAGCAGCCCGCCTTGTCCGGCCGAGGTGAGATTGGGCAGTGTCGGATTGATGTCGGCGGACTTGCTGGCGCCGTCAGCACTGACGATGACCATGCTGCCGCCGCGCTGGGTGAACAGCATGCGGCCGTCGGGCAGGAATGCCATGCCCCACGGGCTGCTGAGCGTCGCCGGCAACTGAGTGACCACGGCCGGGCCGGTGGCGTTGCTGGCGAACGCGCCGCCACAGGTGCCGTTCAGGTGCTGCCGGATCAGCGTCCATGTGTTGCGCGGCGGGGTGCCGGCAATCGCCAGGGTGGTCACGCCGGTGCCGGTCACACCGACCATCGCGCGCACCAGCATGAGCCCGTCAGACAGGGCCGTGGGCGCGTTGCCACTGCCATCCAGACGCAGGCTGCGATCTGCAATCATGCTGTCGATGTGACTTTCGATCTGCGTGGCGCTGGTGCGCAGCCCGGCCGGGTTGACGGCGTTGGCGACCAGCGCCGCACCGCCAAGGCCGAGCAGCCGGCGAACGATCAGCACGCCATCGGTGGCGGGGTTGAGCGCACCGTCCTGATCGATGTCGAAGTTGCAGGCGCCGTGCGCCGTGCTGGTGGCAAGGGCGGTGACGATCGCGAAAGTGATGTGCAGCAGATGCGCGCGGGTCATGTTGGCTCCCGAAGCGGGTTGAATTCCCCGGTGTGATGTCAGCGGTCGCTCACGCTACAGCGCGAGTGTCAGGGCGTGGGCCGCTCGCCCGGAAGTCTACTGCACACAATGCCAATGTCATGGCATTTGGGCTGGCCTATTGGGCTGGCGGGAGACAAGGCGTTCGCCAGTGAAAACCCGGTGCAGCTTCGTCGCAGAACGCCCATTCAACAAGGGCTGACGTAATCATTCGCCAACAAGTCGACTTTAAGGGAAATGCCCCGTCAAACCCTGTACTGTAATGATTTCGGCGTAAGGCTGTTGCCGAAACACTCGGCCACGCACTTCCACGCCCTTCTTGCAGCGTCAGCCTGTCTCTCCCCGGTTGGCAAGGCGCCGGTAGGCCAGGAATGCACCGACGGCAACCACCATCCACACCGCAAACACCTTGAACGTCACGGCGGACAGATCCTTGATGATGTAGAGGCAGGTCAGCACACTAAGCGTGGGAACCAGGTAGGGGCCGAATGGCACGCGGAAAGTGGCTGCAGCAGCACTGCCTTGCGGCGTGCGTCGCCGCATCACCGGCACGCTTGCCGACACCACAATGAACGCCACCAGCGTGCCCAGACTCACCATGTCCCACAGATAGCCGGAGTCGACCAGTCCGGCAACGATGGCGACCACCACGCTCACGATCACCGTGTTGGCGCCGGGCACTGCGGCGCGGCGACCGAGCCGCTGGAATAGCGGTGGCAGCAGGCGATCAATGCTCAGCGCGTAAAGAATGCGGGTCTGGCCATAGATGGTGACCAGTGTCACGCTGAACACCGAGATCACTGCACCGGCCGACAGCACTACCGCTGGCCACGCCTGACCGGTCACTGTTTTCAGAATCTCGGCGAGCCCCGCTTCCTGCCCGTCAAACTTTGCCGCCGGTTGCGCGCCCAGCGCGGTGACGGCCACCAGCATGTACACGATGGTCACAATCAGCAGCCCAAGCAGGATGCCGAGTGGCACCGTGCGCTTCGGGTTGCGCGTTTCAGCGGCGGCGGTGGCTACGGTGTCTAGCCCGATAAACGAGAAGAACACGGTGCCGGCAGCGGCGGTCACACCGGTCATGCCGCTGCTGTTGAAGAACGGCGTGAAGTTCTCGCTGCGGAATCCGCCCCATGCGATGACCGCGAAGAACACCAGCACCAGCAGTTTGAGCAGAACCATTCCTGCGTTGACCAGCGCAGATTCGCGGGTGCCACGCAGCAGCAGGATGGCGCAGAGCACGACGAGAATGACCGGCGGCAGGTTGAAGTGGTTGAAATGAACCTCCAGCCCTGCCTTCCCTGCAACCAGCATCGGACTGCGTAGCGCCTCGGGGATGCTCCAGCCGATGGCGTTGTCGAGGAAGTTATTCAGATAGCCCGACCAGCCGATGGCTGTGGCGCTTGCCGCGAGCGCGTACTCAAGCAGCAGGCAGGCGGCGACGACAAAGGCCACGAAATCGCCGAACGCCACCCGTGCGTAGGAGTACGACGATCCGCTCGCAGGTACCGAGGAGGCCAGCTCGGCATAACAAAGCGCTGTCAGCCCCGCCGTGATCGCGGCCAGAATGAAAGCGACGATGACTGCTGGCCCCGCCTTTGGCACCGCCTCCGCCATCACGAAAAAGATGCCGGTGCCGACGGTGGCACCAACACCGAGCAGCGTCAGCGTCCACAGCCCGAGCGAGGCGTCGAGCTTGTTGCCGGTGGGCGCAACTGCAACTTCTGCGATCGCACTGACCGAATCAATTCCCTGCATGATGCCCCGCCTCCCGTGATCGCCGGACTCGCAACCGACAGCAAAAGTATGTAGTACGCCGCTTCATGCTTTCGACGCAGCCGGTACGCGCGCCGCCCGACCGAGGTGGACGCCGGAATCGAGCAGCATGAGTTCGCCGGTGATGGTGCGCGCCCCCTCAATCAGCCAAATGATGGCTTCGGCAACGTCTTCGGGCGTACAGGCCCGGCCCAGCGGCGTGGTCTGCTCATAACCGGCCTTCAGCTTTTCATAACCGTCCTGGCCGATGCCGTCGACGAACCAGCGCGAGGTGATCAGGCCCGGGCAGACGGCGTTGACACGGATCTCCGGCGCCAGCTCGCGGGCGAGGTAGAGCGTCAGCGCATTCACCGCGCCTTTGGACGCGATGTAGGGCACAGCCGATCCGATGCCGAGCGCCCCGGCAATTGATGACACATTGACGATGGCGGCGTTGGCCGATTGCTTCAGATGCGGCGCGCTGGCGCGCACCATCTGGAAGGTACCGATGGTGTTGACGGCGTAGATGCGGTTGAACACTTCGGTGTCGAGCACATCCCAGTTGGCAGCGCCGGTGAAGGTGCTGATGCCGGCGTTGTTGACCAGTGCATCGAGGCGGCCCCAGCGATCGATCACCGCTGCCACCATGGCCCGGCAGTCGTCGTCGCTGGCGACATCGCCGCGCTGCAGCAGGGTCTCGGCGCCGGCCGCGCGACAGGCGGCGTCGGAAGCGCGCGCCTCGGCTTCGCTCTTCGAGTAGTTGATCAGCACGTTGTAGCCCCGCTCCGCCAGCGCCAGCGCCGTTGCAGCGCCGACACCCGTCGCCGAGCCGGTGATGATTGCTACTTTGCGGTTGCTCATCTGCTTGCCTCCCATCAAACCAACGGTGCTGGTTGTATCAGGCGGGGCACAACGTGCCTAGACTTGCACGACAAAGCCCTCATGGGGCTCGGCGCTGCCGTCGAGCAGTGCTGCCCACGCCACGGCGATACCGCCCGGCCCCGACAGCGTGACCGCTTCGAACGGCGGATGGTGTGGGCGGCAGAGCACCGCGCTGACGAAATCCCGCCATGCGCGGTACAGGCCGGCGTTGTATTGCTCACTGCTCAAACCACCCGGCGCCGTGGACACACGCACGCTGCCGTAATGTGGCGCCCAGAACTGCTTGGGTCGAGGCCCCGGCAGGCTCGCGTGCGGGGGCTTGAACTCGGCCCAGTGGGCGCGCCCGACCGAAATGCTGCGACGCAGCCGAACGCCATAGTGCTGGTGCAGCGCGTCGCGCAAGCGAGCGTCGCCAGCGACATCAATCAGCGTGACCTCCTCGCGGCGCAAGCCCACGCTTGCCTGCCCGTACGCCATCACCCGGTCATAGCAACCGAGGGATTTGACGAAGTCGAGGTGAGACGGCGAGGTCAAGCCCCACAAATCCGCCGCAGGCAAGGCGCGGCGCAGGCAGAACGCTGCACAGGCAGCGGTCTTGCTCGATGCCGCCGTGATGAGCAGCGAGCCGTTGCCGGTGGCGCCGCCAGTCGCCACGTAGTCGGCCAGCAGATAGCCGACGCCGAACAGCGGATAGAGCAGCGCAAACAGGCGGTCGTCCATCGGCTCCGCTTGTTGCGACTGACCACGGCGCAGAAAATAGTGCAGGATCGGCGCCGCATCCGCTCGCTCCGGCGTGGCGTCGAAAAAGCCCTGCGCCGAAATCGTGCCGGGCCGCAACACCAGATAGCTGCCCATCGGCAAGAAGCCGAATAGCCGCTCGCCGACGGCGATGCGATCGCAGCGCGATTCGACCACCTCGCCGAAGCCCCAGCCCGGGATGCAGCCCCACGTCGGTCCGCTGACCGGAAACATGTGCCAGAAGCTGAGCTTGTCGCCATACAGCGCGCAGGTGACATTGTTGGCAGTGACCGCAAACAGGCACACGCGCAAGCGCACCTCGCCCACCGCCAGCGTTCGCTGCGCTGGCGCATCGGGATCGGGTTGCAGCGAGGTGACGGCTGGATCGTCCCTGCGCACGCAGAAGCGGAAGGCTTCGCTCATCGGACGTGCCGGTTACTTCGCCAGCTCCCACAAACCGCTGGCAAGATACACCGCCCCGACCACCAGCACCACGCGCCGCGTCCAGTTGCGGAAGTTGGCATCAGTCATCGCCTCCAGCACCTTGCGTGAGGCACTGGTGCCAACCACAGCGGCGACCACCAGTGCTGCGAGCAGCACCGGCGTCACCGCCTCGGTAGCGGAGGTGGCAACCCAGCCGAAGTAAGCAATCTTGGCGATATGGCTGAACGATTGCGTCGCTGCCTTGGTCGCCACGACCGCCTTGCGATCAAGCTTTGATGGTACGAAGAAGGTATCGAGCAGCGGCCCGGACACGCCGGACAGCAGTTGCACCGCCACACAGACAAAGCCGCAGAGCGCGGGCTGCCCCGGCCGATCAACGTTGAGCTCCAGTTGCCGTGGCAGCAGATAGGTCAGGAACGGTGTGGCGCCCAGTGCGATCAGTACCCACGCCCGGCTCAGCACCAGCGACACCAGCGCGAACAGGGCAACGGCGAGCGCCAGGCCGATCATGTAACCCACCACAATGCGACGGTCGATGAATTGCCGCCAGAGGATCGCCCGCCAGCCATTCGAGGCCAGCTGGGTAACGCCGTGCACAATCATCGCACTGCCGACGCTCATGGTGGCGAGCAGGATGCCCATCAGGATCATGCCACCGGCCATGCCGAGAATGCCGGAGATGAAGGACGTGGCAACCACTGCTGCCGACAGACCCAGTACCATCATCATCGCCATTGATGCCCCCGTTGCTTTCCGCTTGCGTTGTGTTTTTGTGCGCTGACGCCCAGCTCATCCGTCACCCACATCGTAGCGGCGATGGCCATCAACTGGCTGACGGGCGAGAATAGGCAGATGAGCGCCGCAATGAGAGCTCTGGCGCGCCCGCCCACCATTGAGAGATTTTCGGCATGTCAGAACTGTACGGCTTCGACGCATTCTCGCCGACCGAGATTGCTGCCAAAGTGAACTCGATTGGCGTGGCCAAGGCGCGCTTGCCGGTCCTGCGCATGTTCATGCTGGCCGTGCTGGCGGGCGCATTCATCGCGCTCGGCGCGCTCTACTTCACCGTTGTGCGTTCCGATGCTTCACTGGGCTTCGCGGTTCGCCAGGTGCTTGGCGGCGTGGTGTTTTCGCTGGGCTTGCTGCTGGTGATCGTGGCCGGCGCCGAACTGTTCACCGGCAACAATTTGCTGGTGATGGCCTGGGCTGACGGCCTGATTTCGACCCGCGAAGTGTTGCGCAACTGGGCCATCGTCAGCGTCGGCAACCTCGTTGGGGCAGCCGGACTCGCGCTGCTGGTCTATCTGTCGCGGCATCCGGAAATGAACAACGGTGCGATCGGCGAGCAAGTGGTGACCATTGCGGCAACCAAGCAGCAGATGCCATTCTGGACCGCGTTTTTCCGCGGTGCGATGTGCAACGTGCTGGTCTGCATGGCGGTGTGGATGGCACTTGCCGGTCGCAGCGTGATCGACAAGGCGGTCGCCATCGTGTTTCCGATCTCTGCTTTCGTTGCCGCTGGCTTTGAGCACAGCATTGCCAACATGTATTTTTTTCCGCTGGCGATGTTGCTGCAGGCCGACGGCGTCGGCGCCAGCGTGCCTCCAGTGACGGTCGCCGGATTCGCCGGCAATCTGCTGCCAGTCATCCTGGGCAACATCGCCGGCGGCAGCGTGCTGGTCGGTCTTGTTTACCACTTGATCTATGGCAAGCCTGCCGGCCGCGTGCAGCGGTGATGCGTTTCAATCGGTGCCACCGGTGCTGAATGCGAGACAATTTGCAGATGCCGTTCGCGCTATCGGGGGAATGACGCGGAGCAGGCAAGCCCGATTCCTTGCGCAGGACTGTTTGCGATGACCCTCACCACTCCCCCGATCCCCTCACCGTCCGTCAACAAAACGACCATCGATGAGCGTCCGCAGACGCTCGGCGAAGAAATTGCCAACAGTATCAGTCACGGTGTCGGCCTGGCTGGCGCGCTGGTCGCGTTTCCGCTGCTGGTCATCGCGGCTTCGCAGCGTGGTGACATCACCGGCATCGTTTCGGTCAGTGTGTTTGCCACGACGATGGTGCTGCTCTATCTCGCCTCGACGCTGTTTCATGCGTTGCCACCTGGTCGCGCCAAGCGGGTGTTTCAGGTGCTCGACCATTCCGCGATCTTCCTGCTGATCGCCGGCACCTATACGCCGTTCACGCTGGGCGTGCTGCGCGGCGCATGGGGCTGGACACTCTTCGGCATCGTCTGGAGCATCGCCGTGGTCGGCATAGTGCTGAAGGCGTTGGGTGGCGTGCGTTACACGACCATCTCAACCTGGGCCTATCTGGCGATGGGATGGGTGGTGGTGATTGCAGCCGAGCGGGTGTGGACGCTGATGCCGGCCTGGGGCCTGTTCTGGCTGATTGCCGGTGGGCTGGCCTACACGCTGGGCGCGGTGTTCTTTGCGCTGGAGCGGATCCGCTACTTCCACTTTGCCTGGCATCTGTTCGTGATTGCAGGTACCGCTTGCCACGTGGTGGCAGTCGCGGCGTACTCCGGCTGATCTTCGCCTCAGATCAGGCGCCCTCCGCGCGCAGCGATTCGTAGTACGGCGCGAAGTCGGGTGCCGTCTCGGTGCGGAGCTGCTCGAATGAGTCGAGCACGAAGTAGGTGTTCTGCACGTCGTCGATCAGGAACCGCGTGCGCATTGATCGCATGGTGTCGAACGGCAATCGCGCTGGCACGTCACTCTCCAGCGCGTAGAGCAACTCTTTCGGCGACGACAGCACACCGGCACCATAGGCCAGCAGCTTGCCCTGCTGCCGGATCAGCCCGAATTCGATGGTGTACCAGTACAGCCGCGCCAGCCAGTCGAGTCCACCGAGTTGCTTGGCCTTCAGGGCGCCGTGGCCGTACGCCTCCAGATGATCGGCATAGATCGGCGTGAACAGCATCGGCACGTGGCCGAAGAAGTCGTGGAACAGATCCGGCTCGACGATGTAATCGAACTCGCTTTCCTCACGCAGCCATACGGTGACCGGAAAACGGCGGTTGGCGAGATGGGTGAAGAACACATCGTCGGGCAGCAAACCGGGCACCCCGACCAGTTGCCAGCGGGTGGCGGCCTTGAGTGCCACATTGACCTGCGCGAAATCGGGGATGCCGCGCCGCATGTCGAGCGCCGGATTGCCGAGCACCGCCCCGAGGAACTCGCTGCATGCGCGGCCGGGGATCAACGCGAGCTGGCGTTCGACCAGTCGTAACCAGCGGGACTGCTCGGCCGCGCTGTAGTCGTCCATCTGTTGCGGCACCGTGTAATCGGCCGCCATCCGGGCGTAGTTGCCACGCAGCCCAGCGTTTGGGTTATGCGTCTTGGCAGAAATGTCGAAGGCAGGCGTGGTGGCGTTTTGCATCCGGCCATTTTGCACAGGGAATGCGCAACTAAATGGCTAATTTTGTCGAATGGACGCCACCAATGACCTCTACGGGCGGAAATTGTTCCCTGGCTGATGTGCCGGCGGCATGGCGCGCTGCTGGGGCTGCTGCGGCTGGCGCGGCGCCTGCTCGGTTACCCGCTGACGCTCGCGATGCTGCGGCGGCGCGACATAGGACGGTGAGTTGTAGTGCGGTCGGGGCGGCGGCGCAACGTGCACGGGCGGCGGGTTGTTGTACACACGTGGCTGCGGCGCGACGTAATGCGGACGCGGTGCCGGTGCCGCATAGGCCGGTGGCGCGTAACCTGGGCGCCAGCCGTCCCAGCGATGGCGATCACCATACCAGGGGCGGTCACGGTAGTAGCTGTCCCAGTAGGAGCTGGCCGCGTAGCCCACAACCGGGAAACCATAGCGGGCGCCTACACCGTAGATGGGCACACGCCGGCTCTGGTAGTAGTACTGCAGGTGGCGGGCATTGGCCCAGCCGCGCACGGAGCCGCTCGACACATCACACCAGTAGTAGCCGCGGACGCAGCCGTGCACATATACCGAGGTGCCGGTGCCAAGCCATGCTACTGCGGGGTAGCCACGGTCGGGACCGGCGCGCAGGTTGGTGCGAGCCGAGACATAGGCCTGCTGCGCTTCCGCAGTTGCCGCCAGTGTCAGCGATGCGCTGGCGACGATCACCGGCAGCAGCGCAAAACCGGCGCGGCGCGCCAGTTGGGCGACAAAGGCAAAGGTGGGCGTTTGCATGACTTCTCCTTGGGTGTTTCGAAGCACTCTACTGATGGACGTGATGGCGGACCGCAATGTGCCACGCCAGGGCCGAATTGCAGCATCACGCGCGATATGCCATGGCCAACGCCTGCCAGCGACCTGCCGTTGACCCGCGTGTCGATGATGCGTATGTCTTGCAGCAGACGGCTGCCTCAGCCGGGCTACTGCGGCTTTGGCATCGGGATCGGTCGCGGCGGTCTTGGCGGTTGCGGCTGAACCACTGGTGGCCGGGGCGGACGCACCACAGGCGGCCTTGGTGGCTGCGGACGTACGACCGGCGGGCGCGGCGGTTGCGGCGGTGGACGCCAGCCCGGTGGCGGTCGGCTGCCGGGGCGCCACGTGTTCCACTGATTCTGGCTGCGATACCAGGGCCGGTCGCGGTAGTAATCGCTCCAGTAGCTGCCGAGAATGAAGCTGACAATCGGCAGGGCAAGCTGCGCGCCGTTGCCGTAGATGGTGACAGGCTGCCCCTGATAGCTGTACTGCAGGTTGCGCGCAAATACCCAGCCACGGTCAGGTCCGGCGGTGACATCGCACCAGCGGTAATCGCCCAGGCAGCCGTTGACGTACACCGCAGTGCCGGCGGGCAACCAGACAACCAGCGGGTAGCCGCGGTCGGGTCCGGCCCGCACGTTGACCGGCTTGGTGGTGAAAGCCTCCTGCGCCAGCGATGCTGACGCCAGCAACAGGGCGATCACCGCAGCGGCGGCACGCAGAATCGACCACTGCGACGGAGAACCGGGAGCACGAACAAAACGCGTCATGGCAACCTCCTGATGTCGTCACTTTAGCCCATCTGGCCGTGGCGACCTGGTGCTGGATCAACAAGATTGCCAATTGTCAGGCCGATCAGGCGGCCGCCCGATCACCCGATTTGATCAAGCCGCCACAGTTGATACCGGAGCGCGAGCCGACAGCCGATCACGATGGCGATCAGCGTCAGCAGCGAGCCGATGGCAAGCGTGCTCATGCCGGAGAGGCCCTGCCCGACGGTGCAACCCAGCGCCAGCACGCCGCCAAAGCCCATCAGTGCGGCCCCGGCCAGGTGATTGGCCAAATCTTCGGTCGACGCGAAACCCTCCCAGCGGAAAGTTTTGGTTGCAAGCGCCATCACGCAGGCACCGGCGATCACGCCGAGAACGCTGGCGATGCCGAAGGTGACAAATTTGCTCTTGTCGCTCCAGAAACCGAGCAGTTCGAGCAGGTAGGCTGGCGGCGCGGTGAAGGTCAGCGATTCCGGGCGGCCCGAATTGGTGCTGACCCACGCCGCCTCAAGCGTTTCCGGGTGTTCGGCCACGAAGCCGATGCGGCCGCTGACATACCAGCCGGCCACTACCATCAAGCCGACGACCAGACCGCCAAGCCAGTTCCACTTGTCAGCGCGAAACTCGCGGCCGGCGAGCGCAAAGGCGACCAGCGCAGCGCCGACCACGGCAGCAAATGCCGCCGCCGCGACGCCGCTGAGCCCGAGTAGAGACGGGATGTCCTGGGTAGTGGGCAAGGTCACCGCGACGGCGTCGAGCGTGGCAACGCGAAATACCGCAAGGATGCCGCGCAGCGTGAACCACGCGAAGACGCCCATCACCAGCAGCGTCACCAGCGCCCGCAGGCTGCCGGCACCAACCCGCAGCAGCGTCTTGCTGCCGCAGCCCGACGCCAGCGTCATGCCAAAGCCGAAAGTCAGCCCACCCACGATGTGCGACAGCCAGATCAGCTTGGGCGCCACGTAGAACGATTTGCCCATGTCCACCATGCCTGACCACTTCAGCCAGGCGACACCGATGATGGCCACACCCACCGAGGCCAGCGCCATGCGCGCGCGCGTCCAGTCGCCGAAATTGGTGACGTCGGAAATCGCGCCCATCGTGCAGTAATTGCTGCGCTGGGCCACGGCGCCGAACACGACGGAGAGCAGAAAGGCCCAGAGGGCGGCGCTGTGCTGGATGGAGACGAGATCGGTGGCAGACATGGCAGGCAGGCTCGCGGGGCGCAGAAAGCAGGGGCGGACGACATTATCGGCGGACTGCAGTTGCCTGCGAAAGTGAACGTCTGCCGTAATCGCACTCTGCGGTGCTCAATACGGCAGCAGAATCAGAACATCTTTTTGCTGAAACCCTTATCCAAAAAGGGCTAGACACTGTAAAACGCTGTTTATCGACTATCCGCCAAAAACATATATCAGCCCTTTTGCAACAGGGCTTTGAGCAAAAAGCTGATGTTTTGCGATGGGTAGAAAACACATCGAACTACCCGGCTACGCGCCGCGTAGCATCCGGGCT
>Ga0208695_1001404_pt1 | contig 20072 bp, 35 predicted proteins | sample AD_UKC111_MetaG_FD_184449 | JGI IMG/M metagenome (GOLD analysis project Ga0208695, IMG submission 184449) | Active sludge microbial communities of municipal wastewater-treating anaerobic digesters from Hong Kong - AD_UKC111_MetaG (SPAdes)... | ecosystem: Engineered > Bioreactor > Anaerobic >...
AGCACTACTGATGGAGATCTCAGAGGAGTGGCAGACCGGCAAGCATTTCTGCTCTGGCAAGTCATTTGATTGTTAAAGAACGATGGATATTTCTGACTCGAATTTACAGAAAAAAGGTTGCGTAATCTATAGAACCGAATCACATCTGCAAAATTGGTTTGATCGAAAAATATCCGGACAAACTCAGGGTCATGAACCAGGCCACCTTCCATGTAATAATCCCGGCCTTTAAAGGCAGAAAATTGTTCGGGAAGCTGAAAAAACGCCAATGCTTCTTCTGTATTTGCAGTAGCGAGAATATCATGAAATACAATATTGAACAAATTCGATCGTTTATACCGATCTGGCGTCACCTGATAATAAGCCAAAGTTAATAGAATCAAACCAATCGAGAACAATCCTGTAAGCAAAAACTGATATCGATCCTTCTTAAGCACTCCAATTACGATCCCCCCTGCGGCGAAGATAATTCCCATTAACGTATTCTGTGTCTTTGTGGTCAGTAACAACCCGCTAAATAGAAAATAACCAATGAATGCATACCAATTCCGTCCCGGAGTCCGGATCCAGTAAATTGCAGCAGCCAGCCAGAACAATAAAAAAATGATAAAAGCAGGTTCAGAATAGAAAGAGTTTAGGTAAGCTACCAAGCGAAGGTCTATGAGAATAAGGATCAAGAAACCAGCCAGTAAAAACCTTTGCGCCTTTTTTAATTTTCGAGTAACAGCCAGGATGCTTACCGCTCCCAAAAGAACCCCAAGGAGATGCACCCCTCCAAGATACCGAATGTCCCATAAACCGTTTTGCGCAAAAAATGAGCCAAGCCAGAAAGCAACCTGATGGAAAATTGCCTCTGTCGAGGTGAAATCACCAAATAATGCAGTTGTCGGAGAAACAATCTTATAGACTCTGTTGAAGTAGTTGAAATATCGATCGCTATCATTATTGGAATAATGCTCCAGGCCAATTTTTGCCATCATGCGGCCAAAATCACCGTTATCTGCCATGCCAATTGCCGGTAAAACCAATAAATTTACGGCCAATACACATCCAATGATTGACAGTACGACAATTTCAAGCCACGGTAATTTTGCTAAAGCATTCTTAATGGTCGGCATGCTGCTCCAGTTTCTTAGCCTCATCCCACAAAGCATCCATTTCCGCAAGAGTCATGCTGCTCAGATCGCGGTCCATTTGCCGGGCCCGTTTTTCGATGTGCGCAAAACGACGGCGGAAGCGTTGGTTGGCCTCTCGTAAAACGGTTTCAGCATCCACTTTATGCCAGCGGACAAAATTCACCACTGCAAAAAGTAAGTCACCCAGTTCCTTGGCACGATGGTCACCGTCGGCAGCAGTGCGGACTTCTTCAATTTCCTCCATCACCTTTTCAAGCACCGGGGCCACGTCTGGCCAATCAAAGCCTACCCGTGCAGCTCTGTCTTGAAACTCTTGCGCCTGCGCCAGCGCCGGGAACGCTGCTGCCACGCCATCCAGGATGCCCTTGTGCTCAGATTCGCCGTTGGTCTGGCGTTCTGCGGCCTTCAGTTTTTCCCAGTTTTGCAGCACATGTGAAACCCCTTCAACCTGCGAATCACCAAAAACATGCGGGTGACGCCGGACGATCTTATTGTGAATACCCTCCAGGATATCCGCCATGCGGAATTCATTCGCTTCAAGCGCAATTTGAGAATGCAGCACAATTTGCAGCAGCAAATCGCCGAATTCCTCACGCATTCCGGCAATATCATGCGAATCAAGCGCGACCAGAGCCTCATAGGTTTCTTCAAGCAAATGCTTTCGCAGTGTATCGTGCGTCTGCTCTCGGTCCCACGGACAGCCGTCCGGCGCACGCAAACGGGCAATCACCTCCTGAAAAGATTCCAGAGATGTTTCTTCTCCCAACGCAGGCACCAATACAGCCACAATTCCTGAAAACTCCGCCAGGTTTTTCAGTTGGGTTGCACTTGTTTCTATCTCGCCAGAAGCAACATTCCGGACAAAATTGAGCGGCATCACTTCTGGATAGACATTCTCGAGTACTTTTTGAACCGCAGGCAACCGATCATCGGTAAGATCGAGCAGCAAAGCCGGAGCCGATGGCGGAAACGGTGGGATGTGCAAGTTGACCAATTTGGCGGCTGAAATCACAAAAAAGCCATCCAGCGGATTAATCTTCAGAATATCCAGCACCTGGTTGAGTGTTAGATCATTGGACATAAATCAATGTTCCTTTTCATTTTTCCCTGCATCCAAAGGATAAGTCAATCATTTGTCGCAAAGGATGCCAAAATGTCAAATCCGCTGGGCTTTGAAGTAACCATCAACTTATCATTAGATGAGGCCGTTGAACGGGTCACTATGCTTTTAAAGAATGAAGGCTTTGGAATTTTAACCCGGATTGATGTGCGCGCAACCCCTAAAGGAAAAAATTGGCGCTGATTTTCGACCCTATGTCATCCTGGGAGCCTGCAACCCGCCCCTGGCGCACAGCGCGCTGGAGACCGATGCCTGGTTGGGTCTGCTGCTGCCCTGCAACGTGACAGTGGAACAAATCAGCGATCACATCAGCGTTGTGCGTATTGCCAACCCAGAGCTAATGGTTAAGTTCTCGCAATCTCCGCAAAAATTAGCCAAAGTTGTCCAAACCGCCACAACGAAACTTCTAAATGTAGTTAAAGCGCTTGAAATGACTTAAGAAACACTTTTATGGTTCGCAGCAGCACTTGCTTTGCTGCCGCGAACCATAAAAAGAGATTTGCAATTTCCCTCGAAGGGGATATTAACGTTTGGTGTAGGTTGGAGCCTTGCGGGCGCGCTTGAGGCCTGGCTTCTTGCGTTCCTTGATGCGGGCATCGCGGGTCAGCAGACCATACTTGCGCAGCATGGACGTGAATTCATGGTTCATCTTAACCAGCGCGCGCGCCAATCCAAGCTGGACTGAGTCCACCTGGCCGGTCACACCGCCACCATTGACAACGACAGTGATGTCGTAGGCCGACAATTCCTGGTCGGTAGCCTTCAGAGGCTGGAGCACTTTCTCCATATCACCCAGGCGGGTGAAATATTCCTCTGCGAGCTTCTCATTGACAATCACTTTGCCAGTGCCATTCATCACACGCACACGGGCCGTGCTTTCTTTGCGGCGCCCAACACCTTCAAAATACTGAACTGACATCTTCGCCCTGCTCCTTTATGCAACCGACTGCGGGTTCTGGCTTTGATGCGGATGATCATTCCCAGCATAAACCTTCAACCGCTTGATCAGCTTGCGACCGATCTTGTTATGCGGCAGCATACCCCAAACCGCAGCGCGGATCACGCGATCCGGATGGCGCTGGAGCTGCTCGCGCAGGCTGACAGATTTCAAACCACCGGGGTAACCAGAGTGATGGTGGTAGAATTTCTCCTCCATCTGCTGGCTATTCACCTTGATCTGTCCGGCGTTGACCACAACCACAAAATCACCCATATCGACGCCCGGGGTGTAGGTTGCTTTATGCTTGCCCAACAGGTAGGCAGCGATTTGAGTCGCCAGCCGCCCGAGGCCTTCTTCCCGCGCGTCCACGAGGATCCATTTATTTTCGGGTTTACCCTTGATCACGAACGTCTTGTCCACGGTCATCTTCTCCACTTGCAGACAAGGTATTGAACCTTTTTTCCAGTTTCTGTCCTACGTCCGGGTAACGGACTTCAACCAATTCCAGACCGTTGGGGGCGGCGATGCCGGCAATTTGTGTCATCTGGTTTTCAATGCCAGCCGCAAATTGCTCCATCTTCCAGCGCCCCTGGGCCACCGCCACTTGCACATAAACCAACCGGCGCACCATGTGGTAGAGGAAAGCATTCGCAGTTATCTCGAACCGCCATCCATCTCCCTCAGGCTGCCAGACGGCCCTCAGGACCTCACGGATCGTGCTGCCTTGCGGTCGCGTGGGGCTGCCGAAAGCCGCAAAATCATGCGTGCCGACCAGCAGCGCCGCCGCGGAACGCAGGCTGTCACCCTCCACCGGGGGCCACACCCGCCATGCAAACCGGTCGCGGAGCGGATTTCGCTCTTCGCAGCAGTAAAGCCGGTAATGATAGCAGCGCCAAAGAGCATCAAAACGGGGATGAAACTCTTTTTCTGCCACCTTTACCGCCTTCACTGCCACATCGATCGGCAGATTGGCGTTGAGGGCCTTGCCCAACGCTTCGGGCGAGTGGTTCCAGTCGAAATCAACTGCAATCACCTGACCAGAAGCGTGGACCCCGGTATCGGTTCGACCGCTGGAGAGGATACTGCGACCCTGCCAGCCTAATCGCCGCAATGCCGCTTCAACCTCGCCCTGAACCGTTCGATCCGCTTCCTGGCGTTGGTACCCCAGGAAGTCCGTCCCATCGTAGGCTAGAATAATCTGGTAACGTGCCATTCCAATCCGGTTCTGCAAGCCCGGTTTGGACTATTCTTCAACGAGCTCCAAAAGGACCATATCAGCATTATCGCCCAGGCGTGGGCCCAGTTTCATAATCCGCGTGTAACCGCCGGGGCGGGTGCTGAAACGCGGAGCGATGTCGTCAAAGAGCTTTTTGACCACCACCGGGTCGCCTCCCAGGCGGGCGGCTGCCAGACGGCGGGCGTTGACCTTTTCAATCTCTGTACCCTTCGCACTGTTGCGTGCCAGCGTGATCAAACGCTCAGCATCGCCGCGGATCGACATCGCTTTGGCGCGAGTGGTCGTAATCCGTTCGTGCGTGAAGAGTTGGCGGATCATGGTCCGGCGCAGTCCTGCGCGGCGGTCCTTGCCGCCACCAAGTTTGTAACCAGCTACCTGATGTCGCATAAATTCTTACTCCGTAATCTTGTCATCGCGCAGGAAGCCCTTTTCGCGCATCTTCTGGCGAAGTTCATCCAGGCTCTTCTCGCCGAAGTTGCGGATGGACATGACGGCTTCATCGCCCTTTTCCAGCAAGTCCAGCACGTCACCCACGGTGGTGATCCCGGTCCGCTTGAGTGAGTTGAAAACGCGCACCGACAGATCGAGATTCTCGATGGGGGTTTCGGCGGCTTCACTGGTCAGCCGGCTGCCCGAAGTTTCCTTTTCAGTTCCAATCACCAGCGTTTCTTCGCTGATACCAGAAATGAAGCGCAAATGGTCAATCAGGATCTTGGAGCTGGCGCCCAGTGCCTTTTCAGGTGTCACTGTGCCGTCGGTCCAGATTTCAAGGACCAGGCGGTCGTAGTTGGTGCTCTGGCCGACGCGGGCGGCACCAACGACATAATTGACACGCTTCACCGGCGTGTAAATTGCGTCAACAGGCAGCTCACCGATCGGCAGGCGACCGCTGCGTTCACCCGAGGGTGAATAACCGCGACCGCGCTCCACGGTCAGGTCAATTTCCAGCCGCGTGCGGCTGTCATCGACCGTGAACAGATAGAGGTCTGGATTGACAATTTCCACCTCAGCTGGCGCCTGGATATCAGCGGCGGTGACAACGCCCTCGCCGCGCACATCCAGGTGAAGATGAGCGCTGTCGGCATCATGCAGCATCAGACGCAGTTGTTTAATCTGCAGCATAACCTGAATGACGTCTTCGCGCACACCAGGAATGTCACTGAATTCGTGCAGCACATCCGAAATCCGGATGGATGTTACTGCCGCCCCTTCGAGAGAGGAAAGCAGAACACGCCGCAGCGCATTGCCCAGGGTGACCCCATAGCCCCGTTCGAGGGGGCTGATGACAAACTTGCCGTAGTTGCGAGCCTCAGCTTCGCGTTCGACTTTCGGCGTTACCATGTTACTTAAGGCGCACACGTTTCACCCCTTTCCGATGCACTGGTTTGGATATCGCACACCGGATCGTTTCAGCATTACCGCGAGTAGTACTCAACGATGAGCTGTTCGTTCAGGTTACCGTCGATTTCAGCGCGTTCGGGGCTGCGCAGTACGCGGCCTGAAATGGTTTTCAGATCGCGGTCGAGCCAGGAAGCGCACACACGCTTCTCAGCAACATCGGCCAGTTCCTTGAAGTAGGTGGTCTGCCGGGCGCTCTCGTGCAGTGTAATGACATCGCCCTGTTTGAGGACCATCGAGGGGATGTCGGCACGGCGGCCGTTGACCAGGAAGTGACCGTGATTCACCAGTTGGCGAGCCTGGGCGCGATTTTCGGCCAGGCCCATGCGGTAGATCACGTTATCAAGACGCATTTCCAGCAGCTTCAGCAAAGCGAAGCCCGTCTGTCCGGGCGTTTTTCGCGCAATGGCGAAATTGCGGCGGAACTGGCGCTCCAGCACGCCGTAAACACGGCGAGCCTTCTGCTTTGCGCGCAGCTGGCGAGAATAGTCGGAGACGCGTTCAGAACCGCCACGCGCACCGCTCTTCCCATGTTGACCCGGGGCAAAACCGCGGCGTTCAAAAGCGCACTTGGCGCTGAAGCAGCGGGAGCCCTTCAAAAATAATTTTTCGTTTTCGCGCCGGCATAATCTGCATACCGGACCGGTGTATCTCGCCATATCTTTCCTTCCTTGGTATTAGACGCGGCGTTTCTTGGGAGGCCGGCAGCCGTTGTGCGGAACCGGCGTGATATCAGAAATCGAGCGCACTCGCATGCCCATCGATTGGACAGCACGGATGGCGGATTCACGGCCAGGGCCAGGACCTTTGACGATCAGGTCCACTTCCTGGATCCCCATGGCCTGCGCAGTCTTGATGGCCTGTTCGGCCGCCAGACGGGCTGCAAACGGGGTGCTCTTGCGGGAGCCTTTGAAACCAGCCGAGCCAGAGCTGGCCCAGCAGACCGTGTTGCCCTGGATATCCGTGACAGTCACGATCGTGTTATTGAAAGAGGCAAAGACGTGCACCTGACCAGAAGACAGTGTGCGCTTTACCTTGCGGACAGCCGTAGTGCGTCGCGCTGATCGTACGTTCTGTGCCATATTCCCTCGCTAGTAAATCTATCTCAGTCCTGCCGAGCGGAAGTTTGGTCTGCAACTTATCCTGGCCGGGCAGCCGCGGGGTGGAAGGGTCCCCTATTTCCCGGCCAAGACAAAGGCGCAGATTACTTCTTCGTTGCTCCGCGGCGGCGGCCACGACCGGCCACAGTCTTCTTCGGACCTTTGCGGGTGCGAGAATTGGTGCGGGTGCGTTGCCCGTTCACCGGTAGGTTCCGGCGATGGCGCAGGCCACGGTAGCAGCCAATCTCGATCAACCGCTTGATGTTCATCTGAACTTCTCGACGGAGATCGCCTTCAACCTTGTAGTTTTTGGAGATGAACTCACGCAGTGCGTTGACATCCGTTTCAGCCATATCCTTAACGCGGACGTCTGGGTTCACTTTGGTCGCAGCCAAAATGACTTTGGCGCGAGTCGGGCCAATCCCGTAAATATAGGTCAGAGCAGTTTCGATCCGCTTATTGCGCGGCAGATCAACGCCTTCAATTCTTGCCATTGGTCATTACCCCTGTCGCTGCTTATGCTTTGGGTTTTCGCAGATCACAAACAATAGACCGTGCCGTCGTACGATCTTGCATTTCGCGCAGCGCCTGCGAATGGATGGTGAAACCTTCATGCTAAACTCCTCATCAACAAGTGCAAATCCAGCCAAAGATGCAATTATAACTGCACTCCGGCATTTCGTCCAGCACTTTGCCCATCATCCAGAGAAGTCAGGATGAGCGGGCCATTTTCTGTCACGGCCACCGTGTGCTCAAAATGAGCTGTCAGCGAGCCATCGGCTGATCGAACCGTCCACATATCCGGCATGACCCGGGTCATGGGCGTTCCGATCAGCACCATCGGTTCCAGCGCAATGGTCATGCCAGGGCGCAGCAGCAAGCCGCGGCCAGGTTGGCCATAGTTGGGCACCTGAGGGCCTTCATGCATCTCACGGCCTACCCCGTGACCGGTGTACTCGCGCGTGACATAGTAGCCACGGCTTTCCACGTATTGCTGAACTGCGGCAGAGATATCGCCTACGCGGTTACCCACAACCATCTGAGCAATTCCCGCATATAGCGATGCCTCCGTCACTTCCAGCAGCCTGCGCGCGATTTCCGAGATTTCACCCACCCCAAAGGTAATCGCCGAGTCGCCAACAAAACCTTCGTACACCGTTCCACAATCGATGGATACGATGTCGCCCTCTTTCAACTTGCGCTTACCGGGAATGCCATGAACCAATTCTTCATTGACACTCACGTTGGTGCTTGCTGGATAAGGCGTGGGGCCAGGATAACCCTTAAAGGGTGAGTAAACCCCGTATTTGCGCAGCACTTCTTCCGCGGCAGCATTCAGATCAGCCGTCGTCACGCCGGGCCGGGCAATCGATTTGGCCGCAGCCAGTGCCTCCGCATTAATGCGGCCAGCCTGACGCATAATCTCGATTTCCTGCGGCGATTTGATGGTGATCTGACGCTCCCACGACATAGCGCATTACCCTTTCTGGATTGCAGCCAGCAGATCAGCAGTGACTTTGTCGATGGCCTGAGTACCATCCACTTCGCGCAGCAAGCCGCGCTCGCGGTAATACTCAATCAACGGGCTGGTCTGTTCCAGGTAGACACGGATGCGCCGCTCAACCGTTGCCGGCTGATCGTCTTCACGTTGATAAAGATCCAAACCATCTACATCGCACTTGCCGGCAACCTGCGGCGGATTGAACACCGTGTGGTACACATGCCCCTGCTGGCAAGTCCAACGCCCGCTCAGGCGCGTGACCAGCACTTCGCTCGGTACATTGATATAAGGCACGCTGCGCACCGAACCGCCCAATTCCTTGAGCATCTCTTCCAGGGCTGCAGCCTGGGCTGGCGTGCGGGGAAAGCCATCCAGCACGGCACCGTTGGCGCAATCCGGCCGCGTCAGGCGTTCACGGATCATGGCGATGGTGACGTCATCCGGCACCAGCTCACCGCGATTCATGTAGCCCTGTGCAAGCTTGCCCAGTTCGGTTTCATTCTTCAGGTTTTCCCGGAAGATGTCACCAGAGGAGATATGCGCCAGCTTTAGGCTATCTGAAATCACTTCAGCCTGTGTCCCTTTACCGGCGCCTGGAGGTCCCAGCAAGACGATGTAGGTGGTCATCGCATTACCCCTTGATCAGGCTCTCATCGTATCCGTGCAGTTTGAGCTCGGTTTCGATGATGGTGAAAGTATCGCGCACCACGCCGACCACAATCAGCAGGCCGGCAGAGGAGATCAGGAACGTACCCGCCTGCCGCGCGCTCACCGGCAGCAGCCCGCCCACAACAAACGGGAATACCGCAACTGCACCCAGGAAAAAGGCACCGGGCAGGGTGATGCGCCGCTGTACGCGGGTGAGGTACTTTTGAGTCTGGCTGCCCACGGTGACGCCCGGAATTTGGGCGCCCTGCTTCTTCAAGTTGTCACCGTAGTTTTGCTGTTGGAACAGCACATCGGTGTAGAAGAAGGTGAAAGCAACCACCATCAAAAAGTACATCAAGTAGTACCAACCGTTGTTTCCGCTGAAGAGTCTGTAAATTCCATTGATGAGATTCGCCAACCAGGCGGGTTCTGTAACACGCAGGAAGAAACCTGCCAGAATGGCCGGGAAGGACAAAATGGAAGATGCAAAGATCAGCGGGATCATGCCGGCCATGTTCACCATCAGCGGTAGGCTGCTGGTAACCGGCATGGACATGCGGTTGCCAACGCGGCGGCCCGGGAACATCACGCGAACATTCCGGCGGCCTTGTTGGACATAAACGATAGCAAAGATGACCAGCGCTAAGATCACCAGGATGATGAAGATCAACCACCAGTACTGCTGGTCTGAGAGCACGCTGCGGATGTTTGTTGGAATTTTTGCCACAATGCCGGAGAAAATGATCAACGACAGACCCTGATTTGGAATCCCATACTCAGAGATTAATTGACCAATCCAGATACCGAACATTGTGCCAGCGATCATGCTTAACAACGTTGTCAACGTGGGCAATAGAGAAGCGCCCTTGAGGCCGAAGGTGAAATCCAGCAACGGCAGCGAGGTTGACATGCTGTTGAAGATGTTGATCTGGCCAATTGCCGAAAGCAGCGCCATCGGCACGGTCAAAATGACCGTCCACCGCTCCATCCACTTCTGGCCTTCGCGTTGATTTTCCTTCATCTTGCGCTCAAGTGCCGGGATAATCGGCACGAGCAGTTGAAGAATAATCTGCGCGGTGATGTAAGGATAGACGCCCATCGCCAGGATGGAGAAGTTGGAAATGGTACCGCCCGAAAGCAGGTCCAACATTCCAAGCAGGTTGCCAGCTCCTGCTGCGCTGTCCATGATGGCACCAATTGCTGCGCGATTGACGCCCGGAACAGGCACGTTGGCTGCAAAGCGGTAAACCACCAGCAGCAGCAGCGTGAAGAGCAGCTTTTTGCGAATATCCTCTGACTTCCACAGGTAACGCCAGGCCGACCGTTTCATAAATGGGTCTCCTCGTCAGAACCGCAAGTTATGCGATGATTTCTACCGTGCCGCCGGCGGCTTCGATCTTCGAGCGGGCGCTTTTCGTGATGCGCTGAACACGCACGGTCAAAGCAACCGCGACTTCGCCACGGCCAAGCAGGGCAACCGGCCAGGCCGGGTTATGCAAGAGGTTGAGCTCCGCTAACACAGCCGGGGTGATTTCGCTGCCAGCAGCAAAACCATCCAACTGGTCCAGGTTGATTTCATTGAAGCTAACCCGATTAGGTGGGGTAAAGCCTTCACCACGCATAAACGGCAGGCGGCGATAGAAAGGCAGGTTACCACCCTGACGATACAGGTGGCCGCCTTCGCCCGTGCGTGAAGCCTGGCCCTTGGTACCGCGGCCGGCGGTTTTACCCTGACCGGCGGAGATACCCTGGCCTTTGCGCTTGCGCTCTTTGCGGGCGCCTTCATTGGGCATAAGGTCGTTAAGTTTCATTTCGCTTCCTGTTCCTCGACGCGAACCAGGTGGTTCACTTTCAATAACATACCCCGCAGGCTGGGAGAATCTTCCTGGACCACAGTCTGGTTCAGGCGTTTCAGGCCCAGGGCGCGCACGGTTTCTTTGTGGCGCACAGAGTAGCCGATGGGGCTTTTGATCAGGGTGATGCGCAACAGTTTTGTCTCGCTCATGTTACGCTTCCTTTCGCGCCCAGAAGGGCAGCAATTCCTTGACCGGCTTGCCGCGTCGGGCAGCTTCCTGTTCAGGAGTCTTCAACATCAGCAGCGCATCGAGGGTTGCCTTCACCACATTCAGGGTGTTGGCCGAGCCCATCGACTTGGTCAAGATATCGCGGATGCCAGCAGCTTCACAAACAGCGCGCACACCCGAACCGGCGATAACGCCGGTACCGGCAGACGCCGGCTTGAGCAGCACTTCGGCGCCAGCCACGCGCGCGACGACCTCGTGCGGAATAGTAGTACCGCTGAGGGATACAGTGCGCATGTTTTTGTGGGCACGCTCAGTTGCCTTGCGCATCGCGTCAGGCACGGCGTTGGCCTTGCCAATTCCGATGCCGATCTTGCCGTTATTATCACCGGCTACGATGGTCACGCGGAACTGGAAGCGGCGGCCGCCCTTCACAACTTTGGCGACGCGGGCGATCTCGATGACGCGCTCGTCAAACTGCTGTTCCAGAGGAGTATATTCATTATCCATAATCCGGCCTCTCTATCCTTCGCCTAAAATTCCAGGCCAGCTTCACGGGCAGCATCTGCCAGGGCCTTAACACGGCCGATGTAACGGAAGCCACCCCGATCGAACACCACGGTCTTGATGCCTTTTTCCTTGGCGCGTTCGGCAACAATTTTGCCCACCAGCTTGGCCTGATCTGTCTTGGTCAGACCAGCAGCTTCAGCGCGCAGGGCATGATCAATGCTCGAAGCCGAAACCAGCGTGGTGCCGGCCGCGTCATCGATCACCTGGGCATAGATGTCCGACAGGCTGCGGAACACACTCAGGCGAGGCCGTTCCGGCGTGCCGATCACGTTCTTGCGGACACGGCTGTGCCGGCGAAGTCTAGCTTCTTTACGACTCAACTTTGCCATAGCTCACCTTACTTCTTGCCGCCCTTACCACCCTTACCGGCCTTGCCAGCCTTGCGGCGGACGCGTTCGCCTTGATAGCGAATGCCTTTGCCTTTGTAAGGTTCAGGGGGACGAATTTCACGAATGTTTGATGCAACCTGGCCGACCTGCTCGCGGTCGCGCCCAATCACCTTCACCTGACGTGTTTTGGCATCAGCTTCAAAGGTGATTCCTTCGGGCGGTTCAACCACAACCGGATGCGAGTAACCAACATACAAGACCAGATTCTTTCCATCCATTTCGGCGCGGTAACCCACGCCTTCCACTTCCAGCACCTTGGTGAAACCGGTGCTGACACCAACCACCATATTGCTCACCAGCGCGCGCGTGGTGCCGTGAATGGCACGCACAGATGGCGCATCGGAGCTGCGGGTGACAAGGATCTGTCCATTTTCCAATGCCAGCGACACGGTGGGGAGGAATTCGCGCGTCAATTCGCCTTTCGGACCCTTGACTTTTAATTCCTGCCCATTGATGTTCACTGTAACATCGGCCGGGACATTCACTGGCATGCGACCAATTCGGGACACAGTCTTACCTCCTCTTCGCCTCGCGGGCTACCAGACCTTGCAAAGGATCTCGCCGCCAACACCAAGCTGGCGCGCGCGCTTGCCGGTCATGACGCCCTTCGGGGTCGACAAGATCGCGATCCCCATGCCTGAAAGCACCCAGGGGATGTCCTGTTTGCGGGAATAAACACGGCGGCCGGGACGGCTGACGCGTTCCAAACCGGTGATAACCGACTGCTTCTGGCGGCGCTCGCCGACATACTTCAGCTTGATGCGCAGGCTGGGCAGTTGATTTTCACCTTCTACCAATTCATAGCTTTCAATGAACCCTTCTTCTTTCAAGATCCGGGCAATTTCCGCCTTGATCTTGGAACTGGGCATCGCCACCAGAGTCTGGCTGGCGATGACACCATTCCGGATGCGGGTCAACATATCAGCAATAGGATCATTCACACTCATATCCTAACCTCCGGATGGCGCTACCAGGAAGACTTGGTTACGCCGGGGATCTGTCCCTTGAGAGCCAGTTCCCTGAAGCAAATACGACACAGACCAAAACGGCGCATATAACCACGCGGGCGGCCGCAGATCCGGCAGCGATTGCGAACCTGATTAGGGAATTCGCGACGCTGTTCACGATAAGTCATGCACTTCTTAGCCATACTATCCCTTTCTGAATGGCATGCCGAGCATCTGCAGCAGCATAGCGGCCTGATCATCAGTTTGTGCGGTGGTAACAATCGTGATTTCCATCCCGCGAACCTTGTCGATCTTATCAAACTCGATTTCGGGGAAAATCACCTGTTCGCGCAAACCCAGGGTGTAGTTGCCGCGACCGTCGAACGCCTCTGCCGAAATTCCGCGGAAGTCGCGAACGCGCGGCAGAACGATGTTCATCAGGCGGTCGAGGAACGACCACATCTTGTCGCCCCGCAGGGTGACCATAGCGCCGATGGCGCGCCCTTCGCGCAGTTTGAAGTTGGCGATGGACTTGCGCGCTTTGGTGATCACGGGTTTTTGCCCGGTGATGGCGCTCATGTCGGCCACGGCTGCTTCGAGTGCCTTGGGGTTATCCATGGCTTCGCCCAGGCCAATGTTGATGACAACCTTCTGGATGCGCGGCACTTGCATGACGTTATCCAGATTGAGGCCCTTCATCAAGCCCGGAGCAACTTCGTTCTGATAGAGTTCTTTCAACTTGTTCATTTTCAAGTTCTCCAGCGGCCTTACGCGTCGATCAACGCGTCGCACTTTTTGCAAATCCGCTGCCGGCCGTCGCCCGTCACGCTGACGCCTACACGGGTCAATTTGCCGCACTTGGGGCACACCAGCATTACATTGGAAATGTGAATGGGCGCTTCAAAGCGGACTTTGCCGGGGGAAATGGTGCGACCCTGCGACTGAACCTGGCGCTGGTGCTTGGTGCGCATGTTGACGCCCTGCACGACCACACGACCGTCATCCGGAAGGACTTTGATGACTTCGCCGCGTTTGCCACGGTCTTCTTCGCGACCGCAAATGACTTCGATGGTATCACCTTTATGAATCTTTACCTTCATGGCTTCGCTCCTGCTCCTCAGCCCCTAGAGAACTTCTGGAGCCAGAGAAATGATTTTCATGAAACCTTTTTCACGCAGCTCACGAGCCACTGGGCCAAAGATACGCGTACCCTTCGGGTTCTGACCATCGGTATCCAGGATGACTGCCGCATTGTCGTCGAAGCGGATGATCGATCCATCTTCACGGCGCCATTCTTTGGCACAGCGGACGATCACAGCCTTGACCACTTCGCTCTTTTTCACCGAACCCTGCGGCGCGGCGGTCTTCACACTGGCGACCACCACATCGCCGACGTGAGCATAGCGGCGGGTGGAACCACCCATGATGTGGATGACCAGAAGCTCGCGGGCACCGGTGTTGTCGGCGACCTTAAGACGAGTTTCCTGCTGAATCATCGTTACGCTCCTTCCTCGATCGTATCGACGACCAGCTTACCCTCGCGCTTGATGATGGTTTCAACCACCCAGCGCTTGTCGCGGGAAAGCGGGCGGCTTTCCACGATCTGAACCTCATCGCCAATCTGGCATCCGAGCTCGTCGTGCGCTTTGACGCGGTTGTGCGTGTGGACAACCTTGCCGTACAGCGGGTGGCGGTACGTGCGGGTGATCTCCACAACCACGGTTTTCATCATTTTGTTGCTGGTAACGACACCAGTCATACGACGTCGATTATTCATTTTGCACCTTCTCGAGTAATCCCCAGTTCACGTTCGCGCAGAATGGTCTCCAGGGTGGCAATCTGGCGGCGTGTCTGCTTGAGACGGCTGGTATCCGTCAACTGGCCGGTCACCGTTTGAAAGCGCAGGTTCATATACTCGTGACGGGTATCCGCCAGCAACGCTTTCAACTCATCCATTGATTTCAGCCGAATTTCTGCAAGTTTCATTCTCGTTCTCCTGCCCGATCAGCCCGGGCGATCACTTTCGTCTGGATGGAGAACTTGTAAGCAGCCTGGCGAAGGCATTCTACAGCCTCATCATGGCCCAAACCGCCGACCTCGAACATAATCCGGCCGGGGCGAACAACGGCCACCCAGTACTCCACACCACCTTTGCCTTTACCCATGCGGGTTTCGGGGGGACGATGCGTGTAGGGCTTGTCCGGGAAAATCCGGATCCACAACTTACCATGGCGGCGCATCGCGCGCACAATCGTGCGGCGGGCGGCTTCGATCTGGCGAGCAGTCACCCAGCCCGGCTCTTGAGCCTGTAAGGCGTATTCACCATACACCATGGCTGCGCCGCGCAGGGCCTTGCCCGTCATTCGGCCACGCTGTTGCTTGCGCCATTTCACACGTTTTGGCATCAACATAGCAGCTACCTCTTCAAAATCTCCTGAGCTTTCGCCCAGCGCAGTTCTTACTCGCTAACGTACACGCCTTCGGTCGATTCGACCTTTTCTTCCACATTGCCAACCACATTGCCCTTGTATACCCACACTTTGACGCCAATGCGCCCGTATTGGGTCAGGGCTTCGCCGCGGGAGAAGTCGATATCAGCGCGCAGCGTTTGCAGCGGAACACGGCCTTCGCGCAGCCATACACTGCGGGCCATTTCCGCACCGCTCAGGCGGCCGGCAACTTCGATCTTAATGCCCTGGGCGCCCTGGCGTATCGCCTGTTGCAAAGCGCGCTTCATGGCACGGCGGTAGGCAATGCGGCGCTCAATCTGGCCGGCGATATTCAGCGCCACCAGGTAGGCATCGCAATCTGGCGATTTGATCTCTTTGATCTCAAGATCAATCTTTTTGCCCAGCATGGCTTCCAGGTCAGTGCGGATCTTCTTGACGCTGTCGCCTTTGCGGCCGATCAAAATACCGGGTTTCGCGGTGTGGATAATCACCTTCACCTTCCCGGGGAAGCGTTCAATTTCTACGCGAGAAACGCCCGCTTTATCGGCAACCTTGTGAATCACCTTGCGGATTTCAATGTCCTGCAAGAGCTGTTCAGAGTACTGGCTGCCCTCGGCATACCACCGGCCTTCCCAAGGCTGATGCACGCCGAGACGAAATCCAATCGGATGAACTTTACGACCCATAATTTCTCCTGGTCTCTGGTTTCAAACCCAAGTTATCTCAGGCCGACTGCTATTCCCGTTCGCGCAAGACGACGGTGATATGCGAGTTACGCCGCAGCAGCGGGCGGAAGCGTCCGCGCGCGCCAAACCGGCGCCATTTGCGGGTTGGGGCTTCATCAGCCATAATCTTGTGGATGACAAGATCATCACGGCTGACGCCGAAGTTTTCTTCAGCGTTAGCCACAGCCGAAGCCACCAGTTTGTACACGACGGGGGCGGCTGCACGCGGCAAGAACTTCAACGTCGTCAGTGCTTCCACTGCCGGCTTTCCGCGAACCAGGTCAACCACCAGGCGTACCTTCTGGGCCGATTGGCCGCAGTAATGCAATTCAGCACGGATATCGGTTGCCATGGCTTACTTTCCCTTCGACGACTTTTCAGAAGCGGCATGGCCGCGGAAGTGACGCGTGGGAGCAAATTCGCCAAGCCGGTGACCCACCATATTCTCAGTGATGTAGATCGGCACGTGGCGCCGGCCATCATGCACAGCGATCGTGTGACCCAACATCTGAGGGAAGATGGTGCTCGCGCGGCTCCAGGTGCGCAGCACCTTCTTCTCGCCGCGGGCATTCATCGCTTCAATTTTCTTCAAGAGTTTAAGAGCTACAAACGGCCCTTTTTTTAACGATCGTGACATTAGAACGTCCCTCTTTCTCGGTTACTACCGGTTACCATCGATTACCGGTTGCCGGCATTGCGGCGGCGAACAATGTACTTGTCAGTCTGCTTGTTCTTGCGGGTTTTGTATCCGCGTGTCGGCATGCCCCACGGGCTCTTCGGCCCTGGCATACCAGCAGGTTGACGGCCTTCACCACCACCGTGGGGATGATCCCGCGGGCTCATCGCAGTACCGCGAACCGACGGGCGGATGCCCATCAGGCGCTTGCGGCCAGCTTTACCCAACTTGATATTGCTGTGTTCCAGGTTGCCCACCTGGCCAATCGTGGCATAGCACACCTGGCGAACCAGGCGAACTTCGCCAGAGGGCAGGCGCAATTGAGCGTAATCGCCTTCTTTGGCCAGCAGTTGAGCAGCAGCGCCAGCCGAGCGGACCAATTGGCCGCCGCGGCCTTCTTTGAGCTCAATGTTGTGGATCATTGTGCCGACCGGGATGTTGGCGATGGGCAGGCTGTTGCCAGGGCGAATTTCCGCCTGCGGGCCGGTCAGGATGCTATCGCCCACCTTCAGGCCAACAGGGGCCAGGATGTAGCGTTTTTCACCATCGGCATACACAACCAGCGCCAGGCGTGCGGTGCGGTTTGGATCGTATTCGATCGCCGCAACTTTGGCCGGGATGTTGATCTTGTTGCGCTTGAAATCCACCATGCGGATGTACTGGCGCACACCGCCGCCCTGATGGCGGACAGTCACCTTGCCGTACATATTACGGCCACCCGTTGCTCGCCGGATCACAATCAAGTTGCGCTCGGGAGTGGTTTTGGTGATTTCTTCAAAGCCGTAGCCAGTCTTATTGCGCTGACCGGGCGTAATTGGTTTGTAAACTTTAATACCCATTATTCCACCCCTTCAAAGATCGGAATTCGGTCTTCGGGCGCCAGGGTAACAATCGCCTTTTTGTATCCAGCATTGCGGATGGCAAGCCGGCGGCTGCGCGCACGGCGGGTGCGCTTGGGCGTAACATTGATCACGTTCACCCGCAGCACTGTCACGTCGAACAGCGTCTCAACCGCATCCTTGATCAGGGTTCGATTGGCATCTTCAGCCACTTCAAACACATACTGATGCAGGCGATTGGCCTGGAAATTGGACTTTTCAGTCACCAGCGGGCGGCGGAGTACTTCGTAAATCGTGCTCATGATTCTCTCCTACCTATCCCAGGTTGGTCTGCAAGACATCCAACGCAGCCAGCGGCAGAACGAGTTTGTCATACTGCAGCAGGTCGTGGACGTTGATGTATCCGGCCAGCAAAATCTTGGCATCCGGAATGTTCTGGGTGGAGCGGATTACATCCGCGTAGGCTTCCTTGGCCGGGATGAGGATCAGAGCGCTGGCATCACCCACCAGGGTGTTGAGCGCTTTGGCCATCAACCGGGTCTTGGGCTCAGAAACCTTCAGTTCATCCACCACAACGATCGCATCTTCCGACGCCTTCACCGAAAGGGCCGAGCAAATCGCAGCGCGGCGCATCTTGCGAGGCATGGCGAGGACGTAGGAATGCGGGTGCGGCGTGTGAACGCCACCGCCACCCTTCCAATGCGGGGCCCGCGTGGAACCCTGGCGCGCACGCCCGGTGCCCTTTTGCTTCCAGGGCTTGCGGCCGCCGCCAGCTACTTCGCTGCGGGTCTTCGTATCATGAGTGCCCAGACGAGCGTTCGTCAACTGGCGAACATGTGCCTGGTGCATCAGATCGACATCAATCAAGGCTTCGAAAATCACGGGCGGCAATTCCACCGAGCTGACTTTCTGACCTTCCATGTTGAAAACATCAACTACCATAGTATTCGCTCCCTCAGTCCAGGTCTGCCGGTTACTGCTTGCGCGCTTCATTGATCAGCACCAGGCCGCCACGCGCGCCAGGGACTGCACCGCGAACACCGATCAGGTTCCGCTCGGCATCCACCAGCACAACCTTGAGACTCTGCGCCGTCACGCGATCATCGCCCATATGACCTGCGCCGCGAGAGCCCTTGTAAACACGACCGGGGGTAGTGGTTGAGCTGCGTGAGCCCGGACCGCGCAAACGGTCAGATTGACCGTGCGTCTTGGGACCACCGCGGAAATGATAGCGCTTCACACCACCCGCAAAACCCTTACCTTTACTGGTGCCTATAACATCAACGCGTTCCCCAATGCCAAAAACCGTCACCGTGACCTGGTCGCCTTCTTTGACGTCGGCGGTCTTGGTGCGAAATTCGCGCAGGAAACGCATCGGAGGCAAGTCAAGGTTGTTGCGCTTGAGGTGACCCAGCTCACCGCCAGTCAGGCGCTTGGGTTTCACCTCACCGTAACCCAGTTGCACAGCCAGATAACCTTCTTTTTCAGGCGTGCGCACCTGAGTAACGTAGCATGGCCCAGCTTCGATGAGCGTAACAGGAATTGCCACGCCGGTTTCATCGAAAATCTGGGTCATGCCGATTTTCTTGCCGATCAGCCCTTTGAACATATCTCGGTTTTCTCCTTCAAAGTATTGGTCCAGGGACTGTCAACCTGGGCTTGGTTGCATCATCCCTTTGCGGCAACACAGTCAATCGGTCTGCTGCGACACTGTAGGTTTTTTCGTTCGCCTGCAGGGCCGTTCTTGCGCTGCCTGAGTTATCGGGTCTGAACCCGAAACTTTACAAGTATACTCGACAACCCTGTTTTCGCCAAGGGTTTTCTGGCGTTTTGATTATGCCTCATCCGCGTGCAAGGCGGTCGATCGACATAAATTGCCAATCAACCGCCTTACTTGCGGATGCGGAATGTTACACCGCGATCTAAAATTAGATCTTGATCTCGATATCGACGCCCGCAGGCAGGTTCAAGCGCATGAGCATATCGATGGTTTTCGAATCGGGATCCAACACGTCAATCATGCGATTGTGTGTGCGAATCTCAAAATGCTCGTGCGAGTCTTTATCGATGAAGGTCGAGCGGCGAACCGTGAACTTCTCGATCTTGGTGGGCAGGGGCACGGGACCAACCACACGCGCGCCGCTGCGTTCCGCTGTCTCGACAATCCGCTTGGCAGATTGATCGAGAACGCGGTGATCATAAGCTTTCAAACGAATCCGAATCCGCTGTTTAGCCATTTCTATCCACCTAGTCCAAAATCTTGGTGATGACACCAGCGCCGACGGTCAGACCGCCTTCGCGGATGGCGAACTTCGAACCCTGCTCCAACGCCACTGGCACGATCAGCTCGACCATCATGTTCACGTTGTCGCCCG
>Ga0208695_1001405_pt1 | contig 20071 bp, 16 predicted proteins | sample AD_UKC111_MetaG_FD_184449 | JGI IMG/M metagenome (GOLD analysis project Ga0208695, IMG submission 184449) | Active sludge microbial communities of municipal wastewater-treating anaerobic digesters from Hong Kong - AD_UKC111_MetaG (SPAdes)... | ecosystem: Engineered > Bioreactor > Anaerobic >...
GGCCTCATGGATCTCCAGTCCCCTGTCTTATAGCCTTCTGCATTACCCGGCTCATATATAGTGCCTCCCGGGGTTATCTCCTGCCAAGTCACTTCAGGAGTCATCTCTTTTGCTTTTCCTCTCATAGACCTTGCACCTCCTGCATAGCCCGTTCAATGGCCTTCATATTTCCTTCAATTATCTCGGGCTTTGTCTTAAACTTATGAGCAAAGGATTCCTTCATATCCTCCAGAAACTTCTGAGGCTCCATAATATTACCTACTACTACTACCGCACCAAGCATAGGTGTATTTGGGAAATTCCTGCCTAATGTCTCTTCAGATATCTTCCTGGCATCTATGGTACAAACCTTGCCCTTGTATCCTTTCAGATGCTTCTTCACCTCATCGGGTTTCTTATCAGTGTTAATGATAATTGCACCCGATTCTTTAAGGCCGGAAGTCACATCAATTGCTGAAATCAAAGACTCATCCACCACTACTACATAATCCGGCTCATAAATGTTAGAATGAATTTTGATCCTTTCATCGCTTATTCTGTTGTAGGCTGTTATCGGTGCTCCCATTCTCTCAGGACCATACTCAGGAAATCCCTGAATATACTTTCCTGTGTTAAAAGCGGCATCTGCCAGGAGAAGTGCGGCTGTCTTCGCTCCTTGGCCTCCGCGTCCGTGCCAGCGTATTTCTATTAGCTTGCCCAAAACCTTTCCTCCCTTCAAGATTTTTCTTTTAATATAATGGTATTCTGCTCTATTCCTGATACTTTTATTACTATGGCAGTGTAAAAATATAGTAATAGAATTATCAACTAACTATTTAGTTAATTTAAAGCAAAATTTTTATTTTCCGTACAGCTTTTGATGACCTGACATATGGGTCAATCTGAATGCCTTTATAAAGGTTTCTTTCAATTCAATCTCACTCATTCCATAATAGTCTCGAAAGGTATCAGAATATGCCGCAAAGTTGAATATAGGCATTATTCCCGTGAAAAACTCCATTACGGCAAGCTCTTCCTTGGAATAGGGAAATGCGATACCTTTACTGTCATATTTTTTTTTGATATATTCCAGTTCCGCCTCTATTATCATGTCACATCTTTTCAGTAAGCCGGAGTGTTTTGAGTTGGATTTCATAGACTCAGTGAGGGCTATTTTAATAAGATTCTTGTGTGAAAGTGCAAATTCCAGGTTTTTTTCCATAAATGCCATAAACATGTCTTCCCTGTCCATATCCGGATAATCCGACAAGGTTCGGCTCTGCACGCTTTTACCGTCAGCCATAAGCTTTTCAAATAGCTCATCCAGAATTGCATCCTTGCTTTCAAAATAATAATATATTAAAGCTTTATTTACACCGGCCTTTGATGCAATATCATCTACCCTTGCTCCGTCAAAGCCGGCTTCTGCAAAAATTTGCTCTGCTGCGTCCAATATTCTCTGTTTTGAATTAGTTGAATCTTTATTTGTCATATTATCCCTCACAGTTATTTACTAACCATTTAGTTAAATTATATATTTAATTCACACATGTTTCAATAGAAAAATTGGTTTTCTTGGAAAATTTCTGTTTTTATGCGAAAAAAGGGGTATCGCTAACTACTTATTAAGTAGTTTTGCGATACGCCTCTGCAATAGGTTTATAAATAGAAATGCCGGTTGGTTTCCCAACCGGCATTCGTTATGGCTTAAGCTTCTGCCATTTTCTTGTAGTTTTCGTATTTTTCCTTTGCTTCCTTTTCTGCCTTTGCAAAGAGTTCTTCTGCCTCTTTGGGGAAAGCACCTACCAAGGATGAATACCTTACCTGATTCATCAGGAAGTCTCTGAAGCTTGCCTTTGGCTCTTTGGAGTCAAGTATAAACGGATTCTTGCCTTCCTTCTTGAGTTCAGGATTATATCTCCACAAGTGCCAGTAACCTGCTTCAACAGCCTGGGCAGTATTGGCCTGGGTTCTTCCCATACCTTCCTTGAGTCCGTGGTTGATACATGGAGCATAACAGATTATCAGTGACGGTCCGTCATACTTCTCAGCTTCCTGTATAGCCTTAAGGAACTGGTTCTTGTCTGCTCCCATACCTACCTGTGCTACATATACATATCCGTAGGTAGTTGCTATCATACCCAGGTCTTTTTTCTTAGTCTTCTTGCCTGAAGCTGCAAACTTTGCAACTGCTCCTACCGGTGTTGACTTGGAGGACTGTCCGCCGGTGTTGGAGTAAACTTCGGTATCGAATACCAATACGTTTACGTTCTCTCCGGATGCCAGCACATGGTCAAGTCCGCCGTAGCCTATATCATATGCCCATCCGTCACCGCCGAGTATCCAGATGGATTTCTTTACAAGCTGGTCTTTCTTATCTGCTATTTCAGCAGCTATTTCCTTTGCTCTTCCGCTTAATGCATTCATATTGTCAAGCAGAGGAAGTATCTTTTCTGCTGCTGCTTTGCTTGCATCTGCATCATCCTTGCCATCCAGCCATGCTTTGAATGCTTCCTTATATTCATTCGGCATATTCAGGTTCAATGCTTCTGTCATTAACTCAGCAAGCTTTTCCCTTATCTGTCTTACAGCTACTGCCATACCAAATCCGTATTCCGCATTGTCTTCAAAGAGGGAATTGCCCCACGACGGGCCTCTTCCGTTTGCATCAGTGCAGTACGGGGTTGATGGTGAAGAAGCGCCCCAGATTGATGAACATCCTGTTGCATTCGCTATCATCATTCTTTCACCAAAGAGCTGAGTTACAACCTTGATATATGGAGTTTCACCGCATCCCGCACATGCTCCCGAGAATTGGAGATATGGCTGTGCAAACTGACTTCCCTTAACACTTGACTTCGGTGTCAGATTATCCTTTACAGGTACGGTCATTGCATAATCCCAATTAGCTATCCCCTTCTCGGTTTGGGTTTCAAGAGGCTTCATAACAAGGGCTTTTTCTTTTGCGGGGCATATATCTGCGCAATTTCCGCAGCCTGTGCAATCCAATGGGCTTACCTGCATCCTGTATGAGAGTCCTTCGAATCCTTTGCCTGAAGCTTTTATTGTTTCAAATCCTGCAGGTGCTTTCTTCAACTCATCTTCAGTTGCAAGCACAGGTCTTATTGCAGCATGAGGACATACAAAGGAGCACTGGTTGCACTGTATGCATTTTTCCTTCTGCCACTCAGGTACAAATACTGCTATGCCTCTCTTTTCATATGCTGAAGTTCCCATGGGCAAATGTCCGTCTGCATACTCAACAAATTTGCTTACAGGAAGTGTATCTCCCTCCTGCCTGTTCATCGGAATAAGCACATTCTTTATAAAATCAGGAACATCTACTGCTGCTGCCGCTTCTTCTTTTGCACTGCTCCAGCTTCCCGGAACTGCAACTTTTACAAGTGCATCTGTTCCAGCATCAACAGCTTTGTAGTTCATTTCAATAATCTTCTGGCCTTTCTTGCCGTAAGTTTCTGCAAGAGACTCCTTAAGATACTTTACAGCATCTTCTATCGGAATAACATTGGCCAGTTTGAAGAATGCAGATTGCATTATCATGTTGATTCTGTTCCCAAGGCCTATTTCTACTGCAATATCAGTAGCGTTGATAATATAGAAGTTTATTTTGTGATCTGCTATGTATTTCTTCATATTTGCAGGCAGATTCTCTTCAAGCTCATCCGCACTCCACTTACAGTTCAGTACGAAAGTACCGCCGTCTTTAAGTCCCTTTAATACATCGTACTGATGAACATATGCCTGGTTGTGGCATGCTATGAAATCAGCTTCATCAATAAGATATGGGGATTTAATAGGCTTTTTGCCGAATCTGAGGTGGGAAATAGTTACACCTCCGGATTTCTTGGAGTCATAAGCAAAATATCCCTGGGCATAAAGATCGGTCTTATCGCCTATAATCTTTATTGCACTCTTATTTGCTCCAACTGTACCGTCGGAACCCAAACCCCAGAACTTGCATCTTATTGTTCCTTCGGGAGCTGTATTGATATTTTCCTTTACTTCAAGGGAAAGATTTGTTACATCGTCTACTATTCCTATCGTGAATCTGTCTTTTGGCTCATTAGCCTTCAGGTTATCAAAAACAGCTTTAATCTGTGCCGGTGTCGTATCTTTGGAACCAAGTCCGAATCTTCCTCCGACTATTATTGGAGTATTTTTCTTGTTATAGAACATCGAACGGACATCAAGATATAATGGTTCTCCTATTGCTCCAACTTCTTTTGTCCTGTCGAGCACAGCAATTTTCTTCACTGTTTTTGGAAGTACATCGAAGAAATATTTTTCTGAGAAAGGCCTGTAGAGGTGTACCTTTACAACTCCTACCTTTTCACCTTTTGCCATTAAATAATCTACCGTTTCCTCAGCAACATCCGTTACAGAACCCATTGCAACTATAATATTTTCAGCATCCGGTGCTCCATAATAGTTGAAGGGTTTGTATTCTCTGCCTGTCAGCTTGCTTATTTCCTTCATATAGTCTGCAACTATGTCCGGAACTGCGTCATAATACTTATTGCAGGCTTCTCTTGCCTGGAAGTAAATATCCGGATTCTGAGCAGTACCTCTTGTTACCGGGTGCTCCGGATTCAAAGCATTCTTTCTGAATTCGTCCAATGCTTTCTTGTCAAGAAGTTTTTCCAGGTCTGCATAATCCATTACTTCTACCTTCTGAACCTCGCTGGAGGTTCTGAAACCGTCAAAGAAATGTACAAACGGAACCCTTGATTTAATTGCAGCCAAGTGTGCAATACCACCCAGGTCCATTATTTCCTGTACTGAACCGGTAGCAAGTAAAGCAAATCCTGTTTGTCTTGTTGCCATTACGTCCTGATGGTCTCCAAATATTGAGAGCGCGTGACTTGCCAATGCACGGGCAGATACGTGGAATACGCCCGGAAGCAATTCTCCGGCAATCTTGTACATATTTGGTATCATAAGAAGCAATCCCTGTGATGCTGTAAAGGTTGTAGTTAATGCACCTGCTGCCAGCGAACCGTGAACGGCTCCTGCAGCTCCTCCTTCTGACTGCAGCTCAACAACCTTCACCTGTTGGCCAAAAATGTTCTTCAGTCCATGGGCGGACCACTCATCAACATTTTCTGCCATTGTGGATGACGGTGTTATCGGGTAAATTGCAGCAACCTCAGTAAACGCATAGGCGACATGCGCGGCTGCTGCATTACCATCCATTGTTTTCATCTTTTTAGCCATTGCTAAACCCCCTAATATAATAATAAATGGTCATTTGTAGGTAATTTATCAAAGAACGCCACTTTTAGTATATTAAACATTCATTTCATTGTCAAATTAAAAGCATTGAACTATTAAAAAATAATAACCACCCTCATCTATGTCTCTCAATGGGTAAGGGCAGTTAGTTATTTTTTGGTCAATTTAATATTTATGCATACTTACTAATTATTATTCATTTTACAAGTTTTTTCAAATTTGCTATAAAATATATTGCAGGAACAAAAGAAGTATTATTCCGGGGATTCCCAAAAAACCTGCTATCAGTGCTGTAATGGGGTTTATTCCTATGGAGAGGCCCGTGAGTCCGCTGAAAATATTTATTGCAAATAACGCAATTGCTCCTATAATACCGTTCATTACCAGTTTGACAATTATTTTAATAGGCAAGACCAGCAATACCCCTATAACATAGACAGCGCCTATGGCAAAAAACACTGCCAGTATTGAGAATACATCTATCTGCGGCAACTTGAATCCCCCCCGGTAAATTATAAAGACCTTATGTTTATTTATATTATTCTTTTCATATTTTATTACAAGTTTTGTACAACTTTTTTATCACCGTTCGGCTGTATTGTCACGCTGAGGCCCTTATCCTTTGCAAGCTTCAGCAGATAAACATATTGTGATTTGGCAGCTTCCATTCTATATATTGCATGGTCTACAAGCTCAGGGGCGGTTACATTGTCAAAATAGTTCTGCGCATCATACATTTCCTGCTTTGCTTTAAGTATCGTGCTTATCAGCTCAATATTTTCGTCTTTTTCCCTGGTGCCCCTCATACTATTCAGTAAACAGTCTATAATATCCTCTACCTGTTTATTTTTCTTAGGCTCCCTATCTGCCAGATTAGTGGACATAAATAAAACACCTCCGTTATTATTACTAATTTATCCAAGAATTAGCAATAATATTCTGAGGTGTAATATTTTGTTTAAGTATTTTAATTGTTGTTGGTCTTTACAGCTTTTCGAAGCCTTTCTCCAGATCATTGATTATGTCTTCGACATCCTCAATCCCTACCGACAGTCTGACCAATCCGTCTGTAATACCGGCCTTTTCCCTCTCTTCCCTGGGCACTGCTGCGTGAGTCATCGATGCCGGATGCTGAATAAGCGAATCAACAGTCCCCAAGCTAACTGCGAGAGAGATGATTCCTAAATTGTTTAAAAGAGCCTCGCCGGCTTCATACCCGCCTTTAAGCTCAAAAGCTATCATCCCTCCGAAATCCCGCATTTGTTTTTTGGCGAGCTCATGCTGCGGGAAAGACTCCAGTCCCGGATAATAAACCTTTTCAACTTTAGGATGGTTTTCGAGATATCTTGCAACTTTCATCGCATTCTCACAGTGTCTGTCCATTCTAAGTCCCAAAGTCTTCAATCCCCTTACCAGCAGCCAGGAATCGAAGGGTGATCCTGTACACCCTAAATTCTGAAGATAAGGGCTTTTTATATTATCGATATACTGCTGTTTTCCTACAATTGCCCCGCCCACTATATCACCGTGGCCGTTCAGGTACTTGGTGGAACTGTACACCACTACATCCGCGCCTAAATCCATAGGCTTTTGAAGATAGGAGGTCAGGAATGTGTTATCCGCTACAACTACTGCATTGTGGTCATGAGCAATCTTCGAGACCTTTTCAATATCAATCAGCTCAAGGGTCGGATTAGCCGGCGTCTCGATATATACCAGCTTCGTATTTTCTTTAAAAGCTTTTTCAAGCTCAGCTTCATCGTTGACATCTATAAAGGTCCCTGTAATACCGTAGCCCCCCAGGACTTTATTAATCAATGTAACGGTTCCCCCATACAGGCATTTTGATGCTAAAAAGTGATCGCCGGATTTCAACAATCCTAAAAAGACCATGGATATTGCCGACATACCTGTATTGGTAATTATACCTGCATCGGCATTATCGAGGTCAGCTATCCTTTTTGCTGCTTCATCAGTGTTTGGGTTCCCTAACCTGGTATACCTGTATCCTGAATCTTTTCCCGCAAATCTGTCACCCCCTTGGGCGCAGTCGTCAAACACAAAAGTTGAGGTTTGGTAAATCGGTGTGACATGGGAACCGAAATGTCTGTCATGGATCTCACCAGAATGAATTGCTCTTGTATTAAACTTCATATTCATTTCCTTTCTGTTCATAATTCTGTTATAGCTTGTTTACTGCGCTCGCTAGCCTTTCCAGCCCTTCCTCAAGCATGGATCTCGGACAAGCCAAATTCATTCGCATAAATCCTTTTCCTGTTTCTCCGAACCAATATCCGGAATCAAGAGCAATTTTTGCTTTTTTGAAAAACAGGCCATCCAGCTCTTCGGTATTTAATCCAAGTTCCCTACAGTCGAGCCACATTAAATAAGTAGCTTCCATTTTGTTGGGAATTATGCCTTTAATATTTCTTGTTATGTAGTCATAGGCAAAATTCATGTTGTCTTCAAGAAAATCCACCAGCTTATCCACGTAGCCTGCACCGTTTTCATATGCAGCCTGAGTCACCTCCTGGCTGAAAACATTGGAACGGTTGAGATCCAGCAAACCGAGTTCTTCTTTGTATGCCTTCATTTTGTCGGGATCGGGTATTATGCAGAAAGCCGAATGCAGACCGGCTATATTAAAGGTCTTGCTTGGAGCTGTACATATAATTATATTCTTTTTATGTTCCTCTCCCGCAATTAACATGGGTATGTGTTTATGTCCCTTATACACCAAATCGAAATGTATTTCATCGGATACCAGAAGTACATTGTTTTCATAGCAAATTTTACTGAGAGTCTTAAGCTCTTCCGGCTTCCATACCCTGCCTACGGGATTGTGAGGGCTGCAAAGAATCATCATGGTGCACAGGGGGTCTTCAGCCTTCTTTTTTAGGTCTTCAAAGTCCATAACATATTTCCCGTTTTCAAGCTTTAAGATATTGTCGCTTAGTATCCTCTTGTTCCCCTCTACAACCCTTCTGAAGGGATAATAGACAGGGCTTTGAATAATTATTTTGTCGCCGGGTTCGGTAAATTTCCTGATCATCATATTGAGCAGAAATACCACCCCGGGTCCGTATTCTATCTCTTCCCTCTTTACTTCCATCTGATGTCTTGTACTCAACCAGTTTATTATGGAATCATAAAACTCCGGCATCCTCTTCGAGTATCCAAAAATGCCGTGCTTAGCCCTGCTGATAATACTTTCGACTATGAAATCGGGAGATTTTATATCCATGTCGGCTACCCAGAAGGGAAGCATATCGTTGCTCCCGAAATTCAGATCCATTTCCTCATATTTCACTGATTTTGTATTCTTTCTGTCAACAACTACGTCTAAATTATACATTTTACCCTCCATAACTGTTAGTTTCTGCAATCCCAAAATCTTTTTTCATCCAATCCTTACCTTCAATTCTCCTTGTAACCATCATGGATACCACTGCATCTCCTGTGGCATTTATCATTGTAGCTATAGGATCTGTCAATAGACCGATGGTAAGTATGATAGGAAATACTTCGGGATTGAATCCATAAAATCCTATGATAATAAGCTCTCCCATCATTCCGCCCCCGGGAATACCGCTCATGACTACTCCGCTCATAACTGATATGACTGTTGCAGTGATCCATACTCCAAGACCGATAAACTTCATATTAAACAAACCGAAAAGGAATGCAATTTTCATAAGAGTGGTAAGCACCGTCCCGTCCATGTGAATGGTTGCACCCAGCGGCAGCACAATATTGCTGATGTCATCTGGCACTCCCATTCTTTTAGTCCCTGCAAGATTCGTTGGCAATGTTGCGATAGAGCTTTGGGTCGCCAAAGAAGTGACCACCGCCGGAAGTATATTCTTGTAAAATACTTTTATCCCTGTTACTCCACCTGCATAATATGCGTAAAGTGTGAAGCATGTTAAGAAATAGAATATGCATATAGGGAAGAACATCACAACAGCTCTGGAATAAGCCCCAAGCAATTGTGAGCCGTAATCCCCTATAAGTGCTGCAAAGTACGCACCTAATCCTATCGGAGCATAGAGCATTATCAAATTGATCATCTTCATAAGTGCTTCTGAGCAGATTGACAGCATATCGCTTACCGGATTGTATTCAAGCCCTCTGGATGCAGTCACTGCATTTACGCAGTATCCAAATGCCACCGCAAAAATTATCAAAGGAAGCATGGCCCCTTTTGACAGTATCAGATTAAAATCCGATACAGTTATGGCTTTGACTAATTGTTCCAGAAAATTCAGCTTCTCCGGGCTCTCATACGCTCCTAACTCAATGTTTACGCCTTCTGCAGGAGGAATTATCGTTACAATTGCTATTATAATAACGGAAGCAATAATACCCGTCAGAATAAATATAACCAATGTGTTGCTGAGGATTTTACCGAGCCTTTTCATATTGGTCATACTTGTTACGGAGCTTGCTAGACTGAAGAATACTAACGGCACCACAGCCGTAAACATAAGATTCAGGAATATCTGTCCCAATGGTTTCAGTACCGTTGCTTTTTCGCCATAAACAAATCCAATGATGCTGCCGACAACAATACCGGCTATTAATAACATCATTGACCTGTAAGTTTTGAATACGGAATTCTTATTGATTTTTTCCAAGGCAACAACCTCCCTGCATTTTTATGTAATATTCAAATATTATTATAACTTTTGTCCTGATGATGAATTTCAGAACCATCAATCTTATTGATCCATTCCCCCCTTTGTTTTTTACTACTGCAATATGCATGCCAAAATGCTGTAACCCTACAGCCGCATTGATATCTTAAGTTAAAAGAAGGGGTAAACGGGCTATTCGCAACCCATTTACCCCATTTCCCCCATTTAGATTAAGCTCCTTTAAATAAGTCAATCCCTTTTGGCGTTATTGTGCTTCCTCCTCTGCCAAGCCCTAAGTTTATATATCCAAGATCCTTTAACTGATGCAATATGGCTCTCACATCATATTCACTAAGATGCAGTTCATTCTCAAAGGCTTTCTTGGATATGCTCCTTCTTCCAAGCTTAACCTTATTTTTAAATGCCTCATAGAATAATCTCAGAACAAAGGTCTGCCTTTCATCCAAACCTTTAATAAGCACACTATTTGATTGGATTTTGGAATGCACTTTCATATAATAAGGCAGATCCTGTAATTCAACTGTTTCAATTCCCAAATTATCAAGGTATTCCATACAGTTGATCAGCTCTCTGACATTGCCGTTCCAGCTGTAACCTTTGAAAAAATCCATGACCTCCTCTGATATCTTAAAGCGATAACCGTTTTGCTTCTTCAGTGCCTCAATAAGTACTTCAATATCTTCGGTTCTGTCTCTCAAGGGCGGAAGATTAATCGGCAGAATATTGAGCCTATAATACAGATCCTTCCTGAAAAGCCCGCTTTCCACCTGTTCATGCATATTTCTGTTTGTTGCTGCAATTATTCTGACATTAATTTTAATGATTTTATCTCCTCCTACCCTCATTACCTCTTTTTCCTGGAGGACCCTGAGAAACCTTGTTTGCAGCTCCTTAGGTATCTCGCCGATCTCATCGAGAAACAAAGTTCCGTTGTTGGCCAACTCGAATATCCCCATTTTCCCTTCCTTTGATGCTCCGGTAAATGCTCCTCTTTCATATCCGAACAACTCGCTTTCCAGCAATTGAGGGGAAATTGCCGCACAGTTGATAGCAACAAAATGCCTGTCTCTTAAAGGTGAAGCATTATGGATGGCTTGTGCCGCCAGTTCCTTCCCGGTGCCGCTTTCACCCGTTATCAACACCGGCGACTTTGAGTTTGCCATTCTTATTATCAATTTTTTAACTGTTTCTATCTCTTTGCTTTTCCCCACAATATCATCCACTGTATATTTAGCCACATGGCCTTTGTTGGCAAGCTGAAGCCTCAGCAGGTTCTGGGAGTTTTCCTTTGATTCAAAGCTCTCAATTACGGCGAAAGCTCCGTTGTTGATATCTGCATTTTCGCTGCTGTTCAACTCGGCTATGGGAAATATAGACAATGTAATATGCTTTCCGTTGATTTCGATCAGCTTATTTTTTATCGGTTTCCCGTCGGAAAGGAATTTCTTGAATTGAATCTGAGGCAGCACTTCTGAAGCGTTCAACCCTACATATGAACAGTTGCTGCCGATAATCTTGCTGGCTATTCCATTGCAGCTCTGAATGATGCAATCCTTATCAACTCCGATTACACCTTTTTCCATTAAGGATAAAAGTGTATTGAACTGTTTTCTTAAAATATTTGATTTGCTTATCAAAAATTCTACTCCCTTATTATAGGAGACCAGCGTATTAAAATAATCAGAAACCCTTTTCTCTGACAGAATCTCTTCTAAATGAAGGCTTGCAGCAATTTCCACGATTGTATCCTTGTCAATCAGCCTGTGGCCTAAATCTAATACGTTTTTTACGTTTTTAGGAACATACCTGGATTCTCCGGTCGTTATTGCCGTATCCAAATCCGGTATTTTATTCATATTCGGATAAACCGATACCAATTCCAGATAATCAAATCCCAGCTGGTATAACAGCGCCATTGTTTCTATGCACATTTCAAAGCTTAGATTTACAAGCATCGCAGGCTTATTAATATTGGAATTCTTCAGCATTTCAAAACCTTTTTTTGAAAGCGTCAGTTTTGATATAATAATTCCTACACTTTTATCGATAAGCTTATTTAATACTTCATACTGTGAATAAGTACTGATCAGTATTGCATCTAAATTATCGAAGCTTTTGATATTCCCTGCCTCAAAGGAATATGTCAGCATCTCCACCTTATCACCAAAAATATTGGTTAGCTGTCTCTTATACTCTATTCCAACATCTCTGCTCGATGTAACAATACCAAGTCTTTTAACCACGCTGCCGCCTCCCTTCTCACATATATGCAAAAATCATGGCTCTTTGGAATTCTATTCCCTTCGGCCATGATTTTATGAAATATAAACTATATTTCCCTTCTGCCTTCAAGGGCCTTCATCAATGTCACTTCATCCGCATATTCGAGGTCCCCTCCCACAGGTACACCATGGGCTATTCTGGTTACTTTGATCCCAATAGGTTTCAACAGCCTGGAAATATACATAGCTGTCGCTTCCCCTTCTATATTCGGATTAGTCGCCAGTATTATCTCCTTTATTTCATTGTCAGCCACTCTCTTAAGGAGCTCCTTGATTCTGATTTCCTCCGGTCCTATGCCTTCCATAGGCGATATAGCTCCATTCAATACATGATACAAGCCTTTGAATTCTCTTGTCTTCTCCATTGCGACAACATCCTTGGGATCCTCCACAACACATATGATGCTGCTGTCTCTTTTTACATTAGAGCAGATATTGCATACATCAGAATCCGTGATATTGCAGCATACCTTACAATATCTGATATTTCTCTTTGCATTTACTATAGATAAAGAAAGCTTTTCTACATCTTCCGAGGGCATGTTGAGTATATGGAATGCCAGCCTCTGTGCTGTCTTGGTGCCAACTCCCGGAAGCTTCGAAAGCTCATCTATAAGCTTGGCTATAGGAGCTGCATAAAAACTCATTAGAATAAACCTCCGGGTATATTGAGCCCTCCGGTTAACTTGCTCATTTCTCTGTTTATCATTTCATCCGCTTGCCTTATAGCTTCGTTAACAGCCGCAGTGATAAGATCCTGGAGCATTTCTGGATCATCGGGGTCTATAACTTCGGGTTTTATTGTTATTGATATTATTTCTTTCTTTCCGTTGGCTACCACGGTTACAGCTCCTCCGCCGGCGCTGGCTTCAACGCTTCTCCCCTCTATCTCCTCCTGAAGCTTTGCCATTTCCCTTTGCATTTTCTGAACCTGCTTCATCATATTATTCATATTTCCTCCCATTCCAGGGAATCCGCCTTTACCCATTTCTTATTCCTCCTCTTCTTCAACAACTTCAACTTTATCCATGCCTGCAAATTCAATAGCAGCTTTTACAATGCTGTCCTGTTCATCTTCTTCGTCCTCACCGGAAATTATACACTTTATCTTAAGAGGTGTCCCGAAGTATTGTGATGCGGCTTCCTCCACATCTGCCCTGTTTGCAGACAGCTCAAGGGCCTCTTTGGAAAATACCCCTTCTTTTTCAAAGGATAATACTATTATGCCTGATTCCGCTTTAACCGGCTTTGCCATGGCCAGATATGTCCTAAGCCTTATCTTCCCTCGGACTTTCATTTCCTGTATAAAACCGGGCCACTTTTCGATTATGCTCCCGCTGTCCGGATTCGATGCTGGGGTTTCCTTTAATCCTGCGGTTGATCTTTCTTTTTTTACTGCTGCTTCCCTTTTTGCTTCTTGACCTGCTGCCTTTGGCTTATCTGCGGCTTTCAGACTGAAACTTCCTTTTGAAATGCATTCCTCCAGTTTTGATAACCTTGTGAGTATGCCCTCCAAGCTTTTTTCTTCTCCAACCCTGCACATTTTCACCAGTGCTACTTCCAGCAAAATCCTCGGATTGGACGACCACTTTGCTTCATTTTCCAACTCGGAAAGACAGTTGATACATCTTACAATATTATTTTTATCATAACTGCCGGATTGTTTCTTAAGCTGTTCAATTCCCTCCTTTGACATATCTATCACATCTTCGCAGTTTGTCACAACTTTAGCCATCAGAAGATTCCTGTAATGTACCAGCAAATCCCTGATAAACTGACTTATATCCTTCCCTCCTGCCGCTACCTCATCAATCACCTTTATTGCCGTCCCGGCGTCCTCTTCAAGTACTGCTTCCGCTATTCTGAACAAATATTGGTTGTTTACAATACCCAGAACCTCAAGTACATCATCGTGGGTTATTTTCCTGCTGCCGTAAACTGCACATTGATCAAGGATACTCAATGCATCCCTCATTGCTCCGTCACTGTTTCTTGCAATAAGCTTTAAAGCAGCCTCTTCCGCTTCCAGGCCCTCTTCCCTGCATACAAGCTTCAATCGTTCAGCTATCTTTTCGCTGCTTATCCTTTTAAAATCAAACCTCTGGCATCGGGATAGAATTGTAGCCGGCAGTTTATGAGGTTCAGTTGTTGCCAATATGAACAATACATATTCCGGCGGTTCCTCCAGGGTTTTAAGAAGTGCATTGAACGCTTCATTTGTTAGCATATGGACTTCATCTATTATATATACCTTGTATTCGCCCAAGGTAGGCGTGAATCTTATTGCTTCCCTCAAATTCCTTATGTCGTCTATTCCCCTGTTTGAAGCAGCATCTATCTCATATACATCTATTGAGTTTCCGTCATTTATGCTGACACAGCTCTCACATTCATTGCAGGGATTAACTCCGTGAGAGGCCTTGCAGTTCACTGCCTTGGCCAAAAGCTTTGCAGTAGTGGTCTTGCCTGTGCCTCTGGTGCCGCAGAACAAATATGCATGGGAAATCCTGCCGCTCTCAAGCTCATTCTTCAATGTCACCGTTATATGCTCCTGGCCGCATATATCCTCAAACCTCTGGGGCCTCCATTTTCTGTATAAAGCCGTATACATAGTTTTCCTCCCGGTGTTATTCCTGTATAACAAAATATTAGCATAATAAGACATCATAGTAAATTAACAATAAAAAAAATGCTCATTTCTGAGCATTAGAAGAATTCAATTTCTTCATCGTTATATATTTTCTTCAGAATATCCTGTTTTGTAAGAAACGCCTTTTCCAGAGTCTCTGCCACAGTTGAGTCAAACTGTGTGCCTCTGTGCATGACTATTTCCTCTATACCCTGCTTCATACTCCTTGATTTTCTGTAAGGCCGGTTGGAGGTTATCGCATCAAAGGCATCCGCAACACTTATAATCGAAGCCATAATCGGTATTTCCCCATCCTTTATCATATCAGGATAGCCTTTGCCGTCACATCTTTCATGGTGATGCTTTATTGCCTTTAAGACATTCTCTCTCAGGCCTATTTTGGATACAATCCTATAGGCTATATCGGGATGCTGCTTGATAATATCGTATTCCTCTTTAGTGAGGGCTCCGGGCTTATTCAATATTGAGTCACTGATACCGATCTTTCCTATATCATGAAGCAGCCCCGCCACCCATATATCTTCAATAAAACTCTTTGGATAATTCAATTCAGAAGCAATAAAGGAAGCATACTTGGCAACTCTTATGGAATGACTCTCTGTATATTGATCCTTTGCTTCAACTACCGATACCAGGCTCTGCACAGTTTTGTGGTATGACTGCTTCAGAGTCTCATAGGCTTTTGCATTGTCTATGGCTATGGCAATACTGTTAGTCAATGAATTTAAGAACTCAATAAGCTCCTCGCTGGGAATCTGCTTCAGGGTAATGCTCAAGACACCTATCACCTTGGATTTAACCATAATAGGGGTAAAAACAATACATTTGGCATCATGTTCTTTATTCAGCCTAATAAAGTATTCATGAGGAACTCTCTCATTATCAAGATCTATTATATATATAGATCCCGTCTTCACCGCTTTGCCTATCACATCTTCCCTTATATCAATGGTACCTATGTCATACATCTCGGCATTTATACCTTTCAGTGCTTTAAGTTCAAGCTTGTACGGCTCTTTATCTTTGATAAGCCTTATTGTGCAAGCCAATGCTTCGGTTATTTCAGTGACCTGGTTGACAACTGTAATGAGCATGCTGTTCAAATCCATTGTAGAATTCAAGGCATTGCTTATTCTGTTAAGGGTCTGCAGTTCATTGTTTTTCCTTCTGAGCTGCGCATCCGACTCATTAAGCTGTGCGACTGTCGCCCCTAATTGTCCGTATGAGGCTTCCAATTCAATATTAATATTATGAAGCTCTATATTGTTGGAGTATAGTTCTTCTGTCCTCTTAACCAGGTCAGTATATGTTTTATCGAGATTACTTGCCATCTCATTAAAAGCATCGGCCACTTCCCTTATTTCATCATTGCCTTTTACTATAATTCTGTTATTCAAATTGCCTTCTGCAATTGCTTTAACTCCATCCCTCAGTTTTATAAGCGGAGTTGTTATTGAATTGGACAGAAAAAATGAAGCCGCAATTCCCATAAGAATACAAAATGCTCCCGAAGATATGATAAATCTGCTGGTATTTTGATTCATAACGCCAAAGGTACTTTGAAGCATTTGAGAATCTATAAGGGAAAGGACCTTCCATCCGGCGGTATTGACTGCAGAAAAGCTGCAGATCCAGTTTTTACCGGCATAACTGAATTCGTTATAGCCTTCATCAAGTTTGAGTATGGAATCTGCCGCAGGACTAAGTAAAAAGTCTTCATCAGCTACATTGACAATTTCGCTGTACTTATTGCCGCTGTGGTACTTTATATAGCCTGATGGGTTGATAAGAAATATCTCTGTATAAGGCAGGTATTTTGCATTGGATAACATATTTTCAAAAACCCATAAAGATATGTTTCCGACCAATACCCCTGAAGCATTGTTTTTATTATCCAGCAAGGGTATGGACATCCCTACGCATTGAATTCCGCTCAAGGGTTCATTATATGGTTCAAGCCATACCAGTTCCTGGGCTTTTCTTGCATTAACATAGCTGAACAGTGCCGTATAATTGATATCAGGCTTTATATAGCCCGGATTGCCTGTATAGACTGAATTGTCGGGCATAATAATACATAAGTTCCTGAAATATAAATTTATGCTGTTCTGATCTCTTAGAAAAGCATTAATGTCGGTGGTCTGGGGATCCAAAAAACTATATGCCTGAGCAACTGATTTTAATCCGATTTCATGTTGATAAAGTTGCTGTCCGATTTTGCTGAATTGGTTCTTTATGTACATATGGTTAAAGCTTCTAAAATCCTGCTGCATTTTTTTGTCATAAGAATCATAGATAAATGCCCATGATACCGTAAAGGGGATTATTGATACTATTAAAAAATACAGTAGAGTTCTAAGCTTAAAATTTATCCTGTTCACAGCAAAAAATCCCCCCTCTATACATAATTCGGCATCATTTTCAGTATTATTATACCTATAAGCAATTTAAATTAAAATATCTTCATAAATAAGTCTCAAGCCTTGTGTATAGTTCTTAAGTCCTATATAATGTTTCGTGCCATTTGTATTCATTTATAAAATACAAAATAAAAAACTTGTTTGCACAAGTTTTTAGTATATGGCCGTGCACCTTTCCTCGACGTGAACCTACAAGCGTTACCCGGGCAGTTAGCTCCAATCAGGCAGCCCTGCGGCACATGAAAGGGTTCACTTACCGCTGCTTCCTTCCGGACCTGACGGGGTTCATGAATTTCCATTGCGCAGGACCCAATCATCAACACCACTTACCAGGGGCAGTCCCTACAGGCGAACGCCTCAGCAAAGGAATTCAACCCTGCTGTTGCGGATTGCAGGTTACAGGGCACCGCAGTCTCCCCATCTAGCACGGCCAAGATTGTTAACTTTTTTGTGATTAATATTTTTGATATGTTTGGCTATTTAATTATAAGCTTTCGTATATTTGATGTCAATGCATCAAAATAGGCTTTTATTGAAGCATTTTACAATTGATGATTGGTATTATAATATGAATATAGACAAAACTAATATCACAGATATTTATGCAAAGGAGCTGCTATTTTGAAAAAAAGCCTGTGGATTGCTTTCGCACTTATTATCGGAATTCTGCCGGGGTTTTTTCTGGTTTTTAATTTTATGTTTTCGGATATAATATCGCTTAAAGAAAGAGTGCTCTCTTTCCTGATAGTAATTGCAGCTTATCTGATCCTGGGAGCAGCCTTTGGGCTGGCCGGAAGTGATATAAGCTGGAGATGGGGAATATGGCTCAGCCTTCCTGCTATTATTATTGCATCGATCTATTCCTTCAGCGAGGCAGGCACGCTGGCGCTGAACCTCGCTTATTCAGCAAGTGTGCTTGGTTCCTCCGCCATGAGCTCTTTCTTAGCCTCAAAGCTTTTAAGAAAACGAAAACAGTGACGAACTGCGTCACTGCTTTTCAACCTATTTCTGAATATCTTTCAGTCCTCTTTCGAATTCGGATTTTGTTATTGAACCTTCCATATACTTTGAATTAATCAATGCTATCTTTTCAAGTGTCTTAAACTCCTCCGCCTCAAGCTTAAACCCGAAGTTGCATTCAGGGCAGCTGAAGTAATATACCGTATCACACTGCACCAAGGGTATGCTCAGAACCCTGAAAAGCCTGAAGGTCTCGTAAATGCTGTAATAATCATTATCATTGCAGTTTTCACACCTGGAGGCTATTCTTAACAATACATTATTTTCTTTTTTTATACTGCTCAGCTGGTCAACATAAACATTTCCTACGTATTTTGTCCTTGCAATATCCTTGCCCCAAAGCCCCACGGCATATCACCCCTTGCAATATCCAACCGGAAATCATCTATGTATTGTATATTCTATCAATTATTTCAAAATCCTCCCCGCAAATCCTATAATTGTAATAAACCGCGCTTTTCAAACTTCAAATGGACAAGCCCCTTTCACTTCTGCTAGAATAACTATATTCGGACTATATTCATCAGATGTCTGTTCCAAAATACATAGGATGTGATAACGTGAAAAAATATGAAGCTTATTTACCTTATTTGGCAGGATTTACAGTAGCATTGATTTTTGGGTTGTCCTTTATGTTTACAAAACAAGCCCTGGAAACTCTGCCTACGGCTCTTCTTCTTTCATCCCGTTTCTCTTTGGCTGCGTTACTGCTGACCTTTCTTTGGCTGTCAGGTGCCATTAAGATAAATCTTAAAAACAAGCCCTTTAAGAAGCTTATGCTGTTATCTCTATTCCAGCCGATTGCATATTTTATTTTCGAAACAACCGGTGTAAAGCTTACCTCTTCATCGGAAGCAGGAATTATGATTGCTCTGATACCCGTAGTTGTAACAATTTTTGCTGCAGTTTTCCTCAAGGAAAGGCCGAGCAAATCCCAGCTGTTTTTTATAATTTCTTCCGTCCTTGGTGTGATATTTATTGTTTTGATGTCCGGCAGCGAAAACAGCACAGGTCATTTTGCCGGAATACTCTCTCTCTTCGGAGCGGTACTGGCTGCCGGAGTATATAATATTCTTTCACGAAAGCTTTCTGCGAGTTTTACTCCTGTTGAAATCACCTTTGCTATGATGTGGACAGGGGCAGCGGTATTCAGTATTATATCAGCGGTAACAGGAATAATTAACGGCGATCTTGATAATTATATTACTTATTTAAGCTCGGCAAGCACGTTGATTCCCATTCTCTATCTGGGCATTCTCTCTTCCGTGTGCGCTTTTTTTATGATGAACTACATGCTTTCGAAGATACCTGCTTCAAACTCTTCGGTATTCTCTAACCTTACCACTGTGGTATCAATAATAGCCGGCGTTTTTATCAGGCATGAGGCCTTTCATTGGTATCAGTTTGCAGGGAGTGTTGTTATTATCCTTGGGGTCTGGGGCACAAACCGCTGCAAGCCCCGGCATGAAATACAGCTTCAAAACAAATAAGAGACAGTTGCCTGTCTCTTATTTTATTTAATCATTGCTTGCAGTCAGCTTAACATTAAGCGTCTTGTATTCATTGCCCTGATTGTACACTTCTATCTTTACTGTGTCTCCCACTTTATGCTTTTGTATCTCTGCGATCAGGTCTTCAATTGTGAGAACCTTCTTATCATCAATTTTGGTTATGATATCGCCTCTTCTGACTCCGGCCGCATCTGCACCGCTGCCCGGTATTACAACCCTTACGTAAACACCCTGAGTCAGCTTGTACTCTTCAGCCTCTTCCTTGCTTATGGTTATTCCCTGTATTCCAAGATACGGC
>Ga0208695_1001414_pt1 | contig 19977 bp, 23 predicted proteins | sample AD_UKC111_MetaG_FD_184449 | JGI IMG/M metagenome (GOLD analysis project Ga0208695, IMG submission 184449) | Active sludge microbial communities of municipal wastewater-treating anaerobic digesters from Hong Kong - AD_UKC111_MetaG (SPAdes)... | ecosystem: Engineered > Bioreactor > Anaerobic >...
CGGGTTCGAGTCCCGTTTCCCGCTCAGGAGTTCAGGCTACAGGGTATTCCACCCGTAGTTTTTTTGCTGTAAAGGGCATCAATAAAAAAACCCGTACTTCTTGGATGTACGGGCTTTTCTTAATAAGGTGGAGGTAAGGGGAGTCGAACTTCCCTTACAATATCCAGTATAATTAAGTGCTTACAAAGCAAACATCGGCAAGTCCTCCGAATTCACCACCTATTATATATACATCGTCAAGAAAGAACTCATCGTAAAGTTACAAAAAATAACCAAATAGCCCCTCCGCACTTCACAAAAAATTGAAGATTAGGCATATTTACAACTTCTTGTTTTATAGTCGCTTAACCTGTTAATAAAGTTCGTTAGAATGTTAGCACTTACGAGAGAAAAAACTTTCCCAATCCAATCACTTATTTTAATTTTGCATTATTCAAGAGGTACACAGATTACTACTACATAGTTCTATACAGTACACAATCCACAAACTACAGGTCTTCAATTACAATTATTCTAACAAGCCTCTAACGAGATTTTATTAAATCGTTATGGCTGTATATGTATCCCAGCCAAATAGGATACAAAACAACAAACAATTAAACTTATGGCAGTGAGCCAGTTAGGCAAGGCATTAAAACGGAACTGGAGGGGAACTAACAGCAGAGAGATTGCTGTAGTACTAAATAATGGGAACTACTCCACCCTAGTAAATAATTTAAAATACTTTAATTATGAATAATAATATTGATTATGCTTTTAAAATTGAAGAACTGAACAAAAACCTTTCAATTGTGCTAGGCACACTTGAAGAGTTGAAGGCGAATCTTATGCCTAAAAATAATGATGAATGGCTCGATAGTAAAGGAGCCGCCAGATATATGGGAGTTAGTTTAAGAACAATTATGACCTATAAAGAAAAAGGTTTAATACGATGCTCTAAGGTCATGGGCAAGTTATACTTCAAAAAATCAGAATTACAATCAATTATAGAAAAAAGTGAAATATAAAATTATAAATATGGATAAACAAAACCATTATTCAGTAAGTGGAAGCAAATTGCTTCAACATGGCATTACCGAAATGCCAACTATTACTACCCCAATTTTACCAAAAGTTGGAGTATGTGCAAAAGAAGATGAATCAATTGTCTTAGAGGCAGAAGGAAATGCTGCCGATATACCTTCCAATACAATTACATTTGAGCAGGACAATAATAGCTCAAACATATCAAAAGGAATTCAATCTTTAAATGCAGCTTTAGACAAAGCCTTTGGAAGTAATGAGGTCGGCACTACAAACAGCATTAATTATAAACTTAAAGAAAAAGAAGAGATTGCAAGCATTGCTGACATTGCACCCTTGCAAACTGGTGAACAAGTAGATAAAGAATCTGTTGGTAAACCATTAAATACACCCTGTTTCCCAAAATGGATTTATTCTCACCTACCGGCTACTATTGCAATCGGGTGCGATGCTTTCCAGGATGAAAGAGAAAAGGACATATACCTTACTGGCGCAATTACTGTGCTTAGTGGCTGTTTGCCGATGGTGACAGGTAAATATAGAGGGGATGAAGTATATTCTAACCTATTTGCTTTCATCATAGCACCTCCTGCAAGCGGCAAAGGGGTACTCAAGTATGCCAAAAAATTGGGTGAGAATTATGACAAAACTATAGTTGCAGAGAGTGAGGCTAAGTACAGAGCTTACGAACAGGAAAAAATCAAATATGAGCGTTCAAAAAACAGGGGAGATTCACCACTCCCCATTGAACCTCCAAGGATGATGCTGTTCCTGCCTGCAAATAATAGTAGCGCTGGACTTATCCAATGCCTCCATGATTCTGGCGGAAGAGGTATTATGGCTGAAACTGAAGCCGACACCCTGTCCAATGCAATCAAGCAGGATTGGGGTGGATTTTCCGATTTATTAAGGAAAGCGTTTCACCATGAGCACATATCCTATAGTAGAAAGGGTAAACGTGAACTTTTCAACATTTACTTTCCGCAACTTTCGGTGCTGTTGTCTGGTACACCAAATCAAGTACTAAATCTAATCAGGTCTTCTGAGGATGGGTTGTTTAGCAGGTTTATGTTCTACGATTTCGAAACTGAAATTGAATGGAAAGAGGTAGGAGCCTTTTATGATGGTGTTGACCTTAAAAAACACTTTGAAGGATTGTCAACAAGGGTTTGTGAACTATTTGATTATCAAAGCAAACAGCAACAAATAAATTTCGTGTTAACTGAAGGGCAGTGGCGAGAACTCAATGCATTTGGCAGTAGGAGTCTTAATCAACTCTCAACTTTTATAAGTAATGACTTGGCTGGAACTTCAAAGCGACTAGGCCTCATTCTCTTCCGTATTGCTATGGTGCTCAATGCAATACGAAATTTTGATAATAACATAAAGTCAGAAACTTATGTATGCTCAGATGAGGATTTTGCAGTAGCACTTGCTCTAGTAACCATTTTCCAAGAACATGCTGTTAAAATATATAAACAATTACCAAAATCCTCCCCTTCCGAAAATCCTGGGTTAAATGCTTTTTATGAATCATTACCTGGTGAATTTACCCGTCTAAGTGCAATAGAGATAGCTAAAAACCTAAGCATTGCTCCCCGCACAGCAGATGAATACTTATCAAAACTGTGTGACAAAGGATTCTTAAAGAAGTATAAAGTGGGGCATTACCAAAAAACAACGTAAATGCAAAAACAGCAAACTCGGCAAACATTGCAATTTGATTTTTCCAAAGGCTACCCAAAGTAGCCTTTTTTATTATGCCTCCCCAACTCCATCAAACATCCTAACTTTGCAAAACATATCACCTAATAAGCAATGTTAGATTATCTCTCCAATAGTATACAGGAGTCTAAATATTCCGAGTGGGTTGCCTTAGTAAAATCCGCTATTAGTAGAGGTTATTTAGTTAAAATATACCTAGACGATAATAATACTGTTACAGGTAAAATCCTTAGCGTAGCAGAATCTAGGAAAATTCTTGTATCGGGCTCAAATACCATATACACCAAAGAAATACCTTGGATTTTAATTGTTGAAACAGATTCCGATACTATTAGAATTTCGTTTAACACAATTCTTGCTTACGAAATTTCACAATAACACCAAACTTTAATTTCATTTTACTACTTTTAAGGTTCGTTTAAAAGCACACTATAGCTATGTCCGAAGAACAAAAGAAACAGCTCGAGCAGCAATTGTGGAATATTGCGAATACCCTTAGGGGGAAGATGGATGCTGACGAGTTTCGCGATTATATCCTAGGCTTTATCTTCTACAAATACCTATCCGAGAAGATGCTTATCTACGCCAACGAAATTTTGGCTGAGGATAACATTAAATACACCGATATTAAGGAGAACACCAAGGATGGCAAGGAATACCTCGATGCTGTTAAAGAGGAGGCACTGGAAAAACTGGGCTACTTCTTAAAGCCCTCTGAACTATTCCACGAGATTGCCAAACGCGGCAATGGAAATGGTAACGGTGAGGGTACTTTTATTCTCGATGAGCTTAGCCAAATACTCAACCACATTGAGCAGAGCACCATGGGTACTGCTAGTGAGGACGATTTTAACAAGCTATTCGAGGATTTGGATTTAACCAGTTCTAAACTGGGTAAAACAGAAAAGGCAAAAAACGAGGTTATTTCCAAAGTACTTGGACATTTAGATAAGATTGACTTTGAACTCCAGAACACCGAGAGTGATGTGCTGGGCGATGCCTACGAGTACCTTATTGGGCAGTTTGCCAGCGGTGCGGGTAAAAAGGCGGGCGAGTTCTACACACCTCAGCAGGTATCAAAAATTCTTGCCAAAATTGTTACCACAGGCAAAACTAAGCTGAAAAGCGTTTACGACCCCACCTGTGGCTCTGGCTCATTGCTTTTACGAGTTTCGAAGGAGGTTCCTATCTCAAATTTTTACGGACAGGAGCTGAACCGTACCACCTACAACCTCTGTAGGATGAATATGATTCTGCACGATATCCATTTCTCGCGTTTTGATATACAGCAGGAGGACACGCTGGAGCACCCACAGCACCTCGATATGAGGTTTGAAGCTGTAGTAGCTAACCCACCATTCTCTGCACAGTGGAGCGCAAACCCGCTGTTTATGACCGATGATAGGTTTAGCCAGTACGGAAAACTTGCCCCAAGCAGCAAAGCCGATTTTGCCTTTGTACAGCACATGGTGCACCAGCTTGCCGATAACGGCACTATGGCTGTTGTACTCCCTCACGGTGTGCTTTTCCGTGGTGCTGCCGAGGGGCATATAAGGCGATACCTAATTGAGGACAAAAACTACCTAGATGCTGTAATTGGGCTACCAGCCAATATCTTTTACGGAACATCTATCCCAACCTGTATTCTGGTGCTAAAGAAATGCAGGGAAACCCCCGATGATATTCTGTTTATTGATGCCAGCCAAGGCTACGAGAAGGCTAAAAACCAGAACTACCTTAGGGACGAGGATATAAACCGTATTGTTGAAACCTACCGCAAGCGCACCCAGCAACCTAAGTACAGCCATGCTGCAACGCTACAGGAGATAAAGGACAATGACTTTAACCTGAATATCCCCCGTTACGTGGATACTTTTGAGGAGGAGGAGCAAATTGACATTAACGCTGTGGCAAACGAAATACGAAAGGTGGCTGAGGAACTCGAAGCCACCGACAAAACCATTGCCGATTTCTGCATACAGCTAAACATCTCAACACCCTTCTAAACAATGGAACAGCAAAAGAATAAGCCAAAATTGCGATTCCCTGAGTTTAAAGGAGAGTGGGAAAGCAAGAAATTGGGAGATTTGACAGAAAAAATAGGAGACGGATTACACGGAACTCCAATTTATTCTGATGATTCAGATATTTATTTTATAAATGGGAATAATTTAACGGATGGGAAAATTGAAATAAATGAAACAACAAAAAAGGTTGATTTAGAAATTTTAACTAAAAAATTATAAAAAATTAAATACGAACACTTTGCTTATTTCTATTAATGGAACTATTGGAAGTATTGCAAAATATAATAATGAGAAAGTAATGCTTGGTAAAAGTGTTGGATATTTAAACTTCATTGAGAATATTGATTTCTATTACCATGTTTTTCATACTGAAACTGTTCAAAATTTTTTCAACTCAGAATTGACAGGTTCTACAATTAAGAATTTATCATTAAAAACTCTAAGAGAAACTAATATATCATTGCCCTCCCTCCCCGAACAGCAAAAAATCGCCGCATTCCTAACCTCCGTTGATGAGCGCATAGCGCAGCTTACCAAAAAGAAAGCCCTGCTGGAGCAGTACAAGAAAGGAGTTATGCAGAAAATTTTCTCGCAGGAGATTCGGTTTAAGGATGATAATGGGAAGGAGTTTGGTGTGTGGGAGGAAAAAACTTTAAGTTATTTTTTGACAATACCCGAAAAGCAAAAACCATCAGTTATTGATAGGAACAAACTATTAACCGTCAAACTTCATACTAAAGGTGTTTTCAAAAACGACAATACTGATAGCTTATCCTTAGGCGCTAATTACTTTATTAGAAAAAAAGGTCAATTCATCTACGGCAAGCAAAATCTTTTTAATGGAGCATTTTCTTTAATACCAGATGAATTTGATGGTTGGTTATCTTCAACTGATGTTCCCTCATTTAATGTTGATACAAACAAAGTCAACCCTGTCTTTTTTCTTCAATATTTCTCCAGAGAATTCTTTTACAAAAAACTTGAAGACATTGCAAGCGGCTCTGGAAGTAAACGAATACACGAAAATGTTTTATTACAACTAAGAATAGACCTCCCTTCAATACAAGAACAAACCAAAATCGCCAACTTCCTATCAGCCATAGATAAAAAAATTGAAGGAGTAGATAAGCAACTTGAGCAAACCAAGCGTTGGAAGAAAGGCCTTTTACAGCAAATGTTTATATAATTAATAAACACAAAACATGTTATATAACATATATAAATACAAAAAATCAACATCAAATTGCTATACTTTTGCATCAACAGTACCCGTTTTGCTTCCCGTCAGATCAGCTTGCGGGTCATTTTTTTTATATAGCTATGGCAAATAAACCCGCATACACCATAGCAGATCAAATCCAACTGCTTAAATCTCGTGGGCTTATATTTCGAGATGAAGTATCGGCACAAGAAATTCTAAAAAGTATCAGCTATTACAGATTAAAAGGGTACTGGTGGGACATGCAAGCCGATAGGGTAAACCACAAATTCAATCCTAACTCAATTTTTGAAGATGTAATTGACCGTTATAACTTTGATAGACATTTAAGATTAATACTATTTGATGCTATCGAGTTAATTGAGGTAGCCCTACGTACAAAAATGATTTATCATTTATCAATTAGTTATGGAGGTTTGTGGTACTTAAATCCCAATTTATTTGAACCAACAACAATAACTTTGAAGGATGGAACAATTCAAACCATTCATCAAAATACATTGAATGAATTACATAGGGAGTTTGATAGAAGCCAGGAGATATTTGTTAAAAATCATTGTAATCGTTACCCAAATATTGATGCTGATGCTTGGAAAATAATGGAAGTTGCATCAATGGGAAGTCTTTCTAAGTTATATAAAAACTTAAAACATCAATTACCTGAAAAAGCTGCAATCGCTAAAGAAATGGGGTTGAATGCTCATAGCGAACTGTCGAGTTGGCTTGAATCAATTACATATGTTCGTAATATTATAGCACATCACTCACGGCTCTGGAGTAGAAACATGGTAAAAAGACCAATCGAAGAATTAAATAACCCTCAAGGCCTTTGGCTTAACAGTAAACTTATTGAAGTACAGGTTAAAAAGCCATTTTTAATTATATCATGTATGGTATATTTATGTAATGGAATTAAAAATAATCATCACATAAAAAACAATATTCTCGAATTATTTAAAGCCAATAAAAATATTCCAATCTATAAGCTTGGATTCTTAAATAATTGGGACAAACAACCTATTTGGAAAATGTAATGACCACTCAACCCGAACAAATACTTGAGGATAACCTTGTAAAACAGCTAACCTCGCTTGGCTACGGCTACATCCGCATTAAGGATGAGCACGATTTACTTGCAAACCTTAAAACCCAGCTGGAGAAGCACAACCGAACCACCTTTACCCAAAAGGAGTTTGAGCGCATTCTTAATCACCTAAACAAGGGCAATGTTTTTGAACGGGCAAAGATTCTCAGGGATAGAATGCAATTAACCCGCGATAATGGCGATAGTTCCTACATCGAGTTTATTCAGCAGGAGCATTGGTGTCAGAATCAGTTTCAGGTTACTCAGCAGGTTACTATTGAGGGAACCTACAAGAATAGATATGATGTAACGCTTTTGGTAAATGGCTTACCTCTGGTTCAGATTGAGCTAAAGCGCAGAGGATTGGAACTAAAGGAGGCTTTTAACCAGATTAACCGCTACCAGCGGCACTCTTTCTGGGCATCGAGTGGGCTATTCCAGTATGTTCAAATATTCATCATCAGCAATGGCGTAAATACAAAATACTACGCCAACAACCGCAACCAGTCGTTCAAGCAAACATTTTACTGGACCGATATACACAACAAGCCCATTACGCAACTTGAGGCTTTTACCAACGATTTCCTTGAGCCATGCCATCTCAGTAAAATGGTAGTTAAGTACGTTGTGCTACACGAGTCCGATAAGATGCTAATGGTGCTTCGCCCCTACCAATTTTACGCCGTGGAGGCAATTGTAGAAAGGGTTATGACTAGCCATAAGAATGGCTACATATGGCACACAACAGGCTCGGGAAAAACGCTAACATCGTTCAAGGCTAGCCAAATACTCACCCAGCTGCCCAAGGTGCATAAGGTTGTTTTTGTAGTCGACCGTAAGGATTTGGACTACCAAACCCAAAAGGAGTTCGATGCATACTCAAAGGGTAGCGTAGATGCCACCGAGGATACCCGAATGCTTGTGAAGCAGTTCTCCGACAATACCAAGTTGATTGTTACAACCATTCAGAAGTTGAATAATGCTATAAGTAATGGTCATTACGCACCCCGAATGCAAATGCAGAAGGATGAGCGCATTATTTTTATCTTTGATGAGTGCCATCGTAGCCAGTTTGGCGAAACCCATAAACGTATCACCAAATTCTTTACTAAAGCTCAGCTATTCGGTTTTACAGGAACTCCAATCTTTGCCGATAATGCCGTAAAGAACGAGTTGGGCAAGCGAACCACCAAGGAACTCTTTGAGGATTGCCTGCACAAGTACGTAATAACCGATGCCATTAGGGACGAGAACGTACTAAAATTTGCCATTGAGTATATTGGCAGGTACAAGGAGAAGGAGAACAGCCAGAATAACATTGATATTGAGGTGGAGGCTATCGACACCAAGGAGTTGATAGAATCGCCTATTAGGCTCGAAAAGATTGCAAACTACATTGTTGCAAACCATAATCGCAAAACGCACAACAGGGAGTTTACTGCCATGTTCTGCGTTGGAAGCGTTGAAACTCTTATTAAGTACTACGAGATATTCCGAGATTTAAAAAACGAAGGCAAGCACAACCTTACCATTGCAACCATTTTCAGCTACACAGCCAACGAGGACGATAAGGATGCCAATGGGTTTATCTACGAAGAGGATTTGGCAATGGCTGCTGAGCCAACTTTAGGCTATGGAATAAACAGCCACACGAGGGATAAATTGGAAGCCTTTATTGGCGACTACAACGGGGTATTCAACTCCAAATTCACAACCAAGGATAGCCAAAGCTTCTACAACTATTACAACGATATAGCCAAAAAGGTTAAGGAGAAGAAGATTGACATATTGCTAGTAGTTAACATGTTCCTTACTGGATTCGACAGCAAAACGTTGAACACCCTTTACGTTGATAAAAATCTTAAGTACCATGGGCTAATCCAAGCCTACTCGCGCACCAACAGGATTCTCAACGAGCAAAAATCGCAGGGAAATATTGTTTGCTTCCGCAACCTCAAAAAAGCCACCGACGATGCCATTGCCCTATTTGCCAATAAGGATGCAAGGGAAACCATTATCATGGAACCCTACGAGGTTTATATCAGGAAGTTTAGTAAAGCCTTTGCAGAACTGCTTAAAATTGCTCCAACCGTTGGTAGTGTAGATGATTTAGAGGACGAGGAAAAGGAACTTGAGTTCATCAAGGCTTTCCGCGAGTTGATGAGGCTAAAGAATGTTCTTACCACCTTTGCTGACTTCACATGGAACGACTTGGCAATGACCGAGCAAAGTTTTGAGGATTACAAGAGCAAATACTTAGACCTATACGACAAGGTAAAAACCAACAACCAGAAGGAGAAGGTATCAATCCTTAATGATGTTGACTTCGAGCTGGAGTTAATTCACAGGGATGAGATTAATGTTGCCTACATACTAAAACTTCTTACAAAACTTAAGGAAACTAAAAAGGAAGACCAAGAAAAGCACAAAAAGTTGATAATTGATTTGTTGGGTGGTGAGGTTAAGCTACGCAGCAAGCGAGAGTTAATTGAGCAGTTTATTGAGGAAAACCTACCACATATCCAAGATGTAGAAAATATCCCCGAGGAATTTGAGGTTTTCTGGACTAAAGAACAGAAAAAGGCATTCGACAAATTATGCAAAGACGAAGGATTAAAACCAGAACTTCTCGAAACCGTTATTGGTGATTACCTCTTCTCGGAACGAACCCCATTAAGAGATGAGGTACTAAACATGCTGGAAGGCAAAAAGCCAGGAGTTAAGGACAGAAAGATTATTGCAGAACGTATCATTCAGAAACTAAAGAATTTTGTCGACACCTTTATTAACGGAATGGGATTAGAAGCATAAGCCTAAGCCTCTCCTTATATTTATTTCAATTTTAAAACTCCTTACTTAACTCCTGTTGAGTAATGTTCTTATTTAGTTCATAAAATATTAGGGCGACTTCATCAAAAAAATATCAGCGTAATTGATTTAATTATAATTTTTCACTTACTTTACGGTAACTATTAATAGAATTAACTTATGAAAAAACTATTGATTATAGCAATCCTACTAATTGTTTCGTTGGGAACATATTCTCAGGATTTGAGGCTAAGAGCATTCTCTTCTACATATTCCTATGCCGACAAAAATGGAGCGTTTAATGATTTAGAAACAAATGAACACAAAACCAATATACTAATAGCAATTGGGAAAAACACCTTAACAGTATATGCTAAGTCGCAAACCACATATAGTATTGTTGCCAAGGATGAAATTAAATACGACAGCATAGGTGCATACTCTACAATAAGTTTATTGGATGATGAGGGAATACAGTGTATAGGTAAAATATATGTACCTGAGAAAACAGATACATACCACTTAATAATCCAGTATAGTAATGTGATGTTTGTATACAATTGTAAAGAGGAGTAATTACCATAAGAGTTTACTTTTCCAATACAGATTTTAAATTACAGGATTTATTTAAAACTATAATTATTGAATAAATCACTAACACGCTTTTAAACTACATATTCAGAGATTTAAATTTTATAAAATGAAAAAGTTATTATTTATATTGCTAATAATCAGTTCAATAGTCGTAAAAGGCTCTCAACTCATGTCTGCTTGGGAATTTAAAGAGATATATCAACTTTATTTCGATCAGCAATATGACGTTGTAAAGGCAAAGATGAAATCATTTGGATTTCAATTATACTCCGAAGTACCTCCCTATAGTTATGATAATGTTTCTTACATGGGAGAGTTTATTTTTGTTAAAAAGTATAATGAACAAGTTTATTCAAGTGGTTACGTTGTCGACGTTGTTAGATCTGTAGAGTTTAAATTTAAAGCAATGTGTGAAGGTTCTTTCATAGAGAGTAGAATTGACTTTAAATCAGAAACAACAAATCCTGAAAGTTTTTTTATTAAAAATTTAATGAATATTTGGTTAGAAGAAATTCCAACTAATAGAACCATTAAAACATCTGCAACTTATCCGTATGAAAGCCAACTTATGATTGCAGACACTCTTGGTGTGTGTGGAAAAACAGATATTGATGATGTGGCATTAAGGTGTATTACTCCATCTAAAGATTATAGAATCTTTGTAGAAAAAGGCAATAATGTTTATTCTAAATTTTGGGGGTTTATGGTTAAAAATAGTGCTATGTATCCAGTAGATGATATTGATATTTATTTGGCGAATCACAAAAAAAATCCAAAAGAAAGAATATCTATTAAATTAATACTAAAAGGCTCACTTTCCTATTTAACCTTAAATGTCAGTGGATCATACTTGAACTATATTATTGATAGTGGTGCTTCTGAAATGAGTATAAATGAAAGCACTGTAAGCAAATTAATTAGTTCTGGGAAATTAAATACAACTAGTTATCTGCCATCAAAACAATACACACTGGCAGATGGTTCAGTCAAAACTTATAAACGTATTCTATTAAATAATTTGAAGATTGGCAATTTAACCATCAATGGCGTGAAAGCATATATTTGCAATGATAGTGAACCTTTATTACTTGGCCAGTCATTTTTAAATAAGTTTGGGAAATGGCAAATAAACAACAAAACGAACACATTTGAATGCGTTAAACGATGATTAGTATTAATTGTAAAATAACCTAAATATAAAAATTATGAAAGGTAAAGTTATTTACTGTTTTTTCTTTTTTGCATTAAACCTTATTTTTATTCAAGTTGCAAAATCGCAGTGTAATGTTAATGTTAAAAAGACAAGTGAGGCGAATCGTTACGAAGCAGCCGAAGAAAACCTTTTTATTTATCGAGGAATAGGCGATAATGGTCAAATTAGTGAGGGTTGGTATGGGATAAAAGGAAGTCTTGCATATTATGTGGCTCCAAATGGAAATTCTCTATGGAGATTACTTATTGCTAGTAAAGCAATGTACTTTAAACCATTAGTACCAAGGACTGTTACTTTTACTTTTTCTAACAATTCTAAACTAACAATTGTTGCTGATAATTATAAACAAATAGATGGTTACGAAGTTTGTTATTATACAGTAGCGGAAACTGATATTTCAAAATTTAGTTACAGTATTAACAGACTTGAGATTAATGATACAAGGCAAAATAAAACAATTGGAAAATCTTTAGAATATTCAAATGTTTTATCTGAACAGTACGATTGTATAAAGAAAGAATTATTGTTTTAAATCTATCATTAATGCCCAAAACTAGAAAACACATAAAAAGTCGAAGAAAACTACCGACAAGAAGCGGTTACTACAACTGGGACTGATGATGCAGATACGAAAGTTTTTAGTAATTTAGTTTTGTGATTGTGTGTGATGAGGCCTCTAGAGCTTAACCTCCAAAAGAAGCAACTGTTGGCTGTTGCATGTTATTATATATACTGGACAGTTCAGTTAAAGTCCTAAGTGAACTTGAGATGTGAGTACGAATTTGCCAGTTTTGCTATTTTACTGATATTGTGAACTTTAAATTATAGTATTTTTGACATTAGTCAACATTTTACAAAAAATTAAACCTAATTATTAAGACAATAATTGATTGATTATGAGAACAGGTCTGAAAATCGTATTGATAGTTATAGCATTTGTTATTGCAGGTGTTATAATAACGTTGGTCAAAGAAGGAACAGGTCGTGAATCAAGTGCAGGTCCTTTAGGAATTATTATAATGGTGGGCTTCATTGCAGGTGCAAGGGCTATATGGAAATATAATCCTGACAATGAAAATAAAGAAAATGAATCGGATAAACATCAACTTGATAAAAGTTAGAAAATGTTTGTTGATTATTATGCTCTTTTAGAAATTGAAATCTCAGCATCAGCAGAAGAAGTTAAGTCTGCATTTAAAAAGCAAGCATTAAAGTGGCATCCTGATAAAAACCAAAGTATCGATACAACAAAAAGAATGCAACAAATTAATGAAGCTTATCTAATACTAAAAGATTTTGAAGCTAGAGCACGGTATGATGTCGAATACAATAATTATTTGAACTTCCATCGATACAAAAAGTCGTATCAAAAAAACGACTTTGAAGATTCATCTTATGCAGTTAATGATGATATATTAAGAAAATGGATGGATAATGCACGACAACAAGCCGTAAACCTAGCCAAGCAGACAATTGAAGACTTAAAAGGTATGTTGAAAGACGGCACAAAAGCCGCTGCTAAAGAAGCAGGAAATCAATTTGTAGCACAATTAACAATTAGCATTATTGCGTTAATTATTTTTTCTCTAATTGGATTCTGTTCACACAATTAAATCTTATACTTATGAGGCAAATATCTCTGATTGCTCTTCTAATTACACATTTTGTTTTTAATGGTTTTTCTCAGAATTTTATTCCTTACAATTTTGACCAGAATGGTGTAATTAAAATTCCAAGCAATTTTAAAAATGCAGAACTAACTCCAAATAACAATAAAATTGTTGTATTAAAAGCGAATGGCAATATTGATGGACATAATTTTTATGTCAAATTTTCATATGAACAATTAGAAAGAAATTATTCTCAAAATGAGTTGCGAAACAGTAAAGAAAGGATATTCGCCGTTCTTACTGAAGATTTCAATAAGACTAAAAGAAGTTTACCTTCAATCGGTTCTGTTTTATTGAATTCATTCCCAAATGAATTCATTGAGATAGACAAAGCAATTGGAGGAAAATATTCATATAATTATAAAGTGCCTAAAGTGAGTAACGAAATTAGAACTACAACTATTTATCAACTCTATTATCAAGATAAAAAGTATTATTTGACGTTTGGATGGAGTAATGAAGTAAATGACAAATCTATTGAACTTTCTAAAAAAATAATTAATAGCATCAGATTATAAATTTGTCTTTAGTAAAAAAGCACACAACACATAGTTACATCTACTGGGGCTGATGATACAGATGCGAAAGTTTTCAGGAATTTAATGTAGTTTTTAACGTGTGATGACACCGCTGGCTATTAACGCCTAAGCAATTTCAACTATAGGAACGTTGGGTGCAAGTGTAAGAAAAATAGTGATAGCATACTTTACACTTAAAAACAAGTATAAACCTTAAAAATCTTTACAACTATGATAAATATGAAAGAAGTTTTATTTGGAATCGTTATTATGTATGTAATTATCCGAATAATGATATGGATACTGGGGGGTGTAAAAACAAAAAACAGAAAGTAATTACTCTGAATATAACTATTCTAATACAACTTGATACAAAAGAATTAATCATCTTAGTTAAAAGATTAAGAGTAATTCAAATAAATTTATTAACTAATTAAGCCAATTATTATCATAGAAAAAAGTTTCGTTTTTATTTGTAGAAAGTCTTATAATGAAGGAAGAAATTTACACAATAACTTTATTACCTAAAGGTTATGTTAGAAAAAGAAATCAACTATTAGAATCAATACAGAAGAAATGAAGTTTAAACAGTAACCATAAAACCTGCACCCAACAAACGGTTCAAATTACAGGGGCTGAAGATACCGTTGCAGAATTTTTATTACCTTTAACTAACTTTTTAACGGCGGACAAATTATCTGTTGGTTAATACCCCAACGCAAACAACTGCCGATCATTACAACAAAGTGTAAAAAACGACACAGCAGACTACTTGATACTTATATAACAGAAAAACAAATGATATAAACAATGCCCACGCACAAAACAGCACACTTGTGCAAACCAAACAAGCCGACACGCATTGAAAGTTTGCAAAAAAGTATGACTGCCAATTCCTGTTGCCTTTGACAAAGTAGCAAAATGAAAGGGAAAAACAACGAAAATAATACTCGTTTCAACTTAGTGTACAAAAAAAAGTCCCCTATTTAAATAATGTAGTATAAGCTAGATATGGAAAGTTATTTCAAACCAAATTATTCCGATTTTATAAACACTTTTGATGATATTTATGGGTATGATATTGCTTCATTATACATAGATGATGTCAATTTTTTTGGATATGTAAACATATCACCAATTCAAGAGAGAATTATATCTAAATTTAACTATAAGCCTGCAGATGCTGAAATCAAAAAGCCTTTTAAAGCGCATTGGATGATATGTGAATCTGAACTACTACTCGGTTTTGTTAATGGTGTTCTTAATGGTAAACGCCTTTTTACTTCTGATATAGTCCCAGAATTTCCAAATACTGAAATACTATTCCACTATAGTGAATATAGTGGTGTTATTGATTTTGTAATTAAGGAAATTGAGACATCAAGTATTACCAATTTTGAAAATTATAATTGTGATGTTTTAAGATTATCATTTAGTAAAGGTATCTTATTGAGTGCTGAAAAGATTATAATAAATGAATAAAAACATAGTAACTAGTTTCTGGATTAAGTATCATTCAGTTCAAGATTAGATGGTGAATGAACTTAAATGCCGTACATTTTACTTAGTAGTGTGATTCCTTCTTCATTGCCTTATTAATATATATAGCTTAATCATCCTTTCCTACCTAGATTATAACCATACATTTTAAATTTTTTTAAAAAAAATGAGAGCGCAAGGTATCCACTCCCCACACCCCCTCTAAACTTGGATGTGGGAGGAGTACCCCACCATTGTTTAATGTTAACTTAATCTCATTCAGTATGGTAAAAATTATTGATTACAGCAAAAGAACTAATTCCGAGGGGAAGGAGTTCTTTACCCTTAAGTTACAGGGTGGTTTGGAAATGATTAAATCCAAAGAAACAGGCAACTACTATGCAACTGCAAAAACTGCAAGTATTACTACAACATTTGGAGAAGAGCAGTGCAAAAGTTTAATAGGGCAAGAATTGTCTGGCTCTATAAGAAAAATTGAATCTGAACCCTACGAGTATACCGTAAAGGAAACGGGCGAAGTAGTGGTGCTAAACCACCGCTGGGAATACCGTATGGAGGGCGACACTATGGAGGAAGTGGTTCACCAAGGCAACGTTGAACTGGTTGAATCCTTATAGTTATTCAAGGGAGAGTTTAACTCTCCCTTTTTGTTTAATTAATATATAACCAAAATGGAAATAAGAACAGCTGAACGCAGGAAAGCCAAAATCAGGCTTGGTCTGCAAGGGCCTTCTGGCTCAGGTAAAACATATTCCGCATTGTTAATTGCTTACGGTTTATGTAACGATTGGTCAAAAATTGTAGTTATTGACACAGAGAATCACTCTGCCGATTTATATGCTCACTTAGGAGAATATAATGTACTAACCTTACAAAAACCCTTTAGTCCAGAAAATTTCATTACAGCTATTGAACTATGCGAATCCAACTCTAAAATTGAGGTAATAATAATTGACAGCATCTCAATGGAGTGGGATGGTGCAGGTGGAGTACTTGAGGTGCACAGCAGTATGGTTGGAAACTCTTTTACAAATTGGAATAAAATAACCCCAAGACATAATGCCTTTGTACAAAAAATGCTGCAATCGAACTGTCACATAATTGCGACAATCAGGAGCAAACAGGACTATGTGCTTTCAGAGAAGAATGGCAAAATGGTTCCTGAAAAAGTTGGTCTTAAAGGTGTTACCCGTGAGGGTATGGACTATGAGTTTACTTTAATGCTCGACTTGGATATCAAACACAACGCTTCGGCAAGCAAGGACAGAACAGGATTATTCATGGATAAACCTGAGTTTATAATCAATTCATCTACAGGGAAGAAAATTCTTGCATGGTGTAATACAGAGATATCCTCAAGTATTGAAACGATAAAAGCAGAAATTAACTCTGCTAAGGATATTGAAACATTAAGAATGATTTTGCAAAAATACCCAGAGCACAGAGCCACCATTGAGCCTCTATGTATTGCAGCAAAAAATGCAATGGTTAACCCTTTAACAACTCAAAGTTCAACTCAAATAAAATAGATATGGAGATACAATTAGTTGCACCAATAGCCCATGTGGATGAGGTGCAAAATATTGAAGATGGGGAGAAACAGTTTATTCTCGCCAACACAATAGGTATAACACCAAGTGAACTAAAGACCTCCTGTATTATTCCAAGTTTTGCCAAAGACAATGAATCAACCATTTCGCATACACATTTTATTGAAAGTATTTATTTGGCAGCACAAACATGGTTTAAGCAGGAATCTATTCTGGAGCCAATCATAAGAGTATCGCATCCTGTTAAGGGAAGAATACCCAGTGCAATGGGTAAACCTGCAAAGCTATTATCAGAAGATGAGAAAACCCTTTACTACGAAAGGATGGCTTTCTTTATTGAAATACCATCTATTTGTGACACCATTAATGGAAATGAACTGAATCTCACATTGGGCGGTGTCAGGGCATACAATTTGGAAAATCTATATAGCAGAAAAGTAGAGGAAAAGTTTAAAATCTTTATTGGTTTTAATAATAAGGTTTGCTTAAACCTATGCGTTTCTTCCGATGGCTTTGTGGAGGAGCTGAGAGCACGTACCGCTTCTGAAATAATTGAAGAGGCCTTTAAATTATTTAGCAACTACAACGCTCCATTGCTTTTAAAGCAAATGGCAACATTTGAAAGTGAATTCTTAACAGACCAGCAATTCGCTCAACTACTGGGTAGAGCAAGAATGTATCAGCATTTACCTCCAAAAATCAAAAGGGAAATACCCTCCATTATGCCTCTTTCTGATACTCAGGTATCAATAGTCACAAAATCATACTATCATGACGAGTCCTTTGCTGGTGATACTTTAGGCGGAATAAGCCTATGGAAACTCTTCAACTTATTTACTGGTGCAAATAAGAGCAGTTATATAGACACATTTATTGATAGAGGTGTTGGTAGCCATACCTTTATTAGTGATTTATACAACTCCTTAAATGCTAGTAAATACAATTGGTTCTTACAATAATGTAAAACTATCCTGCCATCACACTTGCACGTGTTTTTTCCTTGTAGAAAACCTATACTGGATGAGCTACCGAATGCTTGCAGGAGTGTGGCAGGATTAATTGAACGTTTTATGCAGGAATCGGAAGAGTATTTAAAAAACCTATCGAGATATGTAGATTCAAATAGCATTCTGGTTATAAGCAGTGAGGGTGAACTTAAAAGAATTTTCTGCCCATTCATTGTTGCTGCAAAGTTTAAGATTTACAGATTTAATGAAGGTGCTATTCTCGTAGTAGATGCTGTTAAGGTAACACTAACTCTTCAAGACGTTTTTATAATTGAGGGGAAAGCATACCTAGTACAGCACTTTAGAATTATTGGATAAAGTTGAGTTATGCTGCATTTTGTTTGCTGTTGTTTTGAGAAGGTTTTACTCAACTCAAAATATATAAAAACCACTGAAAAGCAACAGACTTAAATCCGTCCATCCATTTCACTAAGATATTGGATGAACGGATTTTTTATTATTCTTAAAGATACTACATCCCTACTAGTTTATTCATCTCTTTAGAAATTAACTCCTCAGTAATTTTCGCATAGTGCTTGGTCATTTCAATATTAGAATGGCCTAGCATCTTAGAAACAGCCTCCATTGAAATCCCGTTAGCTAAAGTCACAGTTGTTGCAAATGTGTGACGAGCGCAGTGAGTAGTCAGATTCTTGGTTATTCCACACAAGTCTGCAACCTCTTTAAGATACGCATTCATCTTTTGGTTACTAAGCACAGGTAAAAGTACATTGTTCTTCAAACAGTAAGGGTTTTCTCTATATCGATCAAGAATCTCCTTAGCCTTATCTACTAATGGCAGTGTAAACACCTGTTTTGTTTTCTGCCTATTTTTCCTTAGCCAAACCCTTCCATCTATCCCCACACCCAAGTCGTCTGGTGATAAGTTTTTCACATCTACAAAAGCCAAACCTGTGTAACAGCAAAATAGAAAAACATCACGCACAAATTTAACTCTATCAATTTCAATACCCTTTTTCTCTAAACTTTCTAATTCGCCTAAGGTTAGATAAACTTTGCCAGTCTCTTCTAATTTATATCTTATGCCAATAAATGGATTGCTTTTTATCCAACCATTAGCCAAAGCCAAATTAATAATCTTCTTAAAGTTCTTAAGGTATTTAACGGTTGTGTTGTTGTTACAATTCCTAGTGCTCCTGAGATAAACTTCATAATCAGCTACAAATTTTGGTGTTATCTCGCATAATGGAATATCATTTATCCTATACTTTTTACTCAAAAAATCGCCCAAATGGCTCATTGAGGTTTGGTGTCTTATAGATGTTAACTTTGAAAAGCCATGTCCAACAAGTTTCTCTAAATTATCATTGTGCTCTTTGTATACTTCTAACAAAAACTTCTCATCGTCAAAGTGCCCATTATAGTAGTTCATTAGATTCTTTGCAGTTACACCTCTACCATTATCCTCCAAAACCTTTTGGCCTTCGTACAGTTTAAATCTGACATGCTCAAGGAAATGGTTAATCTCTTTTGCTTTAGAACCACTCTTAACCCTTGCCCTTTTAGCATCCCAGTTGTCCTCTAACACTGAACGCTTAACGGCAAACTCCGCCCTTATCCCATTAACAGTAACTCTACAATAAATTGGAGCTTCACCTGTTCTAACTAATTTGGCTTTCTTAATAAAGAATAGCACAGTAAATGTAGTACGTTTCATATGCAACTTTTTTATTTGCAAATTTGGTTAATTAACGTACTTTCTGTGGATGTAATAAACTGTAACACAATGCAATTCAATGCAACTCGGTGGACTTTTTTAACTCCGCATTTAGTCCACCTATTTTACCACAAAAAATTTGCATTTAGGTGCATTCGGCTGCACGGGTATAAAAGAAAAACATCTGAATATCAGACGATTTTCAGATGTTTGCATTTGTTTACACTCTAATTTGTGGAGGTAAGGGGAGTCGAACCCCTGACCTCTTGCATGCCATGCAAGCGCTCTAGCCAACTGAGCTATACCCCCATTTCTTGCGCAAATATAGTTTTTTTTTAAAATACTATCACCTTATAAAATT
>Ga0208695_1001415_pt1 | contig 19963 bp, 15 predicted proteins | sample AD_UKC111_MetaG_FD_184449 | JGI IMG/M metagenome (GOLD analysis project Ga0208695, IMG submission 184449) | Active sludge microbial communities of municipal wastewater-treating anaerobic digesters from Hong Kong - AD_UKC111_MetaG (SPAdes)... | ecosystem: Engineered > Bioreactor > Anaerobic >...
TACCATGCGGCAAATTCTCCAACCGTCATTTGGTCAATTCCTGCTACTCCTTTGTTCTTCTTTACCTGTTTGTAGGCTTGCTTGATATTGCTCTGACTCAATATCGCTCCCATCAAATCCTGCGTTAAGGCTCGTTCTTGTTCGCCTGCTTCTTTTACTTGCAACGCCTTTGTCGCCTGAGCTCCACGTACGGCTTCACTCCCTGCGAAAGGGCGAATAACTTCCTGACCCTTTGTATCAAACAGGTCGTATTGGTACGTTATTGCTTGCTGTTGCTCCATAAAACAAATTTTGAACTAACTGCTCCTTATATTAAAAGATTCAGACCTTCTCCTGTTCTGTTCCTGAACAGAATACTATGTCCTCTGCTGACTTCTTGTAAGGCGTAAAATACATCGTTGCATTTCTTGCACTGTTGGTGTACCCTACAAGACCTCTCGGGATAAGATATTAAACTTTCGCTGCGTCTTGCCTGATTTACTCTTCTTGAGTTACGGTTGAATTTCGGGCGTTCCCAATCCATTGCTCGGTTGCCCCTCAAATTGAGCCTTATATCCGGTTTCTGTTCGTCAAAACGTCGGCTTTGCTGATGGCTTCTTTCAGATTTGCAGTCACCCGCAACACCCTTGCCATTCGCTAATGTTTCCTATCAACTCGGCACATACAGGAACTCCCATCCTGCAAGCTTAATACCATGCCCGACATACAAAAAGATAGAGAAATACGAAGTTCACAAAGTTTAAAAATGAAGAAGAGAAGGAAAAGCAAGAAATGAATGTGCGGGGGAATTTGTTGTGAGAAATGAGAGAGCCACGCCTACTGTGGGGCACTGAAAGCGGGTAGAGAAATGGAGGAATGTAGATGGAGGAAGGGAAACGAAGTGGAATACCGTAACGAAATGACGGAATGAAACTACCGGCTGGAAGTGCATGAAAAAAAGAAATAGTTCTGTTTCCCTTTTCCCGTACCTTGATTGGGTGGTGGGGTAAAATAGTGGCTTTTGGTGCGTTGGGTTGCGGCTGTGGGAGGATTGCAGGGGCTATTTTACATAATTAGGTTATGGGAAATTTTCTGGCGTTTCATTTCAAGCCCGAAGCGTAAGCGAAGCCCGTCAGGGAGAAAATTCTCTCATAACTACTTGTTATGTAAATATAGCTTTGGGTTGTTTTTATTTCAGGCATAAATGGAGTGTCTTTTTGCTTTTGTGGGTGGTATTAGCTCTTTGCTTTTTTGAGGAACGAGGAAAAGCAATATGCTAAATTGTGGAAAGGTTGCAAAAAGTATGACGGAATAAAACAACAGCAGGGAGGAGTGCGGAAGGCGGAATAAAGACCGTGCAAGCCGTGAAGTTATGAACGGCGGGGATTTATTTCCGCCTGATGAAAAAGCCGCAACGGAGGGTGGAGTTATAAGTTATGGAGTTTTGAGTAATAGAGTATTGAGTTTGGGAAAAATGAATTTTGAGTTTTGAAAATAGATTTTATTTTTTAGAATGGAATTTTCATTTCAATGTTTCCAAGATAGAATTGAGAGGAAGGGAAAGATAAAAATTAGATAATACGTAGCAAACCACCGATTACAAATTGGCGATAGCGGGAGGTTCAGCAAAGCTTTAGTGAGCTGATCTCTGCGTTCGCTTTGCACGAAATTTGCGAACGATGCGAGCGATTGATGAACCCTTATCACCTAATAGATTAAAATAATACCTATAAACAAAATCAAGACAAGAAGATAGAAATAGAAAAGTGTGAACAAAAATGTTAATAAGTTCGTTAAATAAGGAAATGAATTTATTATTCTAAAAAAAATATTACCTTTGCAAATGTAAAAGAATTTACAATCTTTAAAAGCAATGATCTATGAATGAAATACTTGAACAATTGAAGCAATATTTCGACAATACTCCACGGGATATTATCGAAAAAGAGTGGAATTTGATTGGAGAATCCTGCAAGGATGTTGGCCCCAAAATAGATGAATTTCTTATTCTGTTGGACAAGAACAACGAGTTTGAAAATTTCAGAATAACAAATTTAGAAAAATATTCTTCTTCAATACAATCAACTCCGAATTATTATTCGGAGTTTTTTTATATTTGCAAATAGTTACGATATCGTCAAATTCAATACATTAAATTTATCATGGATAAAGCTGCCTTTTCGTTAGAAAGTTATTCCTTTGACAAGGTAATGATCGATTATACCTTATTAAAAACAGGAAATGGAATACGCATAAAATTTGTTCCGAGCGGGGTTTTCGAGGTTAAGGAGAATCAATCTGTATATAATCTCAATTTTGTATTTTATGCTTTTTCGGAAACTCAAAATGATCCGTTTGTAAAAATAGAATGCAATGCTATTTTTGATTTTGCAGAAAAAATCTCTTTTGAAGAGATCCCTCCATTTTTTTATGCAAACAGTATTGCCATTATTTTCCCTTATGTGAGAGCTTTTATCAGTACCGTCACTCTTCAGGCAAATTTCAGTCCATTGGTATTACCAACGATGAATTTATCGAGTCTTGAACAACCTTTAAGAGAAAATACCATCGCAAAATAACGTATTAATGATACTTTATCAGACAGTTGAAGACAGGAGCAACCCTGATGAAATAGAAGCCAATGCACCTTATCGCTGTAAGAGGGAAACTGCATGGCTGGGTGAAGGATATTACCTGTGGGATACATTGATAGAAAATGCACACTGGTGGGGAGATAAAAGTTATCCATCACAAGGGTATGTGATTGTAGAATTTAACTGCGATTGGTCTGCTGAAAAGTGCTTTGATTTGCATGGAAACATGGAACATGTGAAGTATTTCAATGAAATTGTTGAGTTTTTGCGAGAAAAAAGACAGATAACTCAAGATACAACTGTCAAATGGGTTATTGAGTTTTTGAAAAGAACAACCGATTTTGAGCACAAATATGAGGCTATCAGGATATACGGCCATTATTCAAAATCGAGGGAAACAACAAAAAAAATACTGTTCAGCAAAAGTAGCAAATCGAATCACTACTTTGAATTGACACCGGCCGTACAAATATGTCTTTTCCGTAAAACTTCTCTTCATTTAAGCACAGGAAAAATAGTATATCCGATTGCTTATGCCTCGGAATATGTAATATGATAAAAACGCATTCTCAGATTACGATTCTATCTGAATAATATGTAATAGTCAGAGTGATAAAAGAATTACATGAAAATTAAATTTGCGTCAAAAGCTGATTGCAATTTACATAACAAAATTCGGATATAGGTAAGAAAATAATTGGCGAGCGGAGATTTTGTTTTAGTGTGAGATTGACCGGGAAGAAACAGAGAATAAGGGATAGGAGGGAATGTTACCACGTTTAGCGAAATCGACGGGTGATGGATTAAAGGATTGTGATTTGTTTGTCGGAAGATTTATAATTTTCATAGAGTTTGGTGAGTTCTCCGTGGGGATCGAGCCAACCAAAAACTACTTTTTGGGCGTTTTCAATAATGTATTTGTTGCGTTTGAGAGCCGATTGCATAGAGTGTCGAGGAGTGGAGGGCGCAACGGAAACAATCAATAGCCGGTTTTGGAGGAGGGCTGTTTGGTAAATTTCGGGTAAGTTTTTATACATCGCTCTACCCAATACCATAACGAGCGGCTGATTGCCTTTAATCAGAAGTTGAAAGACATCTTTTTCGAGTGGCGAATGGAAGCCACCAATGACACAAACTCCTTGACGACGCTGTTCGGTAGCCCAATCGTAGCATTTGAGCACGGCAGTTGCTGAAATGTGTCGGCTGCATAAAAAAGCTGTTTTAGGAAGTTGCAATAAATCGGTATTTCCGAGGTATTGCAGGGGATTGGGTTGGGGTTCAAAACTATTCAAAGGAAAAATATTTTAATACGTTCATCAAAAAGTTTAAGATTTCAATCGCATTTCCATAGGGGCTCCGATTGCCAGTTGTTGGAAAAACCAATTTTGTAGATCGGTATTGCAGGATTAGTATTGAATAGATTCAACAGTTTTTGTTTTACACCGTTGTTGGAATCAATGGCATTACAAAGATAAATCATAGCAGAAATTACGACAAACGGTTTTTTTTGTTGATTGGGAGTTACAGGATTTTGCAACCACTGATTGCGTGGTTTTATTGGCATTATGGGGTGCTTGACCATATTACGACTCCATATACGGGAATGGTGGGCAACAATATTTCGCAAATAGGAAATAGCCTCCAACCAACTTGATAATTCGCTGTGAAGATTTAACCCAAACTCGTTTGCAATAATAGCTTTTTGTGGTAACTGATAAAAGAGGTTTTTATAGATTTTAGACAATGTGCCGAATGAAGCCACTTCAAAAATAATCCACGCATCTGGATTATTGTTGGGGTGTCTGGTTCTGTAATCTTTTGCAAATATCTCTCCACTTCTTGAAAATTCGTTCTGTAAATCTGTGAGATGTTCCTGATACTTATTTTGATCAACAAAGAGAGCATTATCCAAATACCACAAGCCGCCAAAGGCTTGAGACAAATGGTAGATAAGTTTGGTGCGCAAGGCAACTTCAATAAATTCAATGGCATCGAAGAGAATAAGGCGCAATTTACGGTCGAACTCATAGCGAGCAATTACATCTTCGAAACAGGAATCAGGCGCAAATATGTGTGCAACATTATCGGTTTGCATATCCCACCAATACCCTTTGAGGCGATAATAGCTGATATGATTGAGATAGAATGAGGCTTTTTGTTCGTCATTGAAAGACATACCTCTCGATTTTAAGAGGTTTATTTGTTCTTCAATGGTTCTTGAATCTTTGTTCGCAGTCATATAAAAAAAATGACCCGAAGGCAGATCTTACGGTATGCGCAACGGGTACTGTTATCTTTAACCGGACAATGTCCGTAATGTTTCCAACTTTGACTTGACAAAGGTAAGAAATAAAATTCAAGTGGTAATGAAATGAAGAGAATATTATAGTTAATAAATTATAATTTAATATATAGACTTTTGTGCAAAAGAAAAGTTCGACTATCTAAGAACTCAAGCATTTTTCAGATCGAAAGCAAAGAAATAACTGATGGGTTGAAAAGGTGTTTCTTGGTTTTGGAGCCAAGCGGTTTCCTGATGGCTAAGATCGATTATTTCCTGCGTTTTGCTGTTTTTGAATTTGTTATCGACCAATTGAAGAAGGCTTAATTCGTCAGGCGAAAAGAGCGAGGAATCGAAATCTTTGTTGGGAATGTATTTTTCGCCCACGCCACCATCGGAAAAATTTTTGTAATCCACTGACAGAATATTTTGCTTAACGAGATATTCGAAAATAGTATCGAAATTGTCCGGCACAGGCCCCATAGGGATAGCACAATATGTGGCTCCACTTAAGGAAACGCCATGTTGCTTGAAATAGGCAAAATCGGCATAAAAAAGCAGTTTGTTGAGTTTGGTTTTCCAAGGGCGCTGACTATTGCAGAAAAAAACAATCATTTCGGTAAATTTTTCGAAAGAAGGTTTTTGAAAACCGGTAAAACGATTTCGGATATTGGAAGGAAAGAAATAAGATACGATATCCGAATTGGAATTATCTTTCCCCTTGATCATTTTTTCGGCATTCTCACATGCAATTTTCATACTATTTTTCGGAAGATCTGCCAGCTTCAGCAATTGGAGAAAATCATCGGGGTTAGCTGCCAATTGGATCAATCGGGCATTGGCTTCGGTGGGTATTTCGCCTGCCTCGTACTGACGATAGGTATTGTCGCCAAAGCCCAAAGCTTGCGACATGCGCGTAGCAGATAAATTGTATTGCTCGCGTATGGCTTTAATTTCGTCGGGGAAAGGGATATTATGCTTTTCGCGATACTGGTTGATTACCTGATCGTAATTGAGCTGAGCAAAAGTTTCGTCTTCGAATTTCCGACCGGACTCTTCGCAATACCACGTATGAAAACAAACGTCAAACGTTTCTTTGCGATAAGTCATTTGTCGCCATTCACGGTGAATGGTCATCGGCTTTCCGGTTATAGGACTTAACATTGCCATCATTGATTATTACTGAGGTTTGAAAGGATAAATAATGGAAAATTCTGCTTTGTGAAACGAAATGCAAAGAACGTTTTGAGCTTTTGTTGTAATTTTGATATACACTTCTTGTTTTTTTACCAACTTTCCGAATGCGTACATTGGATATTGTCCGATATATTTTTCTTCCTCCCTGTAAAAATCTTCCGCTTTGAGAGTGAGAATGATTTCTTTTCGTTTATTGGGCGTAATATCCAAATCGAGCAATGCCTGTGCATTTTTTTCTCTGTCTTCAACCAAGAGTTGGCAAACTCCAGCATTAATTTCCACTTTTATTTGTTCGAGAAATTTTTCAATTTCTTTTTTGGTTGCCATTATTATAACGCAAAATTAGTAAAAAAAGTTTGGATCATATCTACTAAAAAGTTGAATTTTATTTGAAAATGAATGGGAAATGCAACTAATCAATGAAAAACACAATTATAAACAACAACGATCCGGCTAACGGATTTCTCGTTTGATTTGCGGGCGCAGATAAATAATCAGGCCTGCCAAGGCAGCAGAGACGCCATCTTTGATACAAAAGGTACGCACGACAGAAGCATTATTCCGTTTCATCTACCTCGTTATCGTTGTCGGATAGTTCGCTGCCCATCCGGTATTTGATATCGTAGTTGATAATGAAATCGAGCTCTTCGTCGGTGAAACCGTAGTGCTGTGCCAATACTTTGTCAATTTCATCAATAATGGGTTTAGATCTTTGTGGATTAAAAACCTCAAAAATAGTGGTTTCATTTTTGCTACGAATAAATTGAGATTTTATTTCTTTATTGTCTTCAAAAGATTGCATTAATTGTATTCCTAAAGTAGCCAATTTATTTTCCAATTTAAAATCATAATCAAATGGAAAATTAAATATCATATAATCTTTTAAATTATAAAGATCAAAGTATTTGACATAAAACCACCAAAATAGATTTGAATTAAGAATAGCTACAAAAACATTCTTATCATATTTTTTATCAAAAGATTTTACTTTATTAGAAGTTGATTGATTTGAAAATGCTCTGTTTAAAAAAATTTTCCAATATCTACCACCGGCTGTTCTATAAGAAATGAAGTTGTCTTTATTAAATGATTTTGCAATGAACTTGGATATTGATTTATTTGTATGAAATTTGTTAATAATTGTTTTTTCAATTTCAGATACGATTTTTGGGAAAAGAATATAATCTTTTAGAAAACAATCTCCTGATAGAATATATTTTGAATTGCTAAAGAGATATCTTCTTGAATTTTCTGCGTGTCTCAATACACCATTACTAAATAAAACTTTATTATTATCAATTTTGATTTGACAAAATAAAATTGATAATCCAATGCAAACTCCTTCAAATAATTGCTTTGGCCTTTCAGGATATACTCCATAAAAAATGGCTGAGGATTTAGTTAATAAATATTTTTGAAGAGACTTCATTCCTTCTGTGCCGATAGCAGATAATTGTACAATTAACCCCATATTTTTAGCCAAAGTAAATGCTCTTTCCATTACAAAAGCATAGAGATTGCCACAACTTTCGGTGTCATATCCCTTAATTCTGTAAATGTTTCTCACTTTAGCATATTCCACATATGGAGGATTCCCGATAATGACGTCGAAACCGCCTTTGTGTTGAATAATTTCGTAGAATTCGGCCAGCCAATGAAAAGGTTGGTAAGAAGCGAGCCAATCGTCGTAAGCGAGCGTTGACTCGGAGGCAGTAGCGGCATAGAGGCGGTAGTTGAGTTCGTCGTTGAGCAAGGCGAGGCGGGAATTCAGGTCGGTTTTGGCTTGCTTGAAGGAAAGCAAATCGTCGCCATCGGAAAGCTGAATGGACTTGAAGCGGCTAAAAGCGCCAGCCACCTTTTCCATTTCTTCTTCGATACGGGAACGGAATTCCTGATTGGCGAACATATCGCCTTCAACCAGGTCTTTATCGAGGGTAGCATATCCAATGAGTGTATTGCCACAACGAATGTTGAAATCGATATCGGGGAGCGGGTCAAGCCCAAGGTTCTCGTCGCGGGGATCGACATCGACCACAGCCACCATTTTGAGGAAGAGGCGCAAGCGAGCAATTTCGGTTGCTTCGTGCATGATATCGACGCCATAGAGATTGCGCAGGATAATGCTTTTGTAAATGAAATACTGAATGTTGCTGCGGTATTTGTTGTCGATTTCGGCGAGTTCTTCCTTAAATAAATAAGGGTTTTTCGCATTGAATTCTTGCATGCGGGAGATACAAACTTCGTAAAGCGGCTCAAGAATGTTGAGTGCAGCAAACAGGAAAGCACCCGAGCCACACGTGGGATCGAGAATGGAGACATTTTGCAGCGCGGCGTAGAAATGCTTTATGAAGAGGTGGTCGGGGATAGCAGCCAGCACATCTTCGACGAAACTGCGGATATCGAGGTTGTAGGTAATAAAATCGTTGATTTGCACAATTTCGCCGTTGCGTATTTTGCGGAGCAAGTCGGCATAGCGGAGGCGGCGTTCAATGGTTTCGCGCCAGATTTCGGTAGGCAAGGCATAGGGTTCGGGGGTCGGTTTGTTCCATTCGCTGCGTCGCCGGAGCAAATCCGGTTGTGCAGTATCCAGACCGATGGCAATTTCGGGAGGGATATTGGGGATATTCATTCCTTTTTTGACTGCATCGTAGATATACTTATCGCCGGATTGACTAAGAAACTGCCAAACATATCCGCCTGGAGTAAAATGTTTTTTGGAATCGGTTTTTGCCGTTTCGTCTATGAGGAAAGGAAGAATGCAGTTTTTGCCAATGTACTCGGTAATATCCTCTTTGGTGTAGTAAGCGCCCATTTGAGCCCGGTCGTTGATATACTGCTCAAAAATGTAGCCGAGTACATCGGGGTTGATATCTCTACCGGAAGCCGTGATGCGGGTATCGAGATGCCACTGCCATTTATCGAAAAAATCGAAAAGCTCTTCGAAAACATTATCGGGGATATCGATATCGTATTTGTTTTCCAATTGGTGGCGGTCGAAAAGTCCACCATTGAGGTAGGGAATACGCCCAAACACGTTTTGAAAATCGGCATCGTGATGAGGAGCATTGAGACCGCCAAAAAACAGGTGGGTGAGAAAAGCTTTGTAGAACGTTCCATAAAATTGGTCAACGCCCTGTTGTTGTTTCGTCCATTGGAGTTTGTGGCGGAGATAGTCGGGATCGAAATTGAGAAACCCTTTTTTTTGAATGAAATAGCAAAACATCAGCCGATTGAGCATAACGGAAGAGAACCATTTTCGATCGGCATCGTCGGGAATTCCCTGAACAAAATTGACGAACGAATTGTGCTGTTTGCGAAAACCGGAATAAAAATCTTTTGTAATTTTTTCGGAATTGACTTCGAAAGCTTTATGAACGCGTGCCGTAACATCGATAATATTGGTCTCTTCGTCGAGAGAGAAAGAGAAGTCGTGCAGTTTGCCGAAAAGGAAATCCGCCTTGTCGGCAGCAGTATATTCGAGGGTAACGAGGTCGCGTTTTTCGATTGTTTTAACAGGGATCATCCAAAGCTGATGCTCGGAATGCTGTTTGACAAAAATGAGGATATAATAATGAAAATACTTACGAAGCTGCAAGTCGAGTTTTTTGCGAACACTCTGTTGAGGAAATTCGTCGGTAAAGCAAACGAGCGCCTTAAAACCCTGTTTGTCGGCAATGGGGATAATCTCAAAATTAAATTGATCGATATTGATAGGATTAATTTTATCGGATTTGGCAACGTGGTTCCAACCCAGTTCGTTGAAAAAACCGACAAAGTCGTTTTTTTGGATATAATCGTTGAAATTGATTCTTTTCATAGACAAGTAACCGATTTAAATATTACGTAAGCCCAAAGAGCAGATAATTTGCGGGTCCTTATTTTGTTGAGCGTTCTCATCGTTGTTCTTAATAGAAAGTTCGTCCTCATTACGCAATTCGACCACGAATTCGGCCAATTCCATATCGGAAACACCTTTTTTGATCTGTCGATTCAGCAAAATACGGGCGTTATCCTGTAAGGGATAATTGTATATATCGTCCATCGCCAATTTGAGGCTATCGGTAACAAACAATCCGTTATCGGGATTTTTACAGAACTTTTCGAGCTTGGTATAAACCTGATATTTGGTGCTGAAGCGACGCCCCAATGTGCCACCTGTTCTGATTTCTTGCATATTGATTTGTTCGATAGATTGAGCCACGAGATCGTGGTGATTGTCGAGGCGAGGCAAAGCCGGTTCGTCGAGATTGCAAGCCATTGTTTTGAGAATGACGCTTTGCGAATAGGTAATAACTTCACCTTTGACGTTCATCCAAATGAGCATATCATTGTCATTCGGAGTTTTGGCATAGGTAATAACGCCTTCGTTGATAGGCGCATCGTTGTTTTGTTTTGTAGAATAGATCACATTACTTAAAGCAGGGATAATGGTTTTGAGTTGAGGATTGGCATCGGTGGCATTTTTCCAAATCTGAAAAGCTCTGGAGCTCAAGTCAACTTCGGCATCATCGTCATCGTCGAGAATGCCATTTTTTTCATTATAAATATCGAGGAGGTTTTGTTCATTTCCTTCGAAGAAAACTTCATCACTTCCCACAATATCGGCATTTTGATTAATACGATCGGACAGACGACGGCGCAAGCGAATGATATGTTCCACCCCTTCGGCAGGGAAGAAAGAATAGCAAATCACACTATCGGCTTTTTGTCCGATACGGTCGACACGACCGGCACGCTGAATGAGACGAATAATAGCCCAAGGTAAATCGTAGTTTACAACAATATGCGCATCCTGAAGATTTTGTCCTTCGCTTAACACATCGGTAGCAATAATAACACGTAATTGTTGTTCAATCGGGGGAATGATTTTTAGATTGTTGCTAACCGGGGAAAAAAGTTCAACAATTTGAGTAGGATTAGGAGTATCGCCAGTAACACATTGTATTTGCTGCAAGCCACGTAATTTGAGTTGGTCAAAAACATATTGAGCCGTATCGGAGTATTGGGTGAAAACAATTATTTTTTCGTCGGGGTGAATGACCGTCAACAAATGGAATAAGGTATTTAACTTTTCATCTTTATCGGCCTCCCAAACCTTGCAAGAATCAATGATTTGCAGCAGCAGTTTATTGTCTGCAATAAGCGATTGTTTCAGATTGGAATTGAAAAAACTGCTATCAAGCCATTTGGCATTATGGGAAGAAGATACAGAACGATAATATTTTTCAGCTATTGATCTATATTCGTCTAAAGAGGAGGAAAAGAAAAATTGTGTTTTATCCTTTATCTCAATGAGTTGGATTTTATCATGATCAAACAGTTGATTTTCGATATCTTCGTCATCGAGCAACTCGTCGGAGAAATCGCTTTCTACTCCGATAGGCAAAGGGAGCTGATTGTCGATAGCATAAATAAAAACAGTATTACGGAGGATATGACGATAAAGCGAAATTAAAAATGAAAGCCCACTGCTATCCATGCGTTTGAAAAAATTTGTACGGCAAAAGCCCATCATTCGTTGTCCGGCACGAGAAAGATTTGCAATGATTTCCTGTTGAGAGGAGGAAAGCCCGATTAAGTTATCATTAAGGAATCTACTTAACCCGTATCGAGGAAGTCTTAATTGAGCCATTTTGTCCATAACGGCTTCGGAGTAGAGTTTTTCGAACTGATCGCCCGGTTTAGTAGGAAAGGAAATGGACTTTGGTATTCTTTCCGGGAAATACGATCTTGTACCATCTCTAAATTCGAGATATTTTCTATTTTGTTCATCTTCTTTCGCATAGTTTTCCTTGATAAAAGTGCGCGTTCTTCTAATCAGAAAAAGACGCATCAACTCCCGCCAATCATCAGGTTCTGTACTTTTTTCGAAAGCATTAATGCTTCGAATATAATCTTCGTGTCGTTTTGCGAATTCTATTTCGCCACCAATGTTGCGAATATAATGTTCCGGCTGAATGCCTAAATCGGCATCTTCTTTCAAGAAAAGTTTGAGTTGATTAGCTAAGTCGCTAAAATCCATATTGTAGGGAGTAGCGGTAAGCATTAAGACTTTACAGTTTTGAGAAGCTATGAGGCGTTTAATGCCTTGATAGCGAATGCCATTACTATTTCTTAAATTATGGCTTTCGTCGATAATAACGAGGTCGTAGTGGCGAATATGTTTTTCATCAATAGGCTTGGCAATGGAAAGGATGTCGGCTTTCAGATCGTATTTGATCACATATTTTTTCCACATTTCCTGCAAGTTAGCAGGGCAAAGAATGAGCGTGGAACAGGAATAATTCAATTCATAGACTTTAGCAATTGCGCAAGCCGTAATGGTTTTGCCCAAACCAACGACATCGCCAATCATAGCCCCATTTCTTTTTTCCAAATGGCGTGCAGCAAGTTTAACCGCCGTTTCCTGAAAAGGGAGTAATTCTTTTTTGAAAACAGAAGGTAGCGAAAATTCGCTTATACTGTTGCGAACTTCGCGACTGAGGTGATAGGCGGTTTTAAGATAAATGTAGTAAGGAGGAATGATTTTGTCGGCAGCCCAACTATTGTCGATAATATCAGCCAATTCATCGGAGATGTCGAGGCTAAAGCGATCGCCCCAACGATCATCGAACCACTGAGCCAATTTTTCGGCATGATCACTATCGCTGAATCCGGCGTTTAATTCACCCTGCCCATTGAGCCCGCCATAGGTAAGATTGCTGCTACCCATAATCGCCTGAATTTGATTGAATTTGTCATCTGGTCGATAAGCGAGATAAAGTTTGGCATGAAGCGGCTCTCTTAAGTAAAGTTTAATACAAACCTTTTTGTCTTTCAATTGTGAAGAGAGACGTCGAAGATTTTCTTCATCTTTATTGGTTTGTTTACCTATGATAAGTTGTTGGCGGAAATCGTCGGCAATTTGTCTTTTGGTGCGTTTAACCTCTTCACTATCGGGCAAATATTCGGACTGAGCATTCATGTACTTTTTGATCAATTCCAATCCGGGTCGCTGCATTCCAATAAGCAAACGACAAGTACGAAAAACATTGTTATCGTTTTCGAAAACGAAAGAGCCTTCTAATGAATCGACCTCATTGACGACCATTTCCCAACCACGCAAATTGAAATAACCAACACAGAAGTCAACGCGTTTAACCTGTGAATTAGCAATGATACCCTTTAAGCCTTCAGTAAACTTTGTTTGAATGTTATCGTAAATTTGAGCCATAAAATGTTTAACTTTTTTACAAAACTACACAATTTTTTTTGGAAAAAGAAAAATCTGCCAACTTTAAAAAATTAGCAGATTGAACTGAAAAAAGTTTGAAGAACAAAATAAAAAACTACGCAAAATTAAAAGAACTTGTTTTTTATATTTCTTCCAGATCCAAATTTTGAATTAACGTTAGCATCGCCGGATTTGATTGAATCATTTGATTGAGCAAAGGGGTAAAGGCATTATCGAAAGTTTCTTGCTGAGATTTTTGTCTGAATTGTTGAATAATATAATCGGCAATGTCGAAGCCATCTTGTTTTTCCTGCTCCGAAGCTATTCTTTCCAGTAGATTGGATACCTCTATTTGACAATCGCATTCCTGTTGAATAAGAGTTGCTTTTTCTTTCCAGGCATCAAAAGCTTTCAAATCGGGAAAGAGAATCACATCCCGTCCTTTCAAGACTTGACATTTATCAACGGAAAGGCCGTTCAGGCAGCCAGCTGCTAACCAAACCAATTCAGGAAAATAAACACTTGCAATGCAAGCTGTTTTTTCACTTTCGACGATTGCAACCGTTTTAGAAGGATACAATTTCAACAAGTGTTCGCCAAAGAAACATTGCTGAAGGTTGAAACTCTCTGGAAGTTGTCCTGAATGTTTGAGTTTATTGTGCGCCCAGTCGATTGAGCCGTTTTCATGTTTAATGCGTCTGCCTGTTTCAGGGTTGTACTGCATGATTTTACCGGTACGGATTTTGCTAAATACGTCTATTTGCCAAAAGATTACTTCTTTGTTTTTTGTAGCCCCTAATGCGTAATTATCACCTATTGTGGAGATTTGCTGTTCATTCATAAATTCGCAAAGGAAACGAACAAAATTGCTTTTGTAACTTGCAGATTTTTCAACAAATGAGAATGGTATGGTACCGGGCGGTTTGGGTGGTTTTGGTTTATAATATTGATTGACGTGATTAATAATTGGTTTGGGATTTTCAAGAAAAAACTGCTTGGGCGTATAATGATAACCACATTTGATTATCCGATTGCACTTCCCTACTTTTTCATTAATAGGCAATCCAGTAGCCGGATCGATATATAACGTAAAACTGTGCTTTCTGCCACATGCCGGGCAAGTATGCCGTGTGGCAGGTCCTTTGTAAGGTTCGAGGTATGGTTGTTTGTATTGTGTCATGATTCAAAATTATTAGTAGTAACATTAGTAACAGGTGTTACCAATGTTACCATTTGTTACCAAGATTAAGTTGTTTGTTTGAGTTTATTGAAAATTCTGTTCACTTTAACTTTGAAGCTGTTGAAGTTTAGGTCATCAGTACAAAGTTTTTTCGCAATAGCATAAGCAGATATTCCCGGTTCAGAATCAATCAAGTATTTAACTTGACGTTCCAGTTCTTCTTTTTCATTATTGGTGAGAACTTTCAGAAAATTAGATTCTTTACCAAATTCTAAAAATTCGAACTGCAAGAAATTAAATGGTTTACAAATATGACATACGCAAACATTATCCGCATCATAAATAATTTCCGTACTCCTTGCTTTAATCATTTTCAGATAACGGATATTGTTATCGCTAAAACTCTCACCAATCGCGAAAGCACTATCGCAAAAATTGATTAACATTTTACTACCCTGTAAGTCATTACGAGTAATAGGCTTCGATAAATCTCTTTTGGGAGTATGAGCCAAAATAAGCAGCGATAAACCATATTTATTTTTCAATGCTTTTAGCTGCTTCATTAAAGGAAGTGCATCTCTCGATTTTTCGGTTTCCGAGCGAAGATAGGTCATATTGTCGATAATCAGGATTTTTGCATTTTCTTTCATTATCACTTTTTCAATTGACTCATTTAAGTATTCTTCGAATGTCATCCCATCCGGAACATCGCAATCGGGATTGATTTCAATTCTTATCAAATTATCGCTAAATTTATAAGAATTGGAGTAATTTTCAGAATACCTGTTTTGGAACTGTTTTCCGGTTAATTCGAAATCGAAATAAAGTACTTTTTGAAGTAAAGCCTCCAATTTGAACCCATTGATAGGTACCCCACGCGAAATGCTATTAGCAATTTGCACTGCTAAAATAGATTTACCTAAATTGGTATCGGCAAAGAGAATACAAATTTCACCTTCATGCCAAAATTCGCCAAAAAGCATATTGGGAATAGGTTTTGTACTTGCTTGCTGAATCCAATTGTTGGCAGTCTGAACAGAGAAAAGGCCGATTTTGCTTGCATCCAATTTTTTGTTTTCTTCAAAACTCTGTTGAATAGTCTGAATTTCACCTTGCAGAGCGTCAGTGAAAGAATTAACTTTGTTGTGGATATGTATTTCATCCCTTCCCGACTGTGACGAGCCGGGAAGGAATTTGTTTTCTGCATTCATTCTGCCTCCTCCTCTAACTTTTGCAATGGTTCAACATGGTATCTATCCAATAAATCCTTAATATCGGAAACGCGATAATAGATTTTGTTGCCAATCATACTGTATCCAATAATCCCTTTATTCCGCCAATATTGAGCCGTTTTAGAGCTGATCTTCATCAGCTCCAGGAAACGGTAATGATCAATGACAGGATCGTCCTGAAATTCAGTTTTATTTGCAAATTCGGCAAAATGTTTGTCCATCTTTTCTAATAATCGATTGAACTGGTCGTTGAGGTAATCTTCATCGTATCTCATTTTTCAGTCCTCCCACCATTAAGAATTGCTTTCACATCTGACATTTTGTATCGCCGTTTGCCACCGACTTCAATGGAACAGAGATATCCTTTTTTATTCCACCGCCAAAGGGTAGATAAGTCCACATCTAAAACTTCACAGACTTTTTTGGGGCTAAGATAAGTTTCGGAATTAGCCTCCAAGATTTGCTGTTGGAGTTCTTTTTTTGTTAAATCAACAATTTCATGAGCAAATTCCTTTAAATCAGGCAATGATACTGCAATTGTAACATTGCCTTTAGAGATTAAATCATTTAAATTCATAATTAATAATTCTAAAGATTTATTGCTCAGGATTAGCCGTAAATCAGTCCTTTGCAATTGTATTCAATCCCCTTCAATTGTTTACGGTCAATTGAGTGAAATCGAATGATGCAAATTTCGGCAATGTTTATAAATTGAAAATTATATTGGAATGTATTGAAAACAAAAATCGTTGAAAATCTGCATATTGCGAATTTTCAACGATTGGATTATAAAAATATAAGTGGATATTTTGTGGACTCGAGTGGACTCGACTGGATAAATTTTACAAGATAAGCTATTTTAAAAGTAGATAACTGAATAGTTTTTGTAAACTTTCACGAACTGGTTTTAAATCTTTAGGAGAATATTTTTTACGTTCACAGCCAACACAATTGCAAAATTTTGTGTACCAAAGATTAAAATGGTGAGGCATTCTATCATTTATCCAGTTACTTTCATAAATCATTAATGCGATTTCAGCAAATTCTTTTGGATTCCAGTTGGTATTTAAATCATTAATTAGAGAATCAAAATAATTAATAGGATATTCACCAAATCCTCTAAACTGTGGTTTAAAATATAATTTTAGTTCTTCAACATTTATTTCCTTATATTGTTTTTGTTCATTATTAATAATATCAGGATTTTTAGCGTTATTTCGTTCTTTCGATAAATTTTTTTTTGCTTGCTTTATTCCTTTTTCTAATAATTCTAAATCTGGATAATACAATTTTCTTTCTTCCTCTAAAAAATCGTTTGTTATTTGACCTTCTTTGTTAATACTGCAATAGAATCCTGAATCGTCGCTTTCATATCCACTTTGTTCAATAAAGTCTCTTTGGATTTTAATGTTGGATAGAATATTTTGTAGCCTCTCATCAGATAAATCAGTAATATGCTCGCCGTCAATTTCCATTCCGTTTCCAGAGAGAATACTTTCTTCAACCCAATCATTTTTTGTGAGTTCTCGTTTGTACTGTTTTTTAATTTCGTTTTTATAATTTTCAACCACTTTCAAGCACCCGTCAAAGAAATCATTGATATCAACAAAATTATCTCTTTCGGCACGTTTTGCTTCTCTCTTGAAAAATGATTGATACGGAGTTTTCTGTTCTTCAAATTCAGTAATTGCGTTTTTCAGGATTAGTTTGTAATTCATAGGAATAAAAGTTTGTTGATTAGACCTTGAAGAATTGTACTTTTGACTAATAAATTTTAAATAGTTGTCCACATATTGCATAACTATGTGTTTTTCATCTTTAGGAAAATATGTAAAAAGTTCATCTGACTGGGAAATACATTTTTGTTGTGTTTCAATATGAAATGGCAAAAACTCATCAATTAAATCAAATCGCCATCCATCCGGTCTTTCTTTTTTGAAATTTTCAAACTGTAAGTCGAAAAAGTATTGATAGAATTCTGAAGTTCCAATCATTGGGATAGAATTATAATCATAGCCATCGAAATACAAACCGGCATTTAGTTTTGTAAAAATATATCCTACAATACCTTTGGCTACAATCTTTCCTTCCAGCTCTATGATGTGGAATTCATCTATTTTGGAGTAATACTTATTATTCATTATTCCGTTGTTTCGGGACTCGTAAATTTTTGTTCCTGCTGGGATAATATCAATTATACACTCAATAAAAATGATATTATATTCTGGAGTGATTATTGAACTTTGAAATTCACCTCCCTTCCCATTTTCATAATGAACATATAGACGATTATAAAGTTCTGTTACTTTTTCGTAACTTCCTACTCCGCTTCTTCCAAATCTATCTACCCAAATACCATTGTTTGTGTAATTGGTTCTTTTTACGCTATTAATTTTACACATTTTTTAAAATGGTTATCGGTCAAATTCATTTTTTATTTATACATTTTTTCCCACTCTTTTTTCATCATCTGTGCGTGTTCTTCCTGTTCAACTTTGATGTATTTCAGGAACGATTTTTCTGTTTTGTGACCTGATATTGCCATAATCATTAAGGTAGGCAAACCACGTTTGTACATATTCGTGCAAAAGCTTCTACGCCCTGTATGGCTTGAAATAAGCTTGTATTTGGGCAGATAGTTGGTTGTAAGCACTCCACCAATTGTCTTGGTTATCGTCTCGTTTTCGTCAATTTTTGCAAGTTTACCGACTTCTTTTATATAGTCATTGAATTTTTGATTGGAAATAGTTTCCGGCATATTGTATTCATATTTTTCGAGTATCTCCTTGACAACAGGATGCAAGGGAATTGTTACCTTAGTATTTGTCTTTTGCTGGCGAAATGTAATGAAGCCGTCTTTTATGTCTGTTTTGCTTATCTTCTCCAAATCACTGAACCTGCAACCAGTCCATGCAAGAAGCAAAAACCAATCACGGACTTTATCTAATGATGGCGAACCAGAAAGATCCACTTCTTTGATTTTCAACAACTCATCTTCATCCAGATAGATGTTGTCAACTTCCTCATTAAACACATGAAAATTGTTAAAGTATGAGCAATTGTTTACTCCCTCTTTTGCTGCTTCATTTAGCATCACTTTCAAAGCACGAATGTATTTCCCAACAGAATTTTGTGTGAACCTAACTTTTTTTAGCTTTACCGTTCCATCTTCATTTAAGACTGGTTCCCCATTTTCATCTAACAATGGTATTTCGTTTTGCAAATATGTAACAAAATTATCGTAAAACTTTTGATTAATTTCTTCAAACAGAAAATCTTCTCTATTATTCAGTTTAGCGAATTCCTTCATATGGTTTGTTGTGGTCACATATTGCTTTTTGGTATTTGGAGAAAGTAATCGACCAGTAAGCGGGTCTTTTCGAAGGTGAGCAGTGGAAACAAACTGTTCGAGAAATTCAATAACTTTTACCGGTTGAGCTTTTGGCACTTCAATGTGATATTTTTCTGGATGTAAACTTTTATCAATAGCCTCTTCAAGCCAGGAAGATGTCAAATTGTTTTTTATCGGCTCATCAGTATAGAGTTGTAATATCAAGTTTTTTCTGTTGTTTACACTCTGATTTAACTTCAACCTTTCTTCAGGATCATAAATAATTTTGGCTTTAACAGTTTGCGATTTTGCATCCCAGTCAGAACTCAAAATAGTTATTTCACTTGTATGAAAAAGTTGCAGATTCCTACCATCTCGAAGCCGAAATCTTATGTTCACTTTATTATTTTTCTTTGTGGAAACTCGTATAAATGCATTTACTGTAGCCATATTTTTATATTTTCAGAGTGTTTCTTTGCACAAATATAAGAAATTTGCACCACATTTGCACCACATCTATGCAAATAAATGAAAATATTTTCAATAAAATGCAACATTATACATTTATACAAAATACTAATTATCAATATATTTAAATATCAATTCATTACATATCAAGAGAAATGCGAGGTATTTGATATTGCATAATTTTAGTACTGGTGGTACCACCTGCAAAAAAGTAATGCCTGCAATCCAACAGTTGTGGGCATTACTTTTTATAGTAACTTACAAATTTTACCGCAACTATGGCTTTCTCTTTTATCCGCAATTCCTATTATCCTGCCTGTTTTTATTGATAACCGCAATCACAGAAACTTATCTCGAAACCTGTTTCCAATTTTTTCGCTAACATCTTTAGCTCAAGTGATTCAACTTGCCATAAATTGTTGTACGATAATTACTAAGTCTGTAAAATAAAACAACGATTTCTCTGAAAAAATCATCTCCGGATTGAA
>Ga0208695_1001416_pt1 | contig 19950 bp, 17 predicted proteins | sample AD_UKC111_MetaG_FD_184449 | JGI IMG/M metagenome (GOLD analysis project Ga0208695, IMG submission 184449) | Active sludge microbial communities of municipal wastewater-treating anaerobic digesters from Hong Kong - AD_UKC111_MetaG (SPAdes)... | ecosystem: Engineered > Bioreactor > Anaerobic >...
ACAAAGAATTGTCCATAAATCTGATTGAATCTTCTAGCGATCTCTCTGGTAAGCTCGATCATGGGAAGCTGATCTTCTCCAACCGGGACAATGTCTGCATTAAATGAAAGTATATCTGCTGCTTGAGAAACAGGGTAACCAAAAAATCCATATGTTAGTGAGTCCCCGGCTAGATGTTGTTTTTGCTTTATTTCTTCTTTTACTGTTGGATTTCTCGATAATCTTGCCATTGTTACCAGGTTTGAAAAGTAAATAGTTAATTCAGAAATTGCAGGAATTTTTGACTGAAGAACAATATTCGTCTTATCAGGGTTTATTCCACAGGCAAGATAGTCCAGTAAAACTTCTTTTACATTGTCTCTCACCTTTTGTGGGTCATCAAAATTATCTGTTAGAGCCTGAAGATCGGCTATTAAAATATAGGTTTCATGCAAGGTTTGAAGCTCTACTCTGTTTTTAAGACTTCCAAAATAATGTCCAATGTGCAAAGGTCCAGTCGGTCTGTCTCCAGTAAGAATTCGTCCCATGTAAGTATCCTTTTACTGACAAATTTAAGTTTCATCCGGCAAATTGCTTTCTTGTTCTTCGATGTTTTTTTAAGGTAATTATTTTTATTTTAACGCCATGGTTAATAAAGAAAAGTTTTTACCATATTTGTTGCAGGTAGCCTAAAAAGTATGTATTAACAAGAAGTATTAATTTTAATCAAAAATTTTCAATTCTAAAAAGTGAATAACACTTAAATACAAAAAACAAATCTATCAGATTTAAGCATAATTATTGTTATTATGGAATAGCTATTCATTTTAATAATCCATTTTTGTTTAATGAAACAAAATTTGCATTTATTTACCAGTAAAATCTCCTTGCTATATAATGGATTAATGATTTTTCCATCCCTCTTAAAAGTCCAGAAATAAATTTTTTTTCTCAATTTTTGAGTTAAAAGAGGTAAAAAAAACCGCAAATTAACCTGAAACTCTATACAAGGTAGTTACTAACAAAGTATAATATATAGTTATTTACTTTAATAACTATATTAAATAAAAGATAGATAAAAATAAAAAAAAAGCCATTATAACTTTTATCAAAGAAAAACAGTTGCCGCTCTATTTGCTTCAAAAAAGAAAAATACCCTTATTAAATGATATAGGAAAAATAAATAAGCAGATCGTAAAAAGAACAATTAATAAAAATAAGGGGGAAAAATAGGTTAAAAAATATAAGTAAGTATATAAGCAAATTTAAAAAAAAATAGAAGATAGGTCTGGCGGCAAGTTTAAAGCAAGGGCAAAGGCAAAAAGGAAAAGAAATATAATGAATATTAATAAAATTAGTTACCTGTGAAAATAAAAATAGATCATTCATATAAAAAAAATAGCCTTCAAATGAAGGCTATTTTTTAGTCTGACAATTTTTAAATTATAATTAAAAAATATTTGTTTTAAATCTATTTATCAATCATATTTCGGGTTACCCCAGAACAATAAGGCTGGAGCAGCTATAAAGATTGAGGAATAAGTTCCTATAATAATACCTATGGAAAGTATAAATGCAAAGTCTCTTGTAGGAATGCCACCGAAAAGCCATAGACAGATTGTCATAACAAGGGTAGTACTTCCAGTTATCATTGTTCGAGATAAGGTAACAGTAATAGAGTTATCGATATTTTCCATAAAAGAGCTTATCATCTGAGTATTGCTTTGTTGATATTCTTTAGCAATCTTTCTTTTTAAATCTTTAGAAAGATTGCTTGTTATATATTGAAACTCATTTTCTTTGATTTTAGAAAGAACAACTATAGAGTCGTTGATCGAATAACCAAGAAGAGTCAATATAGCAGCGAGAGATTGTGAGTTTAGTTCTGTTTTAAAGATTATCATAATTGATAAAACAAATAAAGCATCATGAATAACGGATAAAACGGCACCAAAAGAATACTTAAACTCTTTAAAACGAACAAGAGTATATAAAAGGATAAGACCCAGAACTACTACGAGTAAAAGAATAGATGAAAATGATAATTTTGAAGATGAAGAAGAACCTACCAGGTTTGCTGAAAGTATTGTATAATCTGATGGTGAAAAAGAAGCTGAACAAGCGGCTCTGAAATCTTCTATTTTCTGGTTGTTAAGGTTAGTGTCACCAGCAGTCGGGAGCCTGACTACATAGTGCTGTGAATCAGCACCACCAAGCTGAGTTATATTTGAACCAAAACCATTTGATTGGCAGAATTTTCTAAAATTCTCTATGTCGACTCCTGATTTTGAAAATTGGATCTGTATGGTGATACCACCGGTAAATTCTATACCCAGATTTATACCGTTTATAAAGAAGAATACAAAACCTATTAACATTACGCATATGGAAAAACTGAAGGCAAGATATCTATACTTTGAAAATGGAATTATTTTTTTCATCTTATAATTCCTCCAATTTTAGTAAGAGATTTAAACTTCCATTTTTTAAACATATTTATATAGTACCATCGTCCAGTGATGAGTACTATAAACATGTTTATTATAATACCGACAGTAAGGGTAACTCCAAAACCTCGTATAGAACCACCACCTAGGAACATAAGAGCAACTGCTGAAATCAAAGTGGTAAGGTTAGCATCAACTATTGTGGCTGAAGCTATAGTAAAGGAATCATTGACGATATTAATGAGTTGAATTCTATTTAAGTTCTTAAGATAATCTTCTTTGATTTTTTCAAAGATAATAACAAAAGCATCGACACCCATACCGACATTTAAAAGGATACCGGCAATACCAGGCAGTGTCAAAGTATAGTTAAAAGCTGCTAGAAATGCTACCAGCATAAATATATTAAACAAAATAAAAATGTAAGCCATAAGTCCTGAAAACAGGTAGGCAACAACCATTATGACACCAACGATCAAAGCACCAATTAAGCCAGCTCTAATACCTTTAGTGATGGAATCTCTACCAAGAGTAGGACCTACATCCTGTCTTTCCGCTATAACAAGTGGAACAGAGAGTGCTCCAGCTTTTAAAATATTTTCAAGATCTTTTGCCTCTTCCATGGTAAAATTACCAGAAATCGCAACCTGGCCGTTAGGTATAGGTTCATTTATAACAGGCATGGATTGAATTTTGCCATCAAGAACAATGGCAAGATGTCTTCCTTTATTATCTGCTGTAATTTTATAAAACTTTTCAGCTCCTTCAGGGTTCAAGGTAAAAGTTACTTCTATACCACGCATTCCATTTTGAACAAGAACCTGTCCTATTGCTGTTCCATCAAGTTCAACTTTTTTCTTGAGAATTGTTGGAACTTTTTTTACCTGAACACCGTATTTGTCTTTTTCGTATAGCCAGTATATGGCAGAATCTTCCGGTATCTTTTCAGGATATTTATATTGACCAAATTCATCGAAATCAGCTGGACTTATCCCACCAATTGTAGCTAGAGTTGCTTCATCAACTAGTTGAAAAGTTAACTGTCCTTGTTCCAGCAGGATCCTCTGGACTCTTTCAACATCTTTTGCCCCAGGAATTTCGATTTCGATTCCTTCATTTCCTATTTTTCTAATATGGGTTTCGGCAACACCAAACTGATCTATTCTGTTAGTTAAAATAAGCATTGCCTTATCAATAAGTTCAGAAAGTTCAGCCTGTGAGAGTTGTCTATCAAAACGAGACAGATCCGGTCGCAATATAATATATAATCCTCCTTGAAGATCAAGACCAAGGTTAATTATTCGATTTTTTAATTTTTTATTCTCTTTTATCTTATTTAGAGTATCATCAGATACTTTAAGTTCGCGAAGTTGCTCGTTTGTCATCATGGTGTATTCTCTATCCTGAGCAGATAAGATAAAGTACCATTTTATGGTTGGATAAAGTAAATAGCATGAAAAAAGAAATAGCAAAACTGTCAGTATTATTCTGACATTATCGCTTAAAAATTCTTTGGTTCCAAATGTCTTTTTTATTCTCAAATTTTTTCGATCAGACATTATTCCTCCAGAAACATAAATTTAAAAAAGCAAATCGAAATAAATCTACTTTCAAATAGTGAAATTTATTATTATAGAGGGTATTTGATAAATTATTCAACCTCTTTTTTCTTTACACTGGCAACTGCGCCTTTAAGAATACGGATGGTGGTGTTATCATCAACTTTTATGGTAACATATTCATCTTTAACTCCCACAACTGTTCCAAATATTCCGCTGGTTGTAATGACTTCATCCCCTTTATCAAGTGATTTGATCATAGTTTCCATCTTTTTTTTCTGCTTATTTTGTGGAAGAATTATAAGAAAATAAAAGATAACAATAATGGCAATTATAGGCAAAAAGTTGATAAGAGCAGAAGAAACAGAGCTACTACTTTTAGCTGCCGGTGCTGCCTGTTGTAATAATAGTGTAAGATTCATAAATTACTCCATATTTATTAATAATTTTACTCATCGTCAAAATCGAAGAGTCTAATCTAATAAAAACTATTCTATGGCAAAGTCAATATTTTGTTTTATTTTAAGTCTAAATATAACAGTCTAAAGTCAAAATCCTGGGAATAAGTTAATCTTTAATATCATCTGTATCTATTTTTTTCTTTAAAATAACCTTTTTGAAAAGATTAATTACGAGAAAAAAAACTATAGATACAAAGGCAAGTATTAAACCATTTTTCTTTATTTCAGCCATACTTGTGAATTTGGTAAGTGTACTTCCGCAATAAGCATAGAATAAACAGGAAGGAAGTGCACCAATAACTGAATATATAGAATAAATTCCAAAAGGTATATTTGAAATAGCAGAAACGACATTGAGTGAGTTATAAGGGGTAACAAAAAATAATCTGGCAAAAAGTATAAAGTTTTTGCCCCCTTCGGTAATTTTTAAAAGAATCCTATCAAAAAGTTTTATTTTTGATTTAACTTTATCAAAGAAGTTGTGAAGGAAAAATCTTGCAATAACAAAGGACAAGATCATCGTTATAGCACTTCCAATAAAGGAAAACAAACTACCGAAGAAAAATCCAAATAAAACCCCGGAAATTATCGAAAGAGGAGCTATAGGTAAATAAAGAAAAGAAAAAAGAGCATATAAACCAAGCAGTGATAGGATAGATAGAAAATAATTTTTTTCGACAAATCTTTCCTTTAAGCTTAGAATATTATTCCACTCAGTCAATGATTCAAAGTCAAATATAACAAGAATGATGATAATTGCAGCAATAAAAATAATAAAAAGAAGAGTTTTAATGCTTTTTTTCATTGTAAAGTTCTCAAGTTATATATCAGGTACATAAAATCAATTTGATGCTTTTTCAATCGATAGAATGGAATATATTTTTTCATCAACTGGATTCACAAATTCGTCTCCAACTTTTTTATTGAGCAGTATTTTACCAAGTTCCGTTTCATAGGATATTATGTTATTATTTATATCTATATCCCATTTACCTAAAATTGTGTACACATACTTTTTCTGGCTTTCCTTTTCAAGTAAAACACATCTTGTCCCTATTGAAACTACATCACATGATATGCTGTTAAAATCTATAGGCTTAACATTGTTTAGATCCTTTTGAAGTTCAGCAGCTTCAACATTCAGGCTTTGCAAGAGTTCTCTTGCTGAATGATACTCTGCATTTTCTCTGAGGTCACCCTTTTCCTTGGCAAGCATCATCTCTCGATTGACTCTTGGTATTTCTACTTTCAGCAGATTTTGAAGATAATTTTGTTTTTCTTTTATTGCATCTGTTGTTGAATAAAAAGTGCTATCAGATTCTTCCTTTTCTTGAGGAGCTATCTTTGTTAAGATTTCAGGTCTATACTTAGCAAGTAAAGTTTTAAACTCAATCAAATTATCTTCTCTCACCCACTTTATTTTTAAAAAAACTGAAGCAACTTTTTCAATATTAGGAGAGTTTGTAAGAAGATAATTTTCAAACAGTTTATCTTTAAAAAGAAGATCAACAATATTATTGTAAAGTTTTCTATTGTAAGATGAGTCTATTTTTTGAACAATTGCTTTATTGGTGATATCCAGAAGGTTAGCCAGGATGACCAATATTTCACCAGGATCAAAAAACTCTGCAAAATCATTTTGTGTATATACATTTTTAACAAACCAGAGAAATATTTCGGGTTTATCTTTAAAATTTCTGGCTATTTCTTTGCCTTTTTCTTTGATTATATCTAAATATCCTCTCGAAATAAGGGTGGATACGATAAATTTAGATGGATACTCTAAAAGATATTCTCCCATGATATTTTGCCAATTATTAGAGTATAGCATCAGTTTATTAAAAAAATCTTTCTCATATATAGTATCTTTAAAATTAAAAATATAATTTTTCTCTTCAATAAGCTTGTTAAAAAGATCCACTGTATCAAAACTAAATTTAATAGATAGCTGCGGGTATTTTTGTTTTAGTTGATATAAAAAAAGGTATGCTATGACAAGATTTTCATGAATTATCATATAATCTTTTTCGTTTGGAATATAGGCTAGAAAGGTTTTAAGCATATATTGAGAGGTGTCAGTGTCAAAATCTTGAGCTTCTTCAAGATAATTGAGGTATATCTGAGATTTTTGTAAGAGGCTTTCAGTAGATTTAAATCTCTGCAAAATATTTTCTTCCTTTGAGGCGGCCTTTGTTCTCAGACTGTAAACTGTTCCATCTCGTATGATTAGAGGATTATCTTTTATATTATTTCTAATCTTATCCCATGTTTTATTCCAATCTTTTTCATTTATTAACTTTTTAGTAAGTATAGATTTGATATCTTTTGTATTAAGTGGTTTGTTAAAAGATTTAAGTAAAGATATCATGAGTGCTGATGGATTTTTTTCGATTAATTCTGTTAGTATTTCGGGATGGTATTTTTCCAGAACTCGAAAATCATTATCATCGAGTATTTTTAAAGCTTTTAGAGCCATATCGATAGAAAATTTATGTCCTTTTTTATTATCAAAATCAACAATTACATAATCTTCATTTACATTAATATCTTTAATAAAACCAAGACCGGATAGTTGATGAAAAACATATTTATTTATATCGAAAGGAATGTACCTTTCAAAGTCAGTTATTGCTGCACCAAGGGATTTCCATTTTTCTCTTATCTGAGATTTTTGTAAACAGGCTTCAAGTTGAGTATTGCTCTCATATTTTTTTAAATATGCGGCGATTATTTTTTCTCTGAGCTTCTGTATAGTTGGATTATTATTCTGGCTGCTTTTATCGGGAAGATATTCGTAAATTATTTTTATGGTTGATATAACTGATTCCCATTTTTCTTTCACTTCGAAGTGCTCTATAAGTTTTTCACCTAATTTTATTTTAAGATTCAGGTTTTCAGTGTTATCGATTTTAAGGTAGAAATAATCTTCATCTATTTCATCAAATTCCAGAAGTTTCTTAAATAATTCCTCAATTTCAGTGGGATTTTTGCTATTTAGTGAATAATCAAAGACTTTTTTGTAATAATAAATTGCCTTATCTCTTATTCCATGATTTTCATAATATTGAGCTAACTTTTTGCCAATTTTAGTATCAGTGAAGTCAAGTTTTATAATCATTTCGTAAAATTCAACTATTTCATCATCGCTTTTTTTTTCATCTTCAAGTATTTGAATATATCTTAACAAAACAGCTTTATATAATTTTGTTTTTGAAATAAATTTTTCGCAGAGGAATTTGACGATCTTTGTCTTTCTATTTTCATCAAAAATATCTAAGAGTTTCTTAGCATAATCATTTCCCATGAGCTCCTGGTTCGAGGCAAGAATCATAGAAAGAAAATAGAGGGCAATTATCGAATTTGAGTTATTTTTCAAATACTGTTCAAGAAAATTCTCAATCTCTTTGTTCTCATGGCTATTAGCAATATCAACAATGAGAGGATCAAAAGATTCAAAATCATTCTGCTTAAAGTCAGCGATAGTCATCCGCGTCCATTTTTCTTCCTTTAATATTTCCGATATGTTATCAATATAATTACTCATATGGCAAAAAGCTCCTTTAAATGAATTTAATAAAATAGTAATTTGCTAAAAATCTATTAAAACCTGATAAACAATTTTTTTCCACTAATTATTTATAAATATAACTACTTCTAACAGGTCTATGAAAATAAGAAAAACATCAAATTTGTTTTTCTATGCTCTTCATAGCTTTTTTATTGTCAGGTGGCAAAAAAAAGGTAGAAGAGTTAATTATCTTTTTAAATGGAAAAAAGCCTTAAGCATTATCCTTTTCTGCATTTTCGATGCTATATAATAAGCCCGGACTTTCGATTGTATTGAAAAAAAATATTATTCCCGGACTTTCGATTGTTGTAAATACCGTATAACGATAAATATAAATTGCTAAAATAATCAATTACTTCAACAAAGAAAATAAAAAAATAGAAGTTCACTGGGCAGATGAAAATTTAAGAATTTAATAAAAAATATTCCTCTAAATCATCCATACTCTTTCAAAGAGTGCCCAAAATGGTATTTTAGGAACATTAATTTTAATTAAGCTGTGCTCTCTTAACTTTTACAAAGAGTACATTTTAATCATAGAACCAATTCAATCTGTTTGGCAAGTGATTCATTCAAATTGTGAATCTTAAGCAGGTACTGATTTTTTTTTATCTCATCTTTAACCTGATATATATAATACTCAAGCATCAATATGCATTTTTTCAATATTTTTGGTTCCAGCTCAGGTTTTAGTTCTTGTTTTGAGTAGTATAATTTTTCAAATTTGACAAGATCAGCAGATACTTTTTCAAATTCATTTTCCGATAATTCTCTTTTCACATTTAAAAAACTATCAATATAGCCATAAACCGGAATCCATTCAAGGACAAGATATTCGGGATAGTTATCTTTTTTAATGTTCTCGATTATCTCATGAATTTTATCACAAACAATATATTTTGTATCAAAAGCTATATTGTTTTCTAGAAAAAAAGTATCCTTAAATAGAATTTTTGCATGAGAAAATTGCCCTTTTGCGTAAAAAACATCGGCAAGCATAAGAGATATAAGCTGGTCTTTGTTTAATCTGTATGCATACTGCAGAGTCTTTATAGAGTTATCATATTCTCCCAGCTCTCTAAAACATATTGAAATCTTTTTCAAAAGGTCAATATCATTAATCCTGCTCTGGGACCTGGAACCTAAAAAGGAATTTAAGGCTTTATTGAAAACAAAATTATGTATTGCATGGACTTCGGGTATGGATGGATTAATTTTATTTTCTTTCATGAAAGATTCAAAAGCTTCCCATTCATTATAATATGCCAAAGCTTGTTCATAAGGATGCACCAGCTTTGTAAGTTTTTCCTCTCTATTTTGCCAGAATTTGATTATTCGATGAAGCAAAACAAGATGTTCAACTTCATTCTCTTCCTGTAACTCTGAAGACAAAGATTCATAAGCTTTTGTAAAATTACCTTCATTAAGCAAATTAATAAGAGTATTCTTATTTGACATTAGATAAATCTTAATTAAGAATTATTTGGGGAAAAGATGTATAGTTTGAAAAATTATCCCTGATAAACATAAAAAATTATTTATTTTTGTCAATAAGAAGGATAATTTTTCCTTCTTTAATAAGTTTCAGGTTGGATTGATTTCCAAGCAAAAAAGCAATATCTTCATTTGATATAATAATATCTGTATTATGGATTCCGTAGCTTCCTATTGCAGGAATAAAAAAAGGATTATCTCCGATTAAGGTGTTTAAAGCTTTTAAACCGGATGTATCACATATGTATGTAAGATATCCATTTTTCTTGATGGTCTGATAATCTATATTGTCAAATGTGATTAAAGAGACTCTATTTTCTGAAAAAATCCTTGGTTTCAATGCTGGCAGTATCATATATCCTCTACAGTCAATGACTATGGAGGTAAACTCTGTTTCATGAGGAAATGCTGTAACTATGGGGATATCATTATTATAATCTCTATCAAGTTTTAAGGCGGAATATATTGAAAGATCGGACATTATAAAAGGCAAAAAAAATAATATGGAACGTCGATTTTTTTCATATTTTATATCTGACTTATAAGCTTTATTAACATATTCGTATATGTTTCTATTTATTTCTGGATCTTCTTTTATAAGATCTAGAATAGTAGTTCTTGAGTCCACTATCATCTGCGTTATAAGTGTTGTAAGATTTGCTATTCCATTTTCCTCTGCTTTTTTTAAAGTTAAAAGTTCATTTGCTGCTATATTTGTGGCATCGGGGTCAAGATAGGAAAATCCTTCTGATTCAAATTTTTTATATGTCCAATTAATAAATCCGCTCAATTTTCTGTCTATAACTTCATAGTTTTCAGCTGCCGGTATATCTAAGTTCAGTAGAAGTAATAAAATAAATATGTAAAATAGAAAAATAAATATAAATCCTTTCTTCATAGTTTTTTTCAAATTCTCTTCTCTCATTTATTATATTATATTTTATGCAGTTCATTATTGGAACAAGATTAAAATTTATTGAGAACCGTAAAATATTATTACAAATAGAAAAAATTCTAACATTATTTATTTATAAAAAACTATTTCGTTCCAAACAAGTAATATCATATCCTCGTAAAACTAATAAAATTGCACACAAAGATATAGATAATCCAGATTATTGATAGTTAGTAAGATTGTGCAGCTTATCAACAATAACTATATTGCCAAAAACAAACTTGCAAAACCATAGTTAAAATAGCCATATTTATAAAAACAACTATATTTACTTTATCGATTAAATCAAATATTATTTAACTTAACTTTTGCATTGCCAGTCATTTTTGTCAAAAAACTTCTTTGATTGGCCTATTTTTTGATTAGCCTATTTTGCGATATTTTATCTTTATCATATTATAATTATTTCTTAATTTTAAGTTCATCTGTTAAATTTATTTTCTCGTTGTTAGCTTTTTTTGTATAAGTTATATAAAAAGAACAGTAGATACATTTTTGATAAACTTAAATAAAAATTATAATAATCTTCCAGAGCTTTTGACTATGCTATATTATACAGCGAAGAGTTTAGCTATTCATCCTTGCAGGATGAATGAAAGCAGATATGCTAAGTCAAATGATTTTTTTTATAAAAAAAGAAATCACTAACCGGAAGAACCTAATTTTATCAGCATGTTTTTGACAGAATCTTCAATAAAAGAAGGAGTTGATGCAGAACTTACAAGCATGACTTTGTTTTTATCTTTGATATTGTTAATTATCTTTGAAAGATCATCAGGTTTTTCAATAAAATAAACTTCATCATTTTTTTGTTTTAGATTATCATATAATCTTTTAGAATTTGAAGACAAATAATCTCCTAAAACTATTGATACATCACAACTTCTTGACACTTCGATTGCTTTTTGTTCCCTGTATTGGACAGATGTACAGATCGTGTTAAATATCTTTACTTCTTCAATTTTTCCTTCTTTTTTTAATTTTAAAAAAAAAATTTTTGAATCATTGAAAAGTGCAAGAGATGAAGTTGTCTGAGAAAATAATGCGATTTTTCTATTTTCTTTGATTTTTTCTAAAATAGTGGGTTCATAAAGATTTTCTTGTGATGAAATCAAAATATATGATGATGCATAGCTTTTAAGTCCAGTAGTTTCTGGGTGTCCTTCTTTTCCAATTATTATACAGGTTTTATCTGAATTTTGAGCTATAAGCTTTTGAATTTGCTTAACTTTGGGACAGGTTAGATCAAAAACTTTTAGTCTTTTTTCAAGGTTTGCTTCAATATTTCTGTCTATCCCATGAGTGGCTATGACGAAAATAGAGTCTTCAGGAAGGTCAAATGGATTTTCGGTTTTTTTTATATTAAAACCATTAAGATATTTTTCATACTCTTTATTGTGAATAAACATACCTGAAATATATATGGGACCTTTATTCTCCTTGCGTATTTTTAAAAGTTTCTTTTCAGCAGCTATTACTCCTGGGCAAAATCCACTTCCTTCAGGAATAATGATTTGCATTACGAGCATCCGTTACAACAACAATTGGCAAAACAAAGACAGGTTAAGCAATCCATGCAAGAAGAAGTTGTTTGTGAACTTGAAGCATAATAAGGCCTGGTTTGAGTATTTGCAAGTTGTTCCCGAAATCTTTGATAATAAGCATTACCAGGTTCAAGATTTATAGCCTTATTAATATAGGTAAATGATTTATCCAGTTCACCAAGATTTGCTGAGACAACAGCTTTAAGGTAATTCCATATACCAGAATCAGGTTGATTTAATTCATTTAGCTTCATATTTGCCTTTGCAAATTTACCACTTTGTATCATAGAAATGACATCATCATATTCTTTACTAAAGCCATAATTACCCTGTTGATCACCATAATAACCATTATCATAGTTGGAGTAACTTGAAGAGTAATTGCTCGATTGATATTTTCCATCTATTATTTCGTCATATGCTTGCTGAATTTCTTTAAATTTCTCCTCAGCCAGATCGGCAAGTGGATTTCCCTGATATTTATCTGGATGATATTTTTTAACAAGTTCTCTATATCGGGCTTTAACCTGATCAATAGTTGCGTTTTTTGGAATGTCAAGTACATCATAGGGATCTCTTCTCATTAATTTAATCCTTTCTCTTTAATAAATGCAATAATATACACGGTTGAAATAAAGCATTAATTCTAAATAATAATGTTTTCTCTTTGTACATAATATTAATTTATAATAATTTTATCGCTTCTTTCCTTTTTTAGTTGGGAAAAATATAATTTTGTCAAATGATTCTTTTTTAAAAAATAAAGCTTTCTTTTAATTTGTCAATATGCCATGGCATCTGGCCAAAAGTATTGAGATAAATTCTTTCTGATTCCATACAAAAATATAAAGGGAAATTTGCATTTGTTCTTTTATAAATATTTAAAAGCTCCATATAAATTTTTTCCCTATCCTTATAAAAATACCTGACTTTTCCATCAAGACCATATATTATTTCATTTTTTAACAGAATCCTCGAATCTCTGGAAGCTCTTAACTTATCAATAAGATCTTGATGATATCGTAAAGTTCCTATTGAAACCCATGCAATATTTTCAGACGGCAAGGTTGAGATGGTTTCAAAAAGGCTTTTATAATTATCAGTATTTAAAATCTTACCATCATCAGTTTTCAAGAGAATTATCGGATCAAAGTGGAAAGAAACTTTCCAGCCTTTTTCTATGAGCAACTTTGCGGCTTCTATCCTATTTGCTGGAGCTATAGAATCCTTTTCAAATATCTTTGAAATATTATAAGGATTCAGTGAAAAACCTATTACAATATTATCAAGTGGCTTAGAGTCTAGGAATACATCGATATTTGTTGTTTTAGTTTTGAATTCAAAGATTGTTGAAGGATAGTTCTTCATCTTTTGAAGCAATATTTTAGAATATTCTGTAATTGGATCAAACAAAAGAGAATCGGCCAGTTCACCACTACCCAATCTTTTTATATTTTTATTCTGTGAAAGTTCATCAAAAAATCTATCAATGTCATAATATATAATAAGAAAATCATTTTTCAGATAAAACTTCAAGAAGCAGTATGTGCAGTTAAGTGAACAGTTTTGATAAAAAGATGTAATAAAATAATTGCAACATATATAGTTAGGAGTCCCAGGGCATTTTTTTATATAAATACCAGGATTTCTCTGTAGTAAAAGTGTATATTTTTTACCGGAGACTAAAGGTTTGACAGGGCCGTTGGAATTTTGAGGATTATTATTATCAATATTTTTATTGTATTTTGAACCTTTGCAATATTTTAAAGTAAGATCACTGTTTTCTTCCACAAATTTTGAATATTCATCCTTTTTAAGATAAATAATTTGTTCTAGATTAGTTTTTAATAGTTTTTTTGTATTTTCAATTATTTTATCTATTTTTTGAGATTCAGATTCGGTAATGCCATCATCTTCAATAACTATTTTTTCTATATCTGGGATTATTTTATTAATCATCTGTTTACCTTATAAATTTAGGCTTATCCGACAAATTATTGTTTTATTATTTTTATTTACAGGATATCCCATATTTTTTTTATCAGATTTTCCAGCTTTACCAGTTCATCAGTTAAATTTTCAATATCTTTCTCCTCTTTTATTGAAATTGATACAGATAGCTCTTTTTTTTCAAGATTTGCAGGAAAAAAAACATTTATATTTTTAAAATTTTGTTTGCTTATAAGTGAGTTTATCTCTTTAGTAAAAGAAAAAAGAGATGGATTTATAAGTTCATTAATACCAGAGGATATTTTAAGATCTTTTTGAGAGGAGCTGATAGCTGGATTTTCCAGAAAATCTTTTTGTTCTTCACAAAGTTTCTTGAAATCTTCTAAAGTATCAAGATCAATAATTCGTTCAAGTTCCTCAATAAATCTTTTTAACCTATTTTTATTGAAATTGCAGGCAATCACTATTTCAACGATTTTTTCATAAATACCTGAAATTCTGTTATTTTTATCCTCTTTTTTCTTTATTGAAGATATTGTTTCTTCCAGGCTGGAAACTAATCCATAATCAGCTTGAATGCTATATAAATATAAAATAAAATCTTTCCTATCAAAATTTTCATCTTTTATAAATTCTGAAAATGGGATACCATATATAAGGTTTTCAAAATCAGTTGGGGGTATACCTATTTTTTTTAATCTGTTTAAGAAAGCCAAAAAAGAAATAAAATTTTCAAAAAATCTATCTAAAAAAATAATTAACTCAAACAAGGCAATAAAAGGCAAATTTGTTTTTAGATTTTCTTTTTCTTCAAAAATATCTCTAGAACACAAAATGTTTATATTTTTACTATTTTTGCAGGCTGTTTCGTTAAAATTTTGATTTTTTGCTTCTTTTTGCGATATCTTTTTGAGTAACTTGCTAAAGTTATGGATGAAATTAAGTATGATCATCTGAAAATGTATATCACCAATATATTTTTTCTTATTAACGCTTTCGAAAGCTATATCGGAATTAAACTTTTCATCAAATTTAAAATTGTATAAATTCTCATATTGTAATAGCATTGAATCTATTTCATCAAATATAATGCTGTTTCCAAAAATATCCATATCAACACAGAAACAGTTAAATGAGGTTTCTATTGCTTTATAAAATTCTAACCCATATATCAAAATATACTTACCATTTTTTAAATCTATGGCGATAGAAAAAGAAATTTTACGGGGTTTTACTGAAGACTTCAAAAAGAGAAGATCCTCTGGTAGATAAAAAAAATCATCATCAATAATTATTTGTTCTTTCAATATATTTTTCAATTCTAATTTCAACGCATCTTCCTTAAAAAAATTAATGAAGTTAAAAGTCAAAGAACTAGAATACACAATCATCTTTGTTCATTATTGATACAACTATTTAATTTCTTTTTTTTTTAAATATGCATGCACTTGTCGGATGAACTAGTATGTGTATACTATGCTTTAAGTTTATTTCTTTAATCTTAAAAAGTACGCATTAGCCGGATGAACCTAAAAAAATCAAAAATCACAGGTCAAAAGGGGAGAGAAGACTTTTTGACTTAGCAAAAAGCAAGGAATGAAGCTAGAAAATCTTTTGAATTTTTTGAGAGTTTTAGTTTTTTGATAATTGGTGGATTTTCTATACCAAACTCCTTGTTAAGGTTTAAAATTATTGCTTCTGGGTCAGATTCAATAGTTGAAAAAAATTTTTTTAACGATAAAAGATGAAATCCTGTATTCTGGATCCTTTCCTGGTAAGATTTTAAATATGAACTAAGATTTTTTTCTGTTAGAAAATTAAATGGAAAATTAAGGTATTGAAATAGAAAAATGTTATCATTGTCCTGGATAATCTCAAGTAGCTGAGCAAAATTAGTATAATGAAGACTTTTATCAAAGTTTAACGGAATCAGCATAGGAGGGATAAGAGTTATAATAAGGGAAATAAAGTCAAGGTGGTATACATTTTTGTAGATGTTGTTACTTCTTGAAACCTCAAACAAAAAAAGAATTTTATCGTTATCCCATTCTATAGGACTCACAAATAGATTATCATCTAATGTGAAGTCATCGAGAAGAGCTTTTGCAAGGAAGATTGAAATCTGATTTTCAAGGTTTGAAGGAATTTTTTTTTCTAAAATATGAAGTTTATCCAGTGATTTTTTATTCATATTATAGTTATGAACAATAGAAGAGTTCTGATATATGGTATAACCTGTAATAAAATAAAATGTTGGCAAGTAGGAATCGAGATAATCAAAGAATTCTTCATAGGATCTCAGGTAAAAAATATTCTTCAAAAAAATCTTCGTATTGGAAATCAGTGTATCTAAAATATCTATATCTTTTATAAGGTTTTTTGAGTTCAGATTTGAATCAGTAAAGGATATATTATCCTTTTCACACTTTTTTTTCTTTATAAGATTATCAAGTTCTTCCTGCTGTATTTTTACTCTGCTAAAATCCTCTTCGATTAATCTGGTTCTTTCAATCTGTTCATTTCTGGCTTTTCCCGGATTTTCTGTTTCAAATCTTGGTTGATTAAAGGAGACAACATGTGGAGCATTTAATAATTCTTCTTCAGATATGAGTATGCCTTCCGGCTTGTTGTCTAAAGGTTGGGAAGTGATATCATCCCTCGATAAATTCATCTGTTTCTCTATTTCAGAGGCTCTCTTTAAAAGACTCATCCTTTAACCTTTTTTTTATTGAGTTCTGTAATAACCTTTTTATAAAGTCTGTAATAATCAGATTTGACGAATTCTTTAATTTTTTCTTCTGGAAGAGCATCAAGTAAATCATCGAGATAGTTCATGACTTCTTTTATCTCATCTATATTTTCTGATGTATTTGAAGAAGATGATTCTTTATTATTTTTGTCAAAATTTTTTAAGTTAAAATCATCATTTTCAATGTCAATTTTTGTATCTGTATCATTTTTATCTTTAATATCACCTGTTTGTTCAGATTCAATAATCTGCATCGTGTCATCAAGAATGTTTTTGCTTTCATCACCAATCAATGGATCTGCTTTAATCTTTGAAAAATTATCGAGCATTGAATTTCTGGGAGTATTATGTTCAAAGTATTCATTATCTTTACGGTTTTCTTCAATAAAATAGCCCGTTTTTTTCTTTTCAGAATATTCAATAAGGAGCTGATCAACTGTTAATATGGCAATTCTACTGTCAAAATCGTCATTTTCTTCACTGGAATATAGATTTTCCGGAACAACTTCGGAAATAAAAACTTTTTCTTTTTTCTTTTTATTTTTTCTATCTTTTAAGGTTTTTCTGTCTGTTTGATCAAGTATTGAGAAAAGTTCATCTTTAGAAAGAGCTATGTCTGTTTTTATATCGTTATCAAAGTCAAAAAAGGAATCTTTATGATTATCTAAATTTTGCTCCATTGCTTTTTCACCCTCTGTTAATATTGTAGTCAAAAAAAGCAAAATTATCAAGTTGAAAATTTCTCGTTTAGTGTTAAAATTAATGTAATAATTATTAACATCAATTTATTATGAAAAACCTAATTTTATTTATATCTTTGTCCTTGCTAATTTTCCCCTCTACTATTCTAGCTCAAAGTCTGGAGTTAGGTGCTGGCGTTGGAGTTTCATCAGTTTATTGTAGCACAATTAATACGATGCCAAACTTGCTCGATTTTGCTCCATCTTATTTTGTTTTTTTGAACTATTACATTCCAATATCTGTAAATAGCATTTTAATAGCAGGCTTTCAGATTGATTCCGAAGGATATATGTACTCTTTAGATGAACTTATCAAAGAAGAATATATATATTGTGATGTTATTCTAAAATATAGGTCGATTTTTATACAGGATACATCAAAAAGTTTTTTTATCGATTTTGGTTTTTATTTTGGTATGCCTTTCATATCACATCGAATTTCATATTCAGATTTTTCTTCAACGGATATTGTGCTTTTTGATAGGATCAATGATTTTTGCATTGGATTTATTTTATCTACAGGTTTTAGGTTCTCAGATACAATAGTCACAATATCCATTAAAAATGACCTTGGAACTGCTTACAAAATATGTAGTGATTACATTGATGCAGATTTTAATTTTATAAATGTGGTGATCCTTGTTGGGATAGGATTTATTATTTAAATACTGCAGCTGAAAGTCCTGGAATAAACCTGGCTCTATCAGGTCGAAAGTCAGGGTATTTATTTTTAGTGGGATAGGATCTAAAACTATGAGTTTTTTTAAAAGTCAAAAAAAACAAAATCTTCTTTTACTTGATCTTTTTCTTATTTTGATTCTTTTACTTTTTTTAAGTGAAATAATCATGGGTGAAGATGCTGCAATTTCTCTTAAAAAAATTAAAAAAGATTTTATTAAACTTGATACCAATCTTATCTCTCATGAAGTTTATATTAAAATTGACAGTATAGTTTCAGATTATATCAGCATACAATTTTATATTATCGGGAGTTATTACCTTGATTTTTCAAGGCAAGAGTATATTTTTCTAAATTCCAGTTCTATAAATTTTACTTTTCCAATAAAATTTTCTTCTTACAAAAAGTATCTTTTAAATGAAGAACAGAAGGGTTATATAGAAGGTTTTATTGTTAGTATCCCGTCTGACAGATTTAATATGATTTTAGAAAAAGAGAATAGCGAAAAGTTTTACTTTATGATGAAGGGAGTATCTGGTGATATCGTTGCTTCATTAGATTCAAAGGTGATAAAATACATCTCAAATGAGATTTTAAGCAGGGAGGAGACTTTTGAAAATAAGATTCAAACTATAAGAAGTCCTTTTAATTTGTTTGCAAATCTGTATATATTTAACTTTTATTATGTAACTCCTTCTTCTGATCCCTTATATTTAACTTCAATAGATAATACTTTTTATTCTCTATTTTTGCTTGGAAATATAAGTGCTGAGTTTGGTATTAACCTTAATCTTCCACTTTTTAGTTCTATAAGTATTTACCTTTCAGAGCTTATTATTGATGATGAGTCACCTTATATAATCTCAACACTTCAATTTGGACTTAGATTATATCTTTTAGTTTTCTATGAGCCAGATGATTTTTTTATCGATTTTTCTGTTTTTACTGGTGCTAAAGTCACGAATATTTTCAATCAAGAACTCTTTCCTTTAGATAGATCGTGGTCATTTGCCTACTTTGTAAGTCTCGATTATTGTTTTATTGCTACACCCAGATTAAACTACATTTTTTCGATCTGTTTTGGAGATATAGAATATAGAAGATTAATCTTATTTTTTCAAGCAGCTTTGAGATTAAACTTTTAAATAGCTTTATAATATAGGCTTTTACAGCAAAACAAAACAGCGAAGAGAGATAATCCATAATATTAAATCTATAATATTAAAAAGTTATATATTTTAGTATCTGTTCAAGTTTTTTAGGACCTATTCCACTAACAGCAAGAAGGTCTTCTGGTTTTTTGAAATCACCATTTGCATTTCTATAGTCAATTATATTTTGCGCAGTAACTTTTCCTATACCAGGAAGTAAACATAGTTGTTCCAGAGTTGCTCTGTTTATGTTTATAGGAAAAATTTTCTGTGCTTTATCTTTACTTACTTTGCTTGTTTTTTTGGATTCAGGTGAACTGGTTTTCTTGTTTAAAGAAGCAATAAAACTATCCAGCAACTGATTATCTTCAGGAACTTCATATAAAGTGTACAATTGCTGAAGGTTAAGTTCATTTTTATTAACTATCTGATCGAGAGTAGATTCATCAACTTTTTGAATGGAACCCATCATCTTAATAAGATAATTTTGTGGCTCAAATAAGATAAAAGCTTTGTAGATAAACAATATAAAGATTATCATAGATAAAATAACAAGAATTCTTTTGATAATATACTTTTCCATAATTATATACTTGTTTTAATTTTATTTACCTTATTTTTTTCTTTTTTCTGAAAATCAGTTTTTAGAATCATTTAAGTATCAAAGATATAAA
>Ga0208695_1001418_pt1 | contig 19933 bp, 8 predicted proteins | sample AD_UKC111_MetaG_FD_184449 | JGI IMG/M metagenome (GOLD analysis project Ga0208695, IMG submission 184449) | Active sludge microbial communities of municipal wastewater-treating anaerobic digesters from Hong Kong - AD_UKC111_MetaG (SPAdes)... | ecosystem: Engineered > Bioreactor > Anaerobic >...
TGCTGCGCCCCCTCACAGATGCTTTCGATCCTGCCGCATATCCAGACCTGCTGGTGGGCATGGACAACGCCGATGACGCGGCTGTTTGGCAGATTGATGCGAACCGCGCCCTGGTGGTGACAACCGATTTTTTTACACCGGTGGTCGATGATCCGTATGATTATGGCGCCATTGCCGCAGCCAACAGCATTTCGGACGTGTACGCCATGGGCGGCATTCCCGCGCTGGCGCTCAATATTGCCGCCCTTCCTCCCAACCTGCCCGACACTATTTTGACGGAAATTTTTCGCGGCGGAGCAGAAAAAGCCCGCGAAGCGGGCGTGGTGATTGCCGGGGGGCATACCGTCCAGGACAAGGAACCCAAGTATGGGCTGGTGGTCATCGGTTTTGTTGATCCCCAGCACATCCTGACCAAGAGAGGCGCCCGACCGGGTGACCGGCTGGTGCTGACCAAGCCACTCGGGTTTGGCGTGACAACCACGGCACTCAAGCGTGAACAGGCAGAGGAAGCCGATATCGCGGAAGTTGTACAGTGGATGAAACAGTTGAACGCAGGTGCCGGTCAACTGGCGCGCGAATTCCACCTGCGCGCCGGGACGGATATTACCGGCTATTCCCTGCTGGGGCACGGTTGGGAAGTGGCATCCGCCAGCGGGGTGGGATTCCGGTTGTTTTTTGACCAGATCCCCTTCATCTCCTGCGCCCGCAAATATGCTGAAGCCTGGTGTTTTCCGGGTGGCGCCAGTGACAATGCCTTGTTCTTCAACCAGCACCTGGATTTCGATCCCCGGATTGACGAAGCCAGCCGCATGCTGCTGTTTGACCCACAGACCTCCGGCGGGCTGCTGCTCTCCGTCCCGCCCCACCGGCTGGCTGAGCTGTTGGACCGCGCCCGCGGGCTCCACCAACCCGCCTGGGTGATTGGCGAGGTGGTGGAAGGTAACCGCATTGCAGTGGTCTGAACTGGCTGCCCCCTGGCAAACCTGCTGGCAGGAAGCCTGGGAAGCCTGCCGGGTGGGTTGTGTCCCCGTTGGCGCCGTCATCCTGGACGAAAACGGCAGCGAGATCAGCCGCGGGCGCAACCGGATTGGCGCGGATGCACCACCCGGTCAAATCGGTCACAGCGACCTGGCACACGCCGAAATGAATGCCCTTATCCAGGTGGACCGCACCCGGATCAATACCCACACCTGCATCCTCTACACCCTGCTGGAACCCTGCCCGCTGTGCATGGGCGCCATTTACATGGTGGGTGTGCGGACAGTTGCCTACGCTGCCCGGGATGCCTTTGCCGGGAGCATCAACCTGCTGGGAGCAACCCCCTATTACTCGCGCAAAAATATCCGCGTGATTGCACCGTTTTCACCCGCGGTGGAAGCGGCTGTGGTTGCGCTAAACACCGCCCGGCATCTTGCAGCCGGGTTCAGCCCCGTGAAGTATGCCGACCTGTATACCGCCTGGGAGGGTTCCTCACCCAACGGCTACCGGGTGGGTGTTGCCCTGTATGAAAACGGCACACTGGCAGGCTGGCAGCAAAATGCCCCGCCAGCAGAACAGATCTACACAACCCTGATCAAGGCAGTTACCCAATAAAAACATGGAAACCATCTCCTTCTCTTCACGCCGGTCCCCGGTATATGCACTTCATGGCATGGCAGCCGCCTCCCAACCCCTGGCAGCCGCTGCAGGTGTGGAAATTCTCCAGCGGGGTGGAAATGCCGCGGATGCGGCGGTTGCCATTGCCGCCGCCCTCAACGTCACCGAACCAACCTCCACCGGTCTGGGCGGGGATTGCTTTGCACTGTATTATGATGCTTCCAGTAAAAAAATCACCGCCCTGAACGGCTCCGGGCGGGCACCGGCTGCCCTGACCCTGCAGCGGCTGCAGGCGGAAGGGCTGGGGGAAACCCTGCCCCCGTACCATCCGCACACCGTCACCGTGCCGGGTGCCTGCGCAGGCTGGTGCGACCTGGTGGAGCGGCACGGCAGGCTGCCGCTTGCCCAAACCCTGGCTCCAGCCATCCGGTTGGCGGAGGAAGGCTTCCCGGTGGCACCAATTACATCCTACTACTGGCAGCGCGGCGCCAGCGGACAACTCAGCCAGGCGGTGAACGGGCGGGAACTGACACTGGACGGGCGTGGACCCAACCCCGGTGAAGTATTCCGCAACCCGGGGCTGGCGCGCACCCTGCAAACCATTGCCGGGGGTGGAAAAAAAGCGTATTACCAGGGCGCCATCGCCGAAGCGATTGTTGCCGTGCTTGCCAGGGCAGGCGGATGCATGTCCATGCAGGACCTGGCGAACCATACCAGCACCTGGGAGGAACCCATTTCGGTTGCCTATCGCGGCATGCGGGTGTGGGAATGTCCGCCCAATGGGCAGGGATTGGCTGCCCTGTTGGCGCTTGCCATCCTGCGGGGGTTTGACCTGCAAAGCCTGCCTGCACTCTCACCGGAACGTATGCACCTGCAAATCGAAGCCATGCGCCTGGCGTTTGCCGACGCCTTCCACTACATTGCCGACCCTGCGTTTGCCCCCGCCCCGCTGGAAAGCCTGCTTTCCGAATCTTATGCCGCGGAACGGCGCAGGCTGCTGGATCCGCGGCGGGCTAACCCGGAAATCCTTCACGGAACGCCGCCTGCCGTCAGTGATACGGTCTATTTTTGCGTGGTGGATGGTGAAGGAAATGCTTGTTCCTTCATAAACAGTAATTATATGGGTTTCGGTACCGGGATCGTCCCACATGGTTGGGGGTTCAGCCTGCAAAACCGCGGCCACAATTTTTCCCTCGATCCCCATCATCCCAACGCATTGATGCCCGGCAAACGCCCCTACCACACCATCATCCCCGGCATGATGACCCGGGAGGATGGCTCCTTGTACGGCACGTTTGGCGTGATGGGCGGATTCATGCAGCCGCAGGGACATATGCAGGTGGCAGTGAACCTGCTGGACGATGGCATGGATCCCCAATCCGCACTGGACCTGCCGCGCTGGTGCATTGAACCCAACCGGGGGCAAGCACCCAGCCCCAACCAGGCAGTGATTGCCCTGGAGGAAGGCATCCCGGCGGAGACGCTGGCGGCGCTGGCAGACATGGGACATGCCGTCCAGCCCGTCAGCGGGTGGGGACGCAGCCTGTTTGGGCGCGGGCAGATCATCCTGCGGCATGAAGCAAGCGGCGTTCTGTGCGGCGGCAGCGATCCGCGGGCAGATGGGTGTGCGCTGCCAGCCAATCCCAACCAGTTGTCAGATTTGTAAGGTGATTTTCATCACTTGGATGTTAAAATAAATCCAGTATGATTAAGGATAGATGATTGGGAGCTTGCCAGGATGCTCCCCCAGTTAGCCATCGACCAGTAACTCCAGAAACGGGGGCAAAGATCCCAATCATTGATTATCCAAATCAACCAGGCATCTCCATCGTGTTTGTATAAAAAGGAGGTAATTATCGAGTTAAGGCAGGATTTACCCAGACCGGTTCACCGCAATACTTTGCAATGCACCAACACGGCGCCGGGGGAATTTACTTATTACCAAAACCATCATTCGCACATTCTTTTCAAGCAAAGGGGTTTTTGAACATCATGAAAACAACACGTTTTTTCTTCAGTATTCTGACCGCGCTGGTGCTGGTGGCGGGGCTGTTTGCCGCCCTGCCGGCAAACAACGTGAGCGCGGCGACTCTATGTGTTAATACAGATGGCTCTGATGGCTGCTATACCAGCATCCAGGCCGCGATTACCGCTGCCTCTGCCGGTGATACCATCACCGTGGCTGCTGGGACGTACAACGAAATTGGGCAGATTGTGATTAATAAAGATCTGTCCATTGTTGGCGCTGGCGCGGCAACCACAATCATCAAGCCCACCAGTAATACGGGTAGTCTTGATGATGCAAGAGGCTGGATCCTCGTGGGAACCCAAGCGTCTCCCAATGTGGAATTTAACCTCTCTGGTGTTACCCTGGATGGTGCCGGATACAATATCCACACGGCAATCCGCTCCTGGGGTACGGGTATTATTGAGAACAACGTTATCACAAATATCAGGTACTCCAAATATGTTGGCATCGGCATCTATCTTTACGGTACAACATCAGTTCAAAATAATACGTTCACAAATATTGAACGGATTGGCATGTATGCCAATGGTCTGCTTGGACCAACAAATGCAGTTTTTCTCCAAAATACCTACACAGGCAAGGGTGATGGCGATTGGTTGGATTATGGTATCGAGGTGGAACGCGGTGCCCAGGTAACAATCCAGGGGAACACCATTACAAATTGTACAGGGATTGCAGCATCCGATGGATCCGGGTCAGCAGCGATCCTTGTAACCACTTTTTTTGGGCCTGGAACAACCGCAAACTTGATTGACAATACAATCACCAACAATACAGTTGGGATTGCTGTTGGATATGATGCATCTGACACCGCTGTTGTTACCGCAACTGGTAATACATTTACTGACAACGAATACCCCGTCAGCGCCCAAAATACCGGCAACATTAACCTCGAAAACTTTCTGGCAGATAATACCATTGACAAGGCAGTCTCCATCGATGGTATTTATGTTCTATACAGCAGCATCCAGGAAGCAATTAACGATGCCCCAGTTGGTGGTACAGTCAATGTTGCCGCCGGTACCTACAACGAAGAGAATATCCGGATTACAAAGGGGATCACGCTTCAAGGAGCAGGCGCAGAAACGACTTTCATTGCGCCAAGCACTGCTACCAACAACAGCACAATTGTGGTTCAAAATCCTACAGGGAATGTAACCATTGACGGCTTCAACTTTGTCATGCAGCCAAAACCAAATTATGGCTCGGCTGTTGTCGTTACTGGAACGGGTATTGGCATTGATGCTGCGACTGTAACGATTTCAAATAACGTGGTAACAGGTTCGGATGATGGCTCGAAGTCAGATTATGGTTTCTATGGCCAGATAAATAATGCCCGGGTCGTTATCACCGGAAATGTGATCAACAAGACTGGCGATAATTCCATAACCTTTGAGCAACAGGCAGGTTCTACCACTGTCAATAACAATACTTTTTACATCACTTCAAATCCTGATTACAACCCCTACTTCAGTATGGCTTATGCAGGATTGTCTGTAAGCACACCGCAAATTGTGGAAAATAACACATTCTACCTGGACCACAGTGGAACAGGATACTCGGAGGCTGTCACCTTTGATACTGCGGTATTTAATTCCTGGTATGGAACCACCACCGATACTGGACATTACACAAACATCCAGATCAGGAACAATACGATCTATACTGATGGTCCTTATGCCCGAGGATTCGGGTTGGTTGATCTTTCCGCAGGCGATGGCATGGGAACGATCTCTGGAGCTGTGATAACTGGAAACCAGATTATCGGTGAGAATTTAACTGATTCTGCGACCTATGGCGTCACGCTTCGGGGAGACATTGAGAATGCTTTAATCACTGACAACACCATCAGTAATGTTGATATTGGGATCTGGGTCAGACCAGGGTTGGGTACTTCGCCAGTCTGCCCTTCGATTTCCAATGATATTTCTGAAAATCAAATAACCCCAGTGACAACCAATGTGATGAATGACTGCACCTCAGGTAGTATTGACGTCAGCCCGAACTGGTGGGGTTCCATCCTTGGTCCAGCGGCAGGTTCTTTCTCCGGTACCGCTGTTTATGACCCCTGGTGTGGCGACGCAGCCTGCAGCTTCCTTGTCTCAGCAACAGAGCCAGCAGAAAGCGGCTTCTACGTACAGGACGGCGAGCTGAGGGTGAAGGGCAACATCAATATCCCCGGCGGCATTGTCATCAACGAACCGCACCTGACCATCCTGCTTGAAGACGGCACGGTCATCCAGAACAACTCGCCCTGCTTCATCGTCGATGCCAGCTACACCACCATCACCACCGAAAGCATCGGCGGGGCAAAATGCGTGCCCACCGACGGCTCCAATGGCATTGATGTGGCGGCGGACCTGGTGAACATTATCATCGAGGGCATTGAGTTTGACGGCACCGGGCAGACCACCGGCAGCGGCGTTGCCTTTGCAGGCGCCATCACCGATGTGCAGGTGGTGGACAACTGGTTCCACAACCTGGGCGGCTCGGGAATTGCCTTTGGCGGCGCTGTGAACAACAACCAGGGCATCCAGGGCAACCTGTTCCAGGCACTGGGCGCGGACGCCATCGTCTCCCCCACCATGGCAGTCAATGCCGAGTATAACTCGTGGGGTGCCTACGGCGGAGCTTCGCTCGCCAACGTGGATTCTGACCCGTGGACGCACGTGGACCTGTATGTGCAATCCTCCGGCACACTCTGGGCAAACCAGGTCTTTACCGGTGGGACCATCACCTACACCGTGTACGGCAACCTGCAAAACGTGATGGGTGCCGACTTCACGCTGACCTATGACCCCGCCCTGTTGACGCTGCAAACCGCCACCGCCGGGGCATACTTCACCATCCCGGCTTTGGACCCGGAACTCGGTCCCTCCCCGTTGGACACTTCCGTGCCGGGTGTAATTCGCTTTGCGGGCTTCCAGACCACCCCGGTGACTGGCAATAACCTGCCGATCTTCACCGCCACCTTTACGGCAGCCGCCCCCGGTACCGCTGCACTGGACCTGCTGGATGCCGGTGATGCATTTGCCATGTTCCCCGGCTACGGTCCGTCCACCAATATCTACCCTGCCGCCCTGCTGGATGGCACAGTGACGGTGATTGCTGCTCCCACGCTTTCCTCCACGGACCTGGCAGGACCCTACCTGACGGACGTGCTGCAGGAATTCCATGTCACATTGAACAACCCAGCCACCGGCGGCAGCTTCTCCAACGTACTGGTGAATTTCCTGGTAACCGGCGCAGATCCGGCGGATGTGAACAGTTTTGAATACTGGGAAGTGACCACCTCCTCGTGGCAGCCCATGCCGCTGACCTCGGATGGTTTGGGCAACCTGGTGGGCTCGTTTGGACCGGCACTGGGCTTCCCCATCGTTCCCGGTTACAATGCCACCTCGCTGTTCCGGGTGAATTTCGACACCCCCGGCACCTACCCGGTGACCATGACACTGGTGGATCTGACCACTGATCCCGATGCCGTTCTGGCAAGCCTGGCGCAGGATGCAGTTGTGTATGCCCAGCCTGTGTTGAGCTCCACCAACCTGGTGGGACCGTACCTGGCAGGCATTCCCCAGGAATTTACGCTGACGGTGACCAACCCGGCTGGCGGCGGCAATTACACCGACCCCGTGCTGGAGTTCAACCTGCCAACCGGCGCAGTGCTGGAATACTTTGACGGCACCACCTGGCAGACGGTGACCAGCCCGCTGGACCTTGCCGCCCTGGCGCCTGATACGGTGACCAACCTGCTGTTCCGCGCCACCTTCCCGGCTGGCGGCTCCTACCTGGTGGACTTCACCCTCGTTGAAACCGCAACCGACCCGGACTGGACGCTGGCTGCCCTGCAGCAGGGCGTGGACGTGTATGCCAATTACTCCGTTACCGGTACGGTCTCCATGCAGGGGCGGACGTACCGCGGCGGCGTGCTGGTGACGTTGACCGGTCCGGCATTGTTTGCCTATGGTCCATACACTGCCACCTCACTGGATGTGATCAGCAGCAATGTGAGCTTCAGCAATGTTGCCGAAAACACCTACACGGTGACGGTTACCCACGCCCGCTACCTGGATGTGAGTTCCGACCTGATGAAAACCAGGCTGGTCAATGCCGCACCCACCGTGCTGACCTCGCTGGAACTGAAAGGCGGTGACGCCAACGATGACCAGAATGTCAACCTGGGCGATGCCAGCGCCATTGGGTCCAACTACGGAGCCACCGGTGACATCAACGCCGATGTGAACTTCTCCGGCAGGGTGGATGTGTTTGACCTGGCAATGGTGGGCGGCAACTTTACCCTGAACGCTGCAGCAGCCTATGGCGGATGGATTCCGTAAACCGGATCTAGATTTTTCATAAAAAACAGGCTGGCTCAAACCAGCCTGTTTTTCATTCGGCAGGCAGGCGGTTCACTTTACAATTTTGTAAGTTCTACACAATGAATGTTGTTTCATGTGACAATCATCACTTTCCTGTTATAATCCACTTGCTATAATTATTGTTGTATAAAAACCATTGGGGGAACCAGAAATCTCCCCCACCGCCCCACCACCAGGAACACCATCCGCATTTCAGGGGGCATCTCATACAGCCGCTTGTTTGTTGTTCAGATCATCATGCCATAATTCGTTATCGTTTCCGTGACAGGGAGGAAAGGAGGCGCAGTTGAGTTGAAACAGGCTTCACTCAGCCCGGTACACCGCGGAACATGGCAGTACGCCCACACGGCGCCGGGGGAATTGTACACACAGCAACAACCACAACATTCCCACATTCTTTTCAAGCAAAGGGGTTTTTAAACCATGAAAACATTTCGATTTCTTTTGAGCATCTTGACTGCGTTGTCACTGGCAATGGGTCTGTTTGCCGCCCTGCCGGAAGGCAGTGCCACAGCGGATGCGGCAGGAGCACCACCCGCCCTCCAGGCTGGTGCGGACCGGCTGAGCAGCCTCCAAAATAACGATGGCGGGTGGGATTGGCAACTGGATGATGGCAATCCCGCCACCGGTTCAGCCTTAAATACCATTGCACCGATTGCCAAGGGATTGGCGGAAGCATACCTGCACACAGGGAATTTCGATCACGAACAATCTCTGGCTGATGCAGGCGCTCTCTTGTTAAGCAAGGTGACTTTTGCCACAAGCGATGGATACCTTGCAGCACAGTTGGACGCCTTGTTCAACGTCACAACCTATTCCGATTACGTCCAAGCCAATTTCTATGACAAACTGGCGAATGGCACGTATGTACGAGGTAGTGTTACTTACAGCACACCAACCTATATCGACTATCTCCGCGCATCCCGGTCGGGTCAAAGTGCCAATTTGGCAGCCTGGGATCTGGGGCTGGGATTGGTCAGCGCAGCTTCCTGCGGTGTGACCGGGACTGAACTGCAATATTGGATTGATGCAGTTAAAGCCGAGATCAATGAGTTGGACGATTACGATGCATCCAATCAGGTGATGTGGTACTTCACCGATGGACTTGCCGGTGCGCTCTATGGACTGGCATTTGTGGATGAAAGCATGGATCCAACTGCCGGATATTTTGCGGGCGCTGATGATATCGGCGATCTGTTTGCTGCCCTGGTAACCTACCAGATTAACAACGGTGGCGTTACCTGGCATCCTGATTACATGTTGGCAAACGATCAAAATGAAAACACGCAGGCAACAGCCTATTCCATTCTGGCGTTGAATGAATATGACCGGGCTGCTTACCTGAACAATATTCGTGGTGCTGCAGATTATCTCCTCGGTATTCAGCTTGCAACCGGCGGATGGGATAACTACCCGGCAGTTGGCACCTACCCTGCCAGTGGTGAAAACAACGAGGTCACAGCAGAAGCCCTGTGGGGAATCAGCGTGGCTTATCCCGAACTGTGGGTATGCCCATCAGGCGATTGCGGGCATCCGGGTGCCGCTTACAACACCATCCAGGGTGCCATTGATGCCATCCCGGTTGGTGGAATCATCCACGTTCTCCCCGGCACCTACAACGAAGCAATTACCCTGAACAAGCCCAACATCACGGTACAATCCACAGATGGGGCGGATGACACAATCATTCATGTTCCTGATGGAACGCGTACAAATGGCGTCTTATTCAGCGGCACCAATTTGGGTGTGCTTACATTTGATGGCTTCACTGTCGAGAACTTCTCCGAAGGCGGCATCATTCAGGGCATGGCTTCCAGAACCGGAACAACGGTTCATGTTCTGAACAACGTCCTGGTTCCTGCCGATGGTTATTTGCGCAACGGTATCCAGGTTACTGGCGATGGATCAACCGTCTTTGGAAATACAGTCACCAGTGCCTACCTGACGGATGAATGGTCAAGCACCGCCATCGGTGTGGTTGATGCCAGCAACGTGATCATAAGCGGTAATACCATCACCGGTGTTGGCAACTACGGTATCAGTGCCTACACCTGGAATGCCGCAACCATGTCCAATATCCAGATCCTGGACAACACGATCACCGGCATTGACTACCCGTTGGGCGTGATTGCCTACAACGATGGAACTGTCAGCGGGGTTGACTTACATAACAACAGGGTCTCCGGCTACATTGGCGCCATTGAAGCAGAAGCCTACCATGAGCCGGGATACGATACCTATTGGGGAACCCTGGTGGAAGACGTGGATGCCACCCACAACTGGTGGGGCAGCCCTCTTGGACCCCAAGGACCGGTTTATGGTGACCCTGCACTGATCCAGTGGTGTGCGGATGCAGCCTGCACAACCTTTGCCCCGGATGCAAGCGGGCTCATTGAACTTTCGGGTCCCATCAGCCAGACAGGGGCACTGCAGGTTTATGTTCCCCACCTGACCATCCTCCTCTCAGACGGCACAGTCATTCAGAACAACTCGCCCTGTATTGATGTTCACGCCAGCTACACCACCATCACCACCGAAAGCATCGGCGGGGCAAAATGCGTGCCCACCAGCGGCTCCAACGGCATTAATGTGGATTCTGCATTGACCAACATTGTCATCGAGGGCATTGAGTTTGACGGCACCACCGGCACAGACGGCATCCACTTTGCGGGCGCCATCACCGACATCGTGATCGTGGACAACTGGTTCCACAATTTTGCCGATGATGGCATGGAATTCACCGCCCAACCGGCAGGTGTCATCAACATCCAGGGTAATCTCTTCCAGAATAACACGGGGCTTGGCATCAATGCCGGTTCGTTCACGGTGGATGCAGAGTACAATTCCTGGGGGCATGTGGATGGTGCTGCAGCCGGTGATGGTGCCAGCAGCGGTGTCATCACCTCCCCATGGACGCACGTGGACCTGTACCTGGTCTCCTCCGGCACGCCCTGGGCAAACCAGGTGGTGAACGGTCAGACCATCACGTACACCGTCATGGCGCACCTGGTGAACGTCAACGCAGCCGATTTCGTGCTCACCTACCCGGCTGAACTGACCTACGTCAGCTCCACGCCAAGCGGCAACCTGGGGACGGAATCCATTCTCCACGACGGATCGGCACACACGTTGCAGTTTATTGGCTACAACACCGCCAACGTATCCGGCGACCTGCCGCTCTTCACCGTCACCTTCACCGGTGCAACAGTCGGGGCAAACCTGCCGCTCAGCTTCTCTTACGCGGCGACCAGCGGTTTTGGCATGGCGGGCTTTGAATCGTCCAGCAATGTTTACGTGAACGAAATGGTAAATGGCGCAGTTACCATCATCTCCGCCCTGCCGACCATCACATCCACGGATATCCAGGGATATTACCTGACCGGTGATTCCCAGGAATTCAACGTCCGGACGGTCAACCCGGCGGGTGGCGGCATCTACCAGCATGCCATCTTTAATTACCGGATTGCAGGCGCCGACCTTGCAGATATCGCCAGCTTTGAGGTCCTGTCCGGCACTACGTGGGTACCCATGCCCTTAACCCAGGACGGAAGCGACCTGATAGGTTCCTTTGGTTTAGCCCCCACCGGGTTCACCATGCCAGAGCCCTATGACGTCACAACAACCTTCCGCATCACGTTCAATACAGCCAAGTCCTACCCCTTCACGCTGACCCTGAACGACCTGGATGCAGGCGGTTATACGCTGGCAACCCTCGAGAGCACGGCAGTTGTCTACACCAAGCCGACGATTTCCTCCGCGACACCGGCTGGTCCATTCCAGCAGGGGCTGGCGCAGAACTTCACACTGACGGTCACGGATCCCAGCGGCATTCCCGAACCGTTTGAACTGCACTTCAACCTGCCCGCCGGTACCGTGCTGGTCTACAACAGCATCAGCTACAATTGTGACGCAACCGGCTGCACGGTCCCCGTCACGCTGGATGCGGCGACCAATGACCTGGTCTTCAACGTCACCTTCCCGGCTGCCTTTACCGGCGACATCACGGTGGACCTGTACGACAGCGATTGGACCCCGGCTGACCGGCTGCTGGCAACCTATACCCAGACCGGCGTGGTGGTGTACGGCAACGTTGCCTCGGTCACCGGAACAGTGTCCATGCAGGGGCGCACGTACCGCGGCGGCGTACAGATGACACTCACTGCAGCCTTCGGGTTTGGACCCTACACCGTCACCTCGATTGACCAGATCAGCGGCAACCTTGTCTTCTCCAACCTGGCGTCCGGTATCTATACCATCACCACCAACCAGGCACGCTACCTGGATATCACAGCTGACATGAACAAAATCATCGATGTGTCATCAGACACGCTCATCACGGCACTGGAATTAAAAGGCGGCGACGCCAACGATGACCAGAATGTCAACCTGGGCGATGCCAGCGCCATTGGGTCCAACTACGGAGCCACCGGTGACATCAACGCCGATGTGAACTTCTCCGGCAGGGTGGATGTGTTTGACCTGGCAATGGTGGGCGGCAACTTTACCCTGAACGCTGCAAACGCCTACGCAGGCTGGGCACCTTAAATCTTATGATCTTCGTGCAGACCGGGTAAAAAAAACCGGTCTGCACCCCTCTTTTGCCTGTTTCCATCCCGGGCAGCCGCCCGGGTGGGAACAGGGGGAGGCGGTTGGGCTCCAACCGTTTCCGCTTTTTCCAGGCTGGCAGTGAAAGTGAAAGGAAGGATGGAATGAACAATAAAGGAAACCTACACAGGGGGGTCCCGGGAGTGCTGGCAATCCTGCTGGTGCTCAGCCTGCTGCTGCCTGCGCCTTCCTCCCCCGTGCAGGCACAGGCAAGCGCGGTTGTTGCCGTCACCCCGCCCATGCTGGACATTATCCGCGGCAGCACCGCCACCTACAGTATGTGGCTGACCGGCGGCGTGGACGTCAATGCCTATGAGGTGGTCATTTCCTACAACCCGGCGCTGGTCTCATCCGTCACTTACACCGAGGGAACATTTCTTTCCAATCTGACGCCGGTATATTCCTGCAATAACAATCCAACCCTCTGCCCGGGAGTTTTTCATCTTGCTGAAATACAAATAACGACACCCGGTGTAACCGGGGACGGCAACCTGGTTGATATCACCTTCACCGGCAGCGCCAACGGCATCACACCCATCACGCTGACGGAAGCCGTCCTGGCGGATCCGGTTGGGGAAACCTCCTACCCCTCCGAGGTGAGCGGGGTATTGTGGATTCACGATGACCCGGCGCTGACCCCCAACTTCAATGTCACCGGCACGGTGCGGCTGCAGGGGCAAACCAGCACGGGCGGGGTGCCCGTTTCGCTAGGCTATGGCACGGTGCACTGGCTGGGTCCCTACTCCGCCACCAGCACCAGCCTGCCGACCGACAACCTCGGCTTCAGCCAGGTGGAGGAGGATATCTACCGCATCACGGCATCCTCACCGCGCTACCTGCCGGTGACGGAAGCATCGAACCGCACGGTCAGCATCAGCGCCAGCAAGACGACCCTCTCACCGCTTCTGCTGCGGGGCGGCAATGCCGTCTGGCAGGATCCCATGGGAGCGCCGGACACGGTGATTGATGCGCTCGATCTGACGCTGGTCAGCGGGCAGTACCAGCAAACCGGCGCCAGTTTGGAGGGGGATGTCAACTTCTCCGGCAGGGTGGATATTTTTGACTTTGCCATGGTGGCGGGCAACTATGGATTGACGTCCATCACCGCCTATGCCGGGTGGACACCCTGAAAAATGAGAATATTGGAAGATGCTTGATTTTTCGGGTATGATATGGATGCAAGGGCGTGGTTTCCACCAGATACGGAAAGGATGCCCGGGATGCCGGGAGCAGTGAAACTGGATGGCGGGATTTCAGCGACTCTTATTCCATACCGTCCTGCTGGCAGGGCTGTTTTGCAGCCTTGTCCTGCCGCCTGTTGCAGGGTCTGCCCAGGCAGCCGCACGGGTGCAGGTGATGCCCGCTGCCAGCCAGGTGGGCGTGGGGGAGACCGTGGAAATCACACTGGAGGTGAGCGGGGGTGAAAACGTGAACGCCTTTGACCTGACCCTGCTCTATAACCCGGCACTGGTAACACTGGATTCCTGGGAACCGGGCGATTATCTGTCCAATCTCTTCCGGGTGTACAAACAGGAGGAGCCAGGCTTGCTGCGAGTGGCATATACCCAGCTTGCCACTCCGCCCGTCAGCGGCGATGGCACCCTGTTCCGCCTGGTCTTCCGCGGCACTTCGGAAGGTGACTGCGACCTGATCCTTGATGATGTGATTTTTGCAGACGGTGATGGGAACGAATCCAACCCCCAGCGGGAGCACGGCATCCTGTCCGTACTGCCATCAGCCCAACCCAGCCCCACCTTCACTCATACCTTGCTGCCAACAGCGGGTTCCACCCAAACACCCACCCCCCTGCCCACGGCAGGGAATACCACCCCCACAGCCACCCTCACCGGCACGTCCACCGCGGCAATCCAGCCCACGTGGACCCGCCTGCCCACCCGCACCATGCCCCCGGCGAATTTCACACCCAGCCCGCTGGCACCGCGGAATTCCGCCACGCCCGCCAGCCAACTGACCGTTGGCAGGCAGGCATCCGCCAGCCCCGCAGCAATGGAACCATCCCCGGCAGCCACAGCCCTCCCGGCGAATCCGCCGGTGGAAGCTGTCCTATGGGGCTTGCTGATTGCCGGAGGGGCAGCCATCCTGGTCATGCTCACCCTCCTCGCCATCCGGCGGGGACATTCCCAATCATCAAAGGACTGAACCCGATTTATGAAACCTGCAACCGCCATCATCACCCTCCTCCTCCTGGTTACCTTCCTGCAGCCGGGCACGGCATTTGCCCAGGCGGATGCCGCCCGCGTGGGCGTATTTGCACCGCTGACGATTGCCCCCGGTGCACTGGTGGAAATTCCCATCCAGGTGGAAAACGTCACCGACCTGTATGGGATTGATTTTGAACTGCGGTTCGACCCCGCCGTGCTGGAGGCGCAGGATGCCGACCCCGCCATGGCAGGCATCCAGCTTGGTTTTGGCGAGTTCCTGGAGCCGGGCTTGCTGCTCTACAATACGGTGGATAACGAAACCGGCATTGTTCATGTGGTAATGACTCAGGTCAACCCTGCCGAGCCCAAGTCGGGCAGCGGCTATTTGTTCGTGCTGTACGTCAAAGGTCTGCAGGAAGGCACCACCGACCTGGAAGTTACCAACCTGCAGCTTGCCAGCCGGGAAGGGCTGGAAATCCCTTCCACTGCTGCCAATTCCAGCGTGACGGTGCAGGCAGGCGCCCCGGACGTGGTTGCCACCTCCATCCCGGTGGTCAATCCCACCAGCGTGATTCTGATCCCCACGCTGGCACCCACACCCACGGCAACGGTGCAGCCGACTGCCACCCGACCGATGGCAACCCAGGCAGTCCAGCCCACCCAGCCGGGTGAGCCAATCCCCACGGAAGCCCCGGTGGAACCAGGCGGCGGTTTCTCGCTGATGAAGAACTGGTGGATTGTGGCACTGGTTCTGGCAGGCGCAGCAGGGCTGGCAGTCTATTTCTTCCGCTCCAGGCGCACCTCCTGAACCAAACAGAAAGACAGGCAATGAAAACACCCTTGTTTAAAATTCAAATCCTGATCAGCCTGGCAATGGCGCTGGCAGCCTGCCTTGCGCTGCCTGCAAGTGTGTTTTCACAGGAACCGGGAACAGTGGTGTACATCAACCCGGCAGAAACCACCCTGGAGGTGGGGCAGGAGACGACCATTGCTGTCAGCGTGCGGGATGTGCAGGACCTGTACGGGTACGCGCTCCGCATCACCTTTCCCCCTGGCAGCATCGAAATCCTGGACGTGGTGAACGGCGAATTCCTGTCCGATGGGCTGATGGCACCCACCAACGGCTGGAATAACACCACCGGCGAAATCCTGTTTGACATGTCCATGATGGGTGAACCGGAAGGCAGGGACGGCAGCGGCGACCTGATTCGCATCACGCTGCGGGCAACAACCCCCGGCGCAACCGTGGCATTCACCATCGATCCAGTGTATTCCCAGCTTGTCAACTGGCCGGCTGTAATGCCGATTCCCTTTGAAATCGAAAATGGAGTGGTTATCATCAACCCAATCAACACCCTGCTATCCATATTTATTCCGGTCATTATTAAGTAAAAAAGGAAATCCATGAAAAGATCGACATCCATTCAAATCACTTTCTTGATACCAATCATTCACAATTGGGAGGAAAAATGAAACCAGGTTCCATCTCTACCCGTATTTTGATCAGCTTCCTGATCATCCTGTTGGCTGCCTTCAGCATGCCCCAACCGGCAGAAGCCCAGGGCACCACGCAGGTTTATCTTAACCCGGCAAGTTCCACTGTCACCACCTGTGCCGATCTCACCATTGCTGTCAGCGTGGCAGATGTGCAGGACCTGTACGGGTACGCGCTCCGCCTGACGTTTACACCGGGTTCGCTGCAGGTTTTGAACGTCGTCAATGGCGGATTCCTGTCCGATGGGCTGATGGCACCCACCAACGGCTGGAATAACACCACCGGCGAAATCCTGTTTGACATGTCCATGATGGGTGAACCGGAAGGCAGGGACGGCAGCGGCGACCTGATTCGCATCACGCTGCGGGCAACAACCCCAGGCGCAACCGTGGCATTCACCATCGATCCAGTGTATTCCCAGCTTGTCAACTGGCCGGCTGTAATGCCGATTCCCTTTACAATTACCGACGGAACCGTCACCACCGCCGGGTGCGCCCCCACCGATATCAGCCTGAGCAGCAGCACCGTGGCGGAAAACCAGCCTGCGGGCGTGCTGGTGGGCTCCTTCTCCAGCGTGGATGCAGACACCGGGGAAACCTTCACTTACTCCCTGCAGGATGATGTCTCCTTCCCGGATAATCACTATTTCCAGATCTCCGGCAACCAGCTGCTCACCCTGCTGCCAGCGGACTACGAAACCGACCCCAGCCTGCTGATCCGGGTGCGCACAACCGACTCCACCGGGTTGTACTATGAAGAAACCCTGACCATCACCGTGACCGATATCAACGATGCCCCCGTGCTGGATCCAATTCCCAATCCCAGCGGTGGTGAGGAAACATTGATCACCTTTACTGCCACTGCCAGCGACCAGGACGGCGATGCGCTGACATTCAGCCTGACAGACGGCACCGCCGGGGATGTACCCGCAGGTGCCAGTATCACGGCAGGCGGAGTCTTCACCTGGACACCGACCGAAGCCCAGGGTCCTGGCACCTATACCTTTGATGTTTGCGTGGGCGACGGCACTGAAACCGACTGCCAGACGATCACCGTCACCGTGAACGAAGTCAATGTTGCCCCGGTGCTGAACCCGGTCGGTGACCAGACCGTTCATGAAGGCGATACCCTGACCTTCACTGCCACCGCCACCGATGCGGATGTGCCCGCCAATACGCTCACCTTCAGCCTGGCTGGAACTTTGCCTGCTGGCGCCAGCATCACGGCAGGCGGCGTCTTCACCTGGACGCCCACCGCGGAACAGGCTCCCGGCTGGTACACATTTGACGTATGCGTCTCCGACGGCGCACTCAATGATTGTGAAACCATCGACGTGACCGTCACGAGCGATGAGCCGCCGGTCGTTTATGTGGATGATGGCTGGGCAGGCACGCTCCCCGGTGTGGATCCTGATGGAACAGGACCGGCAACTGCCTTTGGTTATGATGCCTTTGCCCTCATCCAGGATGGTGTGAATGGCGTTGCACCGGATGGCACGGTGTATGTTGCCGCAGGCACTTATTTTGAATCAGACATCCTGATTGACCAGCCCATGGACCTGATTGGCGCGGGTGCGGGCGCCAGCATCATTGGTCCGGCTGTTGCCGATGGTCATGACTGCAGCCCGTTGGGCAGTAATGCACATTTTGGCATCATCATCGGTGCGGATGGCGTGACCATCCAGGGCTTTACCATTGACGGCAACCAGGATGGCAGCCTGCCTGGCGATTACAACTACCGGATGGGCATCACCAGCCGCTATTGGGTTGCCACTTACGACACTTCCACCGTGCTGGATACCGTGGTACAGAACATCTGGTACCGCGGTGTGGTAATCCGCGCGTATACAGGAGAAACCTCCAGCGATCACCGGTTGGATAACGTGGATGTGGCAAATATTGTCAACACCTGCACGGATGAACAGTCCTTTGCGATCCTGTACTTCAATGCTGCCGGTGAAATTGCCAACTCCACCGCCACCAATGCATATCAGGGCATTGCCACAGGGAACTATACCGGCATTCCGCTGGTCGCCAACATTCACCACAATGTGGTTACCGATATCACCAGCCAGGCATATACCCTCACGCACAACGATGCCGGAACCGTATTTGCCAATAATACTGCCACGTTCACCAATCCCGCCAACGCAGGAATTGGTCTGCTGGTGTACCAGGCAAACGGTTTTACAGTGACCAATAACACCTTTACGGGTGCCCACACAGGCGTATATGTGGGACGCCAGGTCGGCGATCCCAGCCTGTTTGTGATTGGTGCAGGCAACACCCTCACCGGACCTGGTATCACGGTGGCTGGTTCTGTGGGCGTGCTGGCAGACGGCACCGGTTGGGCGGATGAAAACTCCAACTTCACCCTGGAAAAATCACTCATCACCGGTTATGAAACCGGCGTCCGCCTGGACCGGCTGGATACCACCGGTACAACCACCGCGGTTGTGCGCTCCAACAATCTCCTGGATAACGGGACCGGCATTTACCTTGGCACCCGCAGCACCCTGACTGCTCACCACAACCGGATATTCAATAATACAGTCGGTTACAACAATGCCTCCGGCGGAGCCGCAGTTGCCGAAAACAACTGGTGGGGCTGCAATGTGGGACCCAATGATACCTATGGAGATTGCGATACAACAGTCAATGTAGATTACACTCCCTGGCTCGTCTTACAGGGTACTGCACCAACATCGGAAACTGAATTTGGTGCTCCGCCTGTAACCTTCACAGCACGGTTAATGCGAAACTCAGCGGGTGAAGATGCTTCTTCGCCCACGCTGGGATACGTACCGGATGGTATCGTGGTTTCCTTCCAGACCATGGATGGAATTTTCACACCACCCACCAGCCCGTTGGTGAATGGAGTAACCACTTCCCAATATACAGCCAACAATGCCCGGGCATCGCTACTCTGTGCCGTCTTAGACAATGAATGGTATGGAGGGGGTGGCTGCTGGACAATTCTCATCAATGATGCCCCAATACCCGGTACCAATACATTTACAACTGGTGAGGATACGCCTCTGAATGGCACCCTCGCCGCAACTGATGATGAAGGGTATGCCCTGACCTATGTTGTGGCTACTCCCCCCGCACACGGAACAGTAACCATCAACCTGGACGGGACATTTACCTATACACCTGCAACAGATTGGTTCGGAACAGATACCTTCACCTTCACCGTTTCGGACGACATTGGTGGAGTAACTGGCACGGCAACCATCACCGTCACTCCGGTCAATGATGCCCCGGTTGCCGTTGATGATACTGCCACCACGGCTGAGGACACTCCCGTTGACATCCTGGTCAGCACTCTGCTTGCCAATGACACCGATATCGATGGCGATACCCTCTCCCTGACAGCGGTCTCCAATCCCTCCAACGGCACAGTTGCCCTGGCTGCCGGTGTGGTCACCTTCACCCCCGCCGACAACTTCCACGGCGAAGCCGGGTTTGACTACACTGTCTCCGATGGCACCCTCACCGATACCGGGCATGTCACCATCACCGTCACTCCGGTCAATGATGCCCCCGTTGCGGATGACCAGTCCCTCTCCACTCCTGAAGAGACGGCTCTCCCCGTCACCCTCACTGCCACCGATGTCGATGGTGATCCCCTCTCCTTTGAGGTCACTGTCCAGCCGCTCCACGGC
>Ga0208695_1001420_pt1 | contig 19924 bp, 18 predicted proteins | sample AD_UKC111_MetaG_FD_184449 | JGI IMG/M metagenome (GOLD analysis project Ga0208695, IMG submission 184449) | Active sludge microbial communities of municipal wastewater-treating anaerobic digesters from Hong Kong - AD_UKC111_MetaG (SPAdes)... | ecosystem: Engineered > Bioreactor > Anaerobic >...
TTCTTCCCTTAAGACCTCAATCACTATTTTTGCTTTTTCTTCCGGTGTAAAATTTCTTCTCTTTTCCATAGTTCCATACTAACTTATTTTGGCCGTTTTGTCTGTCTTAATTTCTGGTATCATTATACTCGCCCTGACTTTTATTTTATATAAACCGGTTAAAAGATTTTTGCAAAAGCGAACCGAAATGATACAAAAAAAGATTGATGATTCAGAAGCAGCCATGCAAAAAGCCAGGGAATTCAAGGCTGAGTATGAGGCAAAGCTAAAGGATATAGACAAGGAGCGGATGGAAATTTTAGAAGCTGCCAGACATAAGGCTTTGGAAGAAGGCAAGAAAATCATTGAGGAGGCTAAAGAGGAGGCAGATGCTATTAAAAAGCGCACATTGGAAAGTGTTACGGCAGAAAAAAAACGCCTCGAAGAAGAATCACGTCTTTATGTAATAGAACTAGCTTCTCTTATGGCCCAAAGATTTATAGCTTTAAACATGGATGAGGAAACTCAAAACAAAATATTTGAGGAATCATTAACCAAGCTGGAGGCCGCAAAATGGCAAAGCTAAGGAACAGTTACTCTGATGTGCTTCTGGAAATATCAGAAAAAAGAGGCACTTTGGAAAAGGACAAGGAGCAAGTGATGGTGGTAAGAGATACCCTGGAAAGTGATGAAGTGCAGTCTTTTCTTGCCAACCCCCATATTCCTGTTCCGGTAAAAGAGGAACTTTTCCAAAATGCTTTTTCTCATGAGCTTGCAGGGCATGTAAAGGGATTTTTGTCTTACATGGTTGGAAAAAAACGAGAAAAATTGATTATACCTGCCTTAACGGAATACATTGATTCCGCAAACAGGCGGTCCGGCAGGATAGAAGCTAAAGTTGTCTCAGCCAGGGCATTGACGAAAGAACAAATAGAATCCATTCGCAGGATATTGGCCAGACAAACAAGTTTGGAAATAATGATTGAAAACAAAGTTGATCCTGATGTTATAGGCGGCTTTTATATACTGATGGATGGGCATATTTTTGATTGTACCGTAAGGACCGAGCTGAACAGGATGAAAGAACGCTTGAAGAGAGGAATGCAATGATTGTTAATATAGATGAAATAAGCAAGTTCATAAAAAGCCAAATTAAAACTTACTCATATGAACCGGATTATTCTGAAGCCGGTACGGTCGTACAGGTGGGGGACGGCATAGCAAGAGTATACGGCTTATACGGCGCCATGAGCGGTGAACTTCTGGAATTTCCCAATGGGACCTACGGGATGGCCCTGAATCTGGACGAAGACAGCATAGGCGTTGTTATCATGGGGTCGGATGCAGGTATCAAGGAAGGGGACCCGGTAAAACTGACGGGGCGAATGGCAGAAGTCCCTGTAGGAGACAGTATGCTGGGACGGGTGGTAAATGCCTTGGGAGAACCCATTGACAACAAGGGTTCCATTATAGCAGATTCTTACCGTAAAATAGAGAATATTGCACCCAGCGTTATGATGCGCCGTGAAGTTAACAGGCCTTTGCAGACCGGTATTAAGGCAATTGATGCCTTGGTTCCCATAGGGAAAGGTCAGAGGGAACTCATCATTGGGGACAGGCAAACCGGAAAAACTGCAATTGCCATTGACACAATTATCAATCAAAAAGGCAAGGACGTTTACTGCGTCTACGTTGCCATCGGGCAAAAGGCATCAACCGTTGCCCGTATAATCAAAGTTTTGAATCTCACTGGGGCCATGGCTTATACTACTGTGGTTTTGGCCACAGCCAGCGATCCCGCCTCCTTGCAGTACATTGCTCCCTATGCCGGCTGCGCCATTGCGGAAGAATGGATGTACAGGGGCAAGGATGTATTGATTGTATATGATGATTTATCCAAGCATGCGGTTGCTTACAGGGCAATAAGCCTGCTTCTCAAGCGCCCGCCGGGAAGAGAAGCCTACCCGGGAGATGTTTTTTACCTGCATTCAAGATTGCTGGAGCGAGCAGCCTGCTTAAGCGATGAATACGGCGGTGGCACATTAACGGCCCTTCCCATTATAGAAACCCAGGAAGGGGACATATCTGCTTATATACCGACCAATGTAATTTCTATCACTGACGGTCAGATTTATTTGGAAGCAGATTTATTCAATGACGGCATACGGCCTGCCATCAATCCCGGTTATTCGGTTTCCCGTGTGGGAGGCTCGGCTCAAATTCCTGCCATGAAAAAGTTGGCGGGACCCCTTAGAATTGAATTTGCCCAGTACAAGGAACTGGCTGCCTTCTCCCAATTTGGTTCAGATTTGAACCAGGATACCATAGACAGATTAAATCATGGGGAGCGAATCATGGAAGTTCTCATACAACCCCAGTATAAACCCATGGCTGTGGAAGACCAGGTCTTGATGCTCTATGCTTTGAACAAGGGGCATTTAAAAGGCATTGAATTGAGCCGCATCCACAATTTCCAAAGAGACTTTATCCATTATGTGGACACTCATGCTGTTCATATCAAGGAGGAAATTGAAAAAACCGGCGACCTTTCTGACGAATTGGCCGAAAAAATAGAAGCTGTCATAGCAGAGGTAAAAGAACAGTACAATTACAGTTAAGGAGGCACCAATATGAGTTCCATGAAAGAAATCAAACAAAGAATAGAAAATGTCCGTTCTGTAGAACAATTAATCAAAGCCATGGATATGATTGCCTCAACCAAGCTGGTTAAAAAAAGGGCACAACTGGAAGGTGTCCGTCCCATCTACCGTGAACTTAGACGGGTGGTAGAAGAAGTCGGCAGTTTGGAGGCTGCCGGGGAGCATCCCTATTATGGGGAGCGGGATGTGAAAAATTCCTTGTATATAGTATTTACAAGCGACAGGGGTTTAGCCGGCAGCTACAACGCAAATATTACGGCTAAAGCTTTGGAGCATATGAATCAAGGGAAAAATGAAAAAATTGTTGTCGTGGGCGCCAAGGGATATGAATTCTTCAAAAAGAAGGGGAAAAATATAGTGGAATCCGTAGTTGACGTGGTTGATTCCCAGGTCTATTACGGAAGCGAAAGTCTTGCCAAATGGCTGATAGACTACTATATGAAAGGCGAAGCCGATGAGGTTTTCATAGCTTATACTCACTTTATAAACGTGCTCAACTATATTCCTGTTGTAGAAAAATTGCTGCCTGCACCTATCAAGGAAGGGAAGGCAGATGAGGATAGAAAATATGAGCCGGACTTATACTCATTTATAGACCATATGATTCCCCTGTATCTGCATATGAAAATATTCAGGGCATATTCGGAATCCCATACCAGCGAACAGGCAGCCCGCATGGTCAATATGGATGCGGCAGGAAAGAATGCTTCTGATTTAATAGAAAAATTAACACATTTATATAACCGAAAACGTCAGACAAATATTACGGAAGAACTCAATGAAATCTTTGGAAGTGTAAATTTTGTGAATAATGGTGGTCTTCATGACAGTTGAAAACAAAGGAAAAATCATACAGATAATTGGATCGGTAATAGATATCAGGTTTGAAGGGGATTTACCATCCTTGTACAATGCAATTAAAGTGCCCTATAAGGGAGAGACCTTGGTTTTAGAGGTTATGCAGCACGTTGGGGACCATACGGTGCGCTGTATTTCCATGCATCCCACGGACGGATTGATACGAGGGATGGAAGCCATAGATACCGGTGCTCCCATAAGAGTACCCGTAGGCAGAGAAGTCTTGGGCCGGATGGTGAATGTATTGGGGGAACCAATCGATAACAAGCCGCCTTTAAAAGCTACGGAATACTGGCCCATTCACAGGGAACCTCCCGGCCTCACTGACCAGGTTGCCCAGCCGGAAATATTGGAAACGGGGATAAAGGCAATCGACCTGCTTTGTCCTTTCTCAAAAGGAGGAAAGATTGGTCTCTTTGGGGGTGCGGGAGTTGGAAAAACCGTGCTTATAATGGAATTGATAAACAGCATCGCCAAGGAACACGGGGGCTATTCGGTCTTCGTAGGTGTAGGGGAACGTACTCGTGAAGGTAATGACCTTTACTATGATATGCTTAATTCAGGTGTTATGGATAAAACAGCCCTGATATTCGGCCAGATGAATGAGCCTCCGGGAGTAAGAATGAGGGTGGGCCTTACCGGCTTGACCATGGCTGAATATTTCAGAGACCGGGACGGACAGGATATTTTGTTATTCATAGATAATATTTTCCGTTTTGTACAGGCAGGTTCGGAAGTATCCGCCTTATTGGGACGTACCCCCAGTGCCGTTGGATATCAGCCGACTTTGGCAACTGAAATCGGTATGCTCCAGGAGAGGATTACATCTACCAAGTCAGGGTCAATAACTTCTGTCCAGGCAATTTACGTGCCTGCGGATGATTTTACGGACCCGGCGACAGCCACAACCTTTGCCCACCTGGATGCGGTAACGGTTCTATCCAGGGGAATTGTTGAGCAAGGAATTTACCCTGCTATAGACCCGCTGAACTCCTCATCCCGTATTTTGGAAGCAAGTATTGTTGGAGCTGAGCACTATCACGTAGCCCGTAACGTTCAGGCCATACTTCAGCGTTACAAAGACCTCCAGGATATTGTTGCCATACTTGGTATTGATGAGCTGTCTGATGAAGATAAGCAGACAGTTAACAGGGCCAGGAAGGTTCAGCGCTTTTTGTCGCAACCTTTCTATGTAGCCGAGAAATTTACATCTATACCGGGGCGTCATGTAACTATTGATGAGACGGTTCGTGGTTTCAGAGAAATTATTGAAGGAGTTCATGATGACATACCGGAAAGTTATTTCCTCAATGTAGGCTCTATCGATGAAGTAGTGGAAAGATTCAAGAAAGCACAGGGGTAAAAAATGTCGGAAAAACTGACTAATCAAAAAAAAGATAAAAAAATCACCATAAATATTACAACCCCTCGGGGACTTAAGTTTGTTGAAAAAGCAGACATGGTTGTCATGCGCTGCATTGACGGGGACCTGGGAGTGCTTTATGGTCATGCTCCCCTTTCTGCCATATTAGGCGATGGAATCCTTAGGATTTTTAATGACGGCTTCGTGAAGAAGCTTGCCTTGTTCGGAGGTGTGGCCGAGATAGGAAAAAACATTGTGAATATTTTCAGCACAATAGCCCAGAAGCCGGAAGAAATAGACTTAGAGCGGGCCGAAGCCGATCGTCAGGAATTGGAGGCATTATTCAGAGATAAGGCTGAAGAACACAAGATTCAATCTTCACTTGTCTTGCTGCACCGCGCCTTGGTTCGAATCGAAGTCAGCATGGATTTGGAAGATGTTAAATATTTTGAAGAAGAAAACGATAAAAGAGAATATTAAAATTCCGGGAATGATTCTATTCATTCCCGGAATTTTTTATTGAGGTTTTTATGATTCTTTATTATTAGCTATTAATAATGTCCCTGTAAGGTTAGGGACTTATTGTATATAAGTATAATTAATTTTTGATTGGTCAGCTTATTGTAAAATCGGTTCTTCCCACCATCCGAATGAAATGTCGCCTGAACCGTACAAAGTCGGTCTTTCGGGATTTGATAGAAGGATTAAAAAGGAACCTCCGGGAGCAAAAATAAATTTTCCTTCTTCCTCTGAATTTATAGTAGTACCTGCAAGACCGTACCTGCCGTAAGCTTTGATTCCTCCTCTTGGCAAACCGCTGACCATAATAGCATACTGAAGCTGGACTTGGGATTTGGGCTGGGGAACAATCGCCAGATTAGAAGGAGTAACGGATTGAGAAACTTGTATGAATCCGGGCGGTGTGGTGTTAAACCATATTTGCACGCTGTAGGGGGTAGAATAAATATCACTCACAGTCCATGCATTGACAAATAAGTTAACACCGGAATTCGGGGGATTATAGAGCCTTGCCCATGCGTGGGTAGCATTGCCGAATTCCAGGCCCGGTGCCGTACCGACAAAATACTTTCCTTCGATGGATTTCATTAAGCTTATGGGTATGTTTACACTGTAATCCGGTCTCGCTTGTTGTGGAATTTGGCTGAAAAATATATTGTTATAATTCATTGGATATTCAACCTTTCATATATGGTAATTCATTATATGATGCCTGTATTTGAAGGGTGTATTCAGCAAAAGAAACATTTATTAAAATAAACATTGACAAATGCCTGGAAGGATATTATCGTGGTTATACCATTTATTGGAATAAGGTATATTGGTATATAAGATACGGATTACGAGGTGGCTTAAAGTTTAAAGATGAAAAATATTATGATTATCGTTATTTCAAGGAGAAGGGATGGTTTGAATCGGACTATTACTATGAAACATCCCTGGGACCGATAAAAAAGCTTTCAGGCTATATGTTCGACTTTTTAGGTCAAAAAATAGGCAAAAGCGTATGAATGGTGGACACCTCAAGTGTCCCTTTTTTTGATCTATTTATGCGGAACAATCATATATTAATATCGTCCATTAATATGAATGCAATCATTGAAACAAAAGATTTGGTTTTTACACTTATGCACTCATTGTATCTGTGTAAAACAAATAGACTGTATATATGAGCATGAGAGTAAAATCTCAAATGAGAATGTCCTCTATGATATATATTGATAATTAACAGTGGAGGTGTGAAATATGGCTTTGGATTTTCAAGTCAATTTACTGCCTGAAGAAGCTGAAAAAATAATTACTCATGAAATTGAAGAAAAAAGTATTACCGGAATGCTTATTGATAAATATGTGGTGAATGGTGATAATGGGAAAGTATGCATGGTTTCTGTATATGAAAAACATTATATGAGAGCCGATACAAGACTTACACTTACTGTAGTAATTGATAATATGGAAGGTGTAACCAGAGTACATTGCATAGCAGGCGGTGGCGGGGAAGCATTTTTCCGATTTGATTTTGGCGCATCAGAAAGTTTTGAATACAGTGTCGAAAAAATATTATCGCAATATAAAATTTAATTATGTTAAAAAAAATAAAGATACACCAAATCATTTTCAGGGACGGTTCTTTTTGTTCAAGTATTCTTTTTAAGAAAGCCTTTACAAATTCTCTGTCTGGGTTTAAAGATGCTGCCTCAACAAGGTAACAATTCTATTATAATATAGTCCATTTATGTGTTATAATTAATGCAATCAAGGAAGCAAAGACTGGGGGTATTTGCCCCAATGCATTCATTGTATCGGTGTGAAGCAAGCCGATTTAGGCAACAAAAAGAACCGTCTCCAAAGACAAAAAGAGGTAATTATGATAGAAATAGGCGTAAGTAATTTGACTAAAGCGTACGGAGCAGATGTAATATTTGAAAATGTAACCTTTGATGTTAAAACAAAAGATAGAATAGGATTATTGGGAAGAAACGGAACCGGCAAAACAACCTTGATGAAAATTATGGCCGGATTAGAAGATTATCAGGCAGGCCAGGTAAGTAAACGAAAAGGCCTGACTATCGGATACCTGGAGCAAATACCAAACTACGAGGATGACAATACGGTTCTTGATGTATTAAATGAAGCATTCAGGGGATTAAATGAATTAAAGCTGCAAATGGAGGAGATAGAAAAGTCCTTTGACAGCTTAGAAGGAGACGAACTGAAAGCTGCCGTCAGTAAATACAGCTCTATTCATGATATATATGAATTATCAGGCGGTTATGATACAAATGAAAAGTTGAATCGAATTCTCTTCGGCCTTGAAATATCGGAAGATATGCAAAAAAGGCTCTTTAATCAGCTTTGCGGCGGTGAAAAAACCAGGGTTATTTTAGGAAAAATTTTGCTGGAGGAGCCGGAACTTCTGCTTCTTGACGAGCCCTCAAACCATTTGGATATAAAATCCATAGAATGGCTGGAGGAATACTTGAACTCCTACGATGGGACCATGGTTATAGTCTCCCATGACAGGTATTTTTTGGACAGGGTTGTTAATAAAATAATTGAATTGGATTCTGACGGCGTAGAGATATATATAGGCAATTATTCAAAATATGTTGCCGAAAAGGAATTAAGATTTATTTTGGCTATGAAGGAATACGAAAACCAGCAGAAAAAGATTAAAAGGATGGAGGAACAAATCCGAAGATACCGCATTTGGGGGGAAATGCGGGACAGTGACAAAATGTACAAAAGAGCCAAGGAATTGGAGAAAAGGCTCGAGAAAATCGACAGGTTAAAGAAACCTGTGGTTGATAAAAAATCAGCTGATTTTCGTTTAAATGGAGTTGAAAGGACCGGGAAGGAAGTTATAAGGGTCAGCGGTATAAAGAAGTCCTTTGACTCAAAAGAACAGTTCAAGGATGTCAGCTTCACCTTGTTTTATAAGGACAGCATGTGCATCCTGGGTGAAAACGGAACAGGAAAATCAACAATATTAAAGATCATCCTGAATGAAATAAGCCCGGATGAGGGAGAAGTCAAAATTGGTTCTAAAGTAAAAATAGGATATCTTCCCCAGGAAGTGAGTTTTGACAAGGAAGATATTTCAATTCTTGATTATTTTTCTTATCATTACGGAATATCCCTTGGAGAAGCACGAAAAGAATTAGCTAAAATCTTATTCACCGGTGATGATGTATACAGGCATATTAACACCTTATCCGGTGGAGAGAAGTCAAGACTCAAGATTGGCATGCTGATTTATGAAAAAGTCAACACCTTGATTCTTGATGAGCCGACAAATCATCTGGACATTGAATCAAGGGAGGTCTTGGAAGAAAGCCTGATAAACTATGAGGGAACCCTGCTTTTTGTATCCCATGACAGATATTTTGTAGATAAAATTGCAACCTGCATAGGAGTAATAGAAAACAACAAATTTAAAATGTATGATTTTGACTATGAAGGTTATAAGCAGGAAAAACAAAGATTAAATGAAGTCTTGGCAGTAAACCAGGATTACAAAAAAGAAAAACCTGTTTCTCAAAACAGGGAAGCATTTCTGAAAGAAAAAGAATTGCAAAGAGCAAAAGAAAAACATAAAAGGGATATAGGAAAATTAGAAGACAAAATCCTACAAACCGAGAATAAAATAATCGAGCTTGAAAAGCTCTTGAATACAAGCTCGGATAAATGGGATTTAGACGATTATAATAATAAATATAATGAATATATGCGTTTGAAGGAAAGTATTGAGGATATGTATACAGAATTGGAGAAGTTGCATGAAGAAGAACCTATTTGATGAGGTGCTTTCATGAAGGTTGCGGTAATAGGCTACAGCGGTTCAGGCAAGTCCACCCTGGCAGCCAAGTTAGGGGAGATATATAATTGTCCGGTTTTATACCTGGACAGGATACATTTTAAAGAAAACTGGACAGAACGGGATGATGAAACTGCTAAGGCCATGTTGAAGGAGTTTATGGACAAGAATGGCAGCTGGGTCATTGACGGCAATTATAATAGTCTTCTTAGGGGCCGAAGGCTGGAAGAAGCAGATATGATAGTTTTTATGAACTTTTCAAGGCTGACTTGTTTAAGGCAGGCAATAAAAAGATACAAAACCTATAAAGGTAAAACCCGGGAAAGCATGGCTGATAATTGCTCCGAAAAAATGGATATGGAGTTTATCAAGTGGATTTTATTGGATGGAAGATCAAGAGAAAAGAAAGTAGAGTATGCTGAAACAATCCGTAAATACAAACAAAAAATTGTGATATTAAGAAACAAGAAAGAAATTGCTTCCTTTTTAGAAACACTAACGCAAAATAAATGAAGTATAAATATGTGTCCGGGAACAATACCAATAGAATCAGCGTCTTAATGTAACAAGATTTGCCAAATACAACCTATAACTCTTTAAGAGAAATACCCATAGCTTATTATATTTTAGCTTTATTAATTGAAGATATAGGTTTTATTGTTTTTTCGTTATCAGGATATAAGGGTAAAGTAAATGTAAGGGGGGATATATAATGAAAAAAACCATATTATTGGTAGTTGTGATTTTAACATTGACAATTTTTATAGTTGGTTGTTGGGCAGTAAAAGAGCCGATAAATACGCCAACTTCAGCTAAAAATGAGCCGCCTGACATATCAGTATTTATTAACAACAGAGAGATAAAATACGTCTGTGCAAAGAATAAATGGGACGGTACTGCTTTTGACAGAGAGGATACTTTTGTTAACATATTGAAAGAGCAAATGGATATTCCGATTATTGTTAACGGCAGTATAGCTGAAATAACATTTAAGGACAATCCTCCCGAAGAGTTTAAAATAATGGATATTTTAATCGATGAGGAAGGCAGGCAGATTTATACGGAAAGAGAAGTAATTAATGTTCCTGTCGAATTAATCAATGGTAAATGCTCTTTTAAAATAGAAAAACATTTCGCATCACTTCTAAGATCTCGTTATGAGCCGGATAAGAAGGATATTAGAGGATTCATAATGATTGCTTCCTGGGGCGAAAACGAATGTGAGTATGCCTTCATAATAAAAACATATGATAAGAACTGAAACTGGTTATAATAGGAGTAGAGGGATCGTGAAGCTTAAGTTATTATCTATATTATTAATTATAAATTTTTTACTCATAGGGTGTAACAAGGAAGATGCTAAATACCCCCTGAAATTTAACGAATTAAGCTACTTAAAAATTGAAAAACTGGATTCAGATAATATTGATAAAATAATAGAAGAAAAGATAATTGATGAAGAGCATAGCGCTTTTATATTTATGGGTTATGAAAACAGTGAGTATGAAGTTGGAATTAATTATAAAGGCCAGGTTTATTACCTGGGTCAAGTTTCAATGGAGAATACCCCGGAGGGTATGATGGGAATAGAGGAAACACAGGTTTTCGGGGAAAAGACTGTAAAGATTTACGGTATATTGGGGGCAAATTATGGTCAGGCATATTATTGGTTTCCCGGGGAGGAATCGGAAGAATCAGTTATACAGGTGGACGGAAATACCAGGGAAATTGACCTGGACGGGGATGATATGAATGAAATTGTTTCAACTTCTGGCACAATTCCTCAAACAAGGATATACATGTTGAAAGAAGGCAAAATATATGCATGTGAAATCAATGAATCAATCGGAGCAAAATCTGTAATATTGAAAGATAAAGACAAAAAGCTCTTTGAGGTGTATTTTGAGCCGGACAAACCGCAAAAATTTATATATTATGAAGATTTTTTCATAAAAAGGTAGACCCAAATTTCCCTTTTTTTTAATGAAAAATTAATAAATCCTTTCTTAAAATTAAGTTAATACTAATCATATATTAGCTGAATCATTGCATGATATATTTAGATTTCAATAACTTATAAAGAAAGGAGCATTTATATGGCTGACATTTTGATATTGACCGCATCTTTTGGAATGGGGCATAAAAGTGTTGCCAATGCCTTAAAAGAACAAATTGAAGCTGAATATAAACATGTGAAGGTGAGTATTGGGGATATATTGGAAATTGTAAATCCAAAAGTTAAAAAAATAAGTTCAAAGATATACTCTGAACTTACGGAAAGCTATCCTTCCATTTATAACAAGCTGTATGACGTAAAGGCAAAAAATAAGAACAACATTATAGATAACATGCTCAGCAGCTTGTATTACAAAAGGTTCTATGAATATATAAAAATTGAAAACCCAAAGGTTATAATCAGTACCTTTCCCTTGTGTTCATGCATCGTTGCCAAGGTAAAGGAAGAATATGAAGATGATGTTATTTTGATTACGGTTATAACCGATGTTGTAGACAGCTGGGAGTGGATTTATGAAGGAACCAATAAGTATTTGGTTCCCACCGAGGAGATAAAAAACAGGTTAATTGCCAAGGAAGTAAATGAGGATATTATCCTTGTAACCGGTATACCTGTTAAAAAAGAATTCTTGGATAAGAATATTAATTTTTCAACTGACCAAAAGAACACAATTCTCATTGTGCTAAGCGGCATTGATAGTGTTTCAAAGGAACTCTTAAAAAAACTTGATGAATACACAGAATACAAAATCAAAATCATTGCGGGAAGAAACGAGAAGCTGTATAGAAAATTATCCGACATGGCGTATTCCAACCTTGAAATTTACGGATTTGTGAATAATTTGAACGAAATGATGGATGAAGCGGTTTATATTGTAACAAAGCCCGGAGGCGTAACGGTATTTGAAGCAATTAATAAGGAAGTGCCCTTGATAGTACTGAATTCAAACATAGGCCAGGAAATCGGGAATATTGAGTTTATCAAGAAAAACAAAATAGGTATCGTGATAAACAACCTTGATACTTTGCCCTATATATTGGATTATAACATCAATAATCCGGGTACTCCCGATAAATACGTAAAAAGTATAAAAAGAATCAAAAAGACTTTAAATTACAGCGGTCTTTCCATTGACTCATTATTCCATGGGGTTATTTAACCCGTCGGGGACAGGAAACCACAGCCGGTATTATAAACCAAGATTGTCTTGACAGTATTAATGCAATTTTTTATAATGTCTATAGTAATCATCAGAAAGGATAAGGTATCTGCGGAATGAAATAATCCACTTAAAAGCAATTATAGAATGAGGAACAAATAGTCTTAATGGTTTATTTGTTGTGCATTTTATTAGCATTACAGGTGGATAGTATTTTAAACTGCAGCTTTACTTTATCAAAATATTGCGCAAAATTACATTGCATTTATTTGGATATTCAGTATTGAAAAGTGAGAATGCTATCCTCCTAAGACAGAAAGGGGAGGATTTTTTATGCTCGTTATTGAATCAGGCAATATTAAAAAATTTTATGGGGACAGATTAGTTTTGGACATAGATAAATTAAACATATATTCTGAAGACAGGATAGGTGTTGTAGGAGTAAACGGGGTCGGAAAAACTACATTGATAAATATTTTAAGCAAGAGGATAGACCCTGATGAAGGATGGGTCAAGCTTAGGGGCAAAACAGAATATATATCACAATTAGATGAACCGGAGGTTTATGAAATCAGCAGTGAGATGGCTTCAAAATTCGGCGTGCATAGATTATGGAATGAAAATATGAGCGGGGGAGAAAAAACAAGGTTTAAAATAGCTAAGGCTTTAGAAAATGAAAGCATCTTGATATTTGCCGATGAGCCCACAAGCAATATGGATATTGAAGGTATTGAGCTGGCTGAAAAAATGCTCACAGAATACAAGGGCGGGTTGATAATTATTTCTCATGACAGAAGTTTTTTGGATAAACTGTGCAATAAAATCATTGAATTAGAAGGGGGAAAAATTAAAATATACGAAGGCAACTACAGTGATTACAGCAGGCAAAAACTTCATGATAAAGAAAGAGCTCAATTTGAATATGAAGAATATATAAAAGAGAAAAAAAGATTAGAAGGTGTAATTGCTGATACCAAGCAAAAGGCAGGAAGTATAAAGAGACCTCCCAACAGAATGGGAAATTCTGAAGCAAGGCTTCATAAAATGGGCGGGCAGAAAGCCAAGGCAAATTTAGACCGTAAAATAAGGAATGTTGAAAAAAGGATTGAACATTTAGAGGTGAAAGAAAAGCCAAAAAAGATATCCAAAATTAACATAGATATAATGCCCTCCGATGACATTTACAGCAAAATAATTATCGAAGGGAAGAAAGTAAACAAGTCCTTCGGGAATAAAATTATATTTAAGGATGCCGAGTTTTCTATATATAATGGTTCGAAGGTCGCCTTGATAGGTCCTAACGGGTGCGGAAAAACCACCCTGATAAAAATGATAATGGATAGGGATAATTCAATCAGGCTGTCCAAGGGGGCAAGGATAGGGTATTTTAGCCAGGATATGAGCATACTGAATAATAATTTAAGCATTATAGACAATGTGATGGAAAGATCTATTTATCCTGAAAACTTTGCAAGGCTTTTGCTTGCCAGACTCCTTTTTAAGGGGGATGAAGTCTACAAGAAGGTTGGAGTACTGAGCGGAGGCGAGCAGATTAAAGTATCTTTTGCAAAAATATTATTGCAGGATATTAATTTATTAATTTTGGACGAACCAACAAATTATTTGGACATTAATTCTTTGGAGGTTATAGAGGATACTCTTAAGGATTATGACAGAACCCTCTTGTTTGTTTCTCATGACCGGAGCTTAATTACAAAAGTAGCCACTCAAATTATGACTGTTGAAAATTATAAAATAAAATGTTTTAACGGCACTTACGCAGAATTTCATGAAAAGCAGAATAAGCAAAAGCAAAATGGAGATATCAGTATGGAGATAATTTTGTTGGAAAACAGGCTTTCCCAAATTCTGGGAAGACTATCCATGCAATTAAAGAAGGAAGAATTGGAGGCTTTGGATAAAGAGTATTTGGAGATATCGGACAAATTAAAGGAACTTCGAGGTATATAATGGAACAATATTGAATTATTTGCGTCTGATTTATATAGCTAAAGGAATTAAAGAGTATATATAAGCCCATGGTATTCTCTTAAGAGGAGATAAATCAGTAACACCCCAAAGAATTTTTGATTTAGATTTGTATAAAGCTGGAATATCCATGGGCTTTTACCATAAATACTAAATGCAAAGCCCCTTATGTATGAAGTAATAGAAAACAAAGCAAATTCTCGTGAATTTGATATTAATATGAAAAAACATTTGAATATACTGACCCGAACAGTGACAACAAATTAAAATATACCATAGAACTATCGAATTGAATATATGAGGCAATGAACTTTTGAGTAAGTATATATAAATCATTATTATTCAGGGTGCAGATGAGTGACTGGTAAATAACACATTCTGAAAATATGGAAGTTTTATCAAGGCGGGTTGTTTAGAGGAGTGTTTTATGAAAAAGAGAAGGATTATTGTTATAATTAGTGTTGCAGCGTTACTACTTGCCTTATGTTACAGTTACTATAAATTTGAGTGTAACGAAATTACAGATACCTATGACTGGATCACTTTAAGAAATATCTATTCTGAGCTTGATGACTTTTTGGATTCATATGAGAAAGAATATCAGAATCGAAGTATATATGAATTTGAAATCAAAAATAATTTACTATTAAAAAAATATTTTAATCAATTGCATACTTATGAATGGTACTTATCCTTATCTCCTCGTCTTAGCTCTTTAAGTTATTATATTGGTAAAATAGCTGATATGAATGATGGAGGCATTAGTAAAAAAGAATTAGTATATGTAACATATGTGCGAGACAACCTTAAAGTGTACATTGATAAAATTAATGATGAGCTTGAAGAAACTTCAATAAGAAGGATGTTTGGAATTTTCCGCAAATCAAATGCAGCGGAATTAGAAGAGATCTTTAATGTAAATATAGATGAACTCAATACAGTTCCGGGAATCTCTATGAGCGAGGTATCATTAGTTGATAATAGATTAGTTTTCTCTTTAATAAATGAAACAGATGAAACCATCTACTATGGAGAATACATCACCCTTGAAAAACAAAAAGATGGGAAGTGGCACGAAATACCTTTATCAAGGAAGGTAGGTTTCGTAGATATACTTAACCATTTATCTCCTCATTCAGAAGATAAAACTTCATATTCAATAGAAGCATGGGAAAACATCTCAACGGGAGAATATCGATTTATTAAGGAATTTTTTCTTGATAAAAAACAAAAGGATCCTAAGTATATTTTTAAGGAATTTGAATTATAGAGGATATATGATTTTTATAAATAATTCTGTGGAGGAGAAGGGTTAATGGTAAAAGGGCATTATTTACACAAAACGTTAATTGCCGCAACTGTATTTATTTTTTTGTTTTCTTTATGCTGTACAGTATATGGAGTGGAATTTAATGATGACATACAAAAAATTACACTTAACTACGATTATTTCGATGGGATCGGAAATGACAAAATACTACGGAGTAAAAGCGACGCCACCTGGTACCTATTAAAATCAGATGGCAGCAAGATTAAATTAAAGGGTAATTATTTGGATTATGCCGGAATTGAAAAAGGTGAATATTATAAATTTGATGAGAGTTATTACAGGTTTGTAGCACCAATTGACAAACAATTAACAAGATTTGCTTTTGTTGATAAGAACGGCATAGAGTGCCGTGTAGAGGGGTATTCATTTGCAGACCCGACAATCAGCAATAAATACTGGTTGTTAATGAATGTTGACAGTAATACGCGTTATACATTTGGCCTGTATGACAGATACAATGATAAAGTAGTTATACCTGTTATTTATGATAATTTATTATATTTAAATGATGATAGGATAGTTGTAAGAAATGGAGAAAGGGAAGGAATAATAGATATTAATCAGAAAATTATACTTCCATTTGACTATAATTTTTTAGAATATATAAATGACAACTTTATAATAGCTTTGGGAAGTGATTTTAAATATGGCTTAATCAATATAAATAATGAGAATTTGCTGCCTTTTGAATATCAAGAAATAAGTAAAGCATCCGAAACAAAAAATTATTGCAGAATAATTAAAGATAATAAGTTCGGTTTAATAAACGGGGATAATTCTGAATTATTAATACCAATAGAATATGACAGTTTATACTATATTGATGAAATGTACATAGGGAATGAACTGATTGTTGCCGAAAAAACTGGAAAAACCGGAATAATTGATATGGACAATAAAGAAGCGGTTCCATTCATATATGACCGCATTGATTTATTAGGTAATTGTTTTGAGGTTTACAAGGACGGATTGGCAGGTTTATTAGACAGCAAGGGAAATGAAATACTGCCTGCGGAAGCTGTAGATATAATGGAAGTTGAGAATGGTTGTATTACGGCCGAAGTTTACATTGATAATGATAGCAAATATGCGGTTTACGATATGAAAGGCAATGAAATAGTACCACCCGTTTATGATTATATAGATTATCATGCGTCTGAAAAATATATGGTTGTAAATAATGAGGGTTATGCAAATTTAGTAGATAAAGCAACAAAAAAACCTGTATTAAAGAAAAGTAATTACACTGATATTTGGTATATAAATGATAAATACTTTGCAGGTGGAAACAACAGCTATTACAGTATTGTTAATTTTTCCGGTCAGGAGCTTACTCCTTCGTATTATTCCACAATATCTCTTGTTAATATCGGAGGTGAGGACCTATTAGCAGGATTGTGGCAAACAAATAGAAGCTTTGACAGAAGGATTGATTATTTTAAACAGACAAAGGGTCCATCAGCTTGGGCTGTGGAAGAGGTCAGCAAAGCCATAGAAAGCAATTTGGTTCCATTTGAATATCAGGCTGCTTATACCTTTAATATTAAAAGGTATGAATTCTGTAGCATAATAGTAGAATTCCTGGAGGAATACTTTGATACTACCAGAGAAGAAATCATTGAGGATAATAATATTGACCTTGTAAACCTGACTCAGACCTTTGTTGATGGAATCAATGAAGATGTTGCAATTTGCCTGAACTTAGGAATCGTTAAGGGAAGAGGCAACGGTATTTTTGACGGAGAAAGTGAAATTACGAGAGAAGAAGCAGCTGTAATGCTTGCTAATTTGGCGAAATATTTAGGACTGAATACTGTTGCAGATGAAGCAAAATTAAATGATAAAAAGGAAGTATCAGAATGGGCTGTTGATGCAGTGAATTTTGTTCTTGATAACAAATTCATGCAGGGTGTCGGTAATGATATATTTTCTCCTAAATCAAATATAACAAGAGAGCAAACTTATATTATAATATGTAGAATATTGAACAATAACATGGTTTTGCAGTAAATGTACTATGGTGTACAAACATATATGCGGGGGCAAAAAATGAAAATCAAACTTTTGGTATTTTTAATATTTTCATTAATAATATTCAGTTCTTGTTCAGTTGCAACAGAAAAAGAAATACAAGGCATAGAAGATTCTCAAAACACGGAAGAAGAAAAAGTCAACAATAATGCCATCGAAATTGAAGAAAAAGTTATTGATAACAAGGGTCATGATGAAATTTTAGAACAAGTTATTAAAGATATTAAAGTTGAATCCGGAGTAAAAGAAGATATTGAATTATCAGATATTAAAAGGATTCAAGATACTTATTATGTTGTTGTCAAAGTGAACAAGCCTGACATTGTTGACTCATACTATATGCTATGGAAATATTACGATGCCAAAGAAATGTTATTAAAGGGAAATATTATAGAAATTGAAGCATCGGATAATTACTATTTTGTAAATTATCGGGAGGATTTAAACAGTAATTGTAAAATCATCCGGTATAATCATGATGATGAAAGCTATGAAAAGGTAATATATGAGGGAAGCACGCTGAAATTTGATTTCAGCCCCAATAATAAATATATGTTCATACAAGATTATTATAATTTGGATAATAATGAAATAATTGTACTTGATGAAAATTATGAAAATCTTTTTAATGGCAAATTATACAATAATGCTGAAAATGTTTACGATGAACATCCGGTAGAAGTGAAATTTATCAAATGGTCAAAAGATAATACAAAGCTTTGGGTTGCAACAGGATGGAATGCTTATGTCATGGCCTTCCACCTGATAGATATTGAAAACTCAACTTTAGAAACATATTATGCCGGTGAAAGCTATGGTATAACCGAAATTGATTTAAACCCCAATAATGGCTCAATTGTTTACAGCACAAAGCCGGAATTTTATGAAAGCGGCACTTATGATGAATTTATGCAAAATCAAACACCGGTGTATTTATATTTTCTAAACTTATATACCGGTGAAAAAATTGAAATAGCAAAATCAATAACTAAAGGGTTCAGCCCAAAATGGATTAGTAATAAAATAATTGAATATAACGACCCTGATGGTTTTATGAGATTGACTTTTAATATTGATGATTATAATTTATATAAGGATAAAGACAATTCTGAAAAAGAAGAAGAGTTGTGGCAGGATGTGGAAGTTGCAACACCTTATATAAATGATAAAGAGGGTAATTGGTATTATAATGAGACTCTGTATAAAATAAGACTTAAGATACCATCCATATATCATTTGGACTCCCCGGGCATTTACTTTTATCATAGAGAAGACAATAAAGGCTGTTATATATCATTGAAGGATTTCATATATGAATCAGATAAAAATGCAACCTTTATTGAAAACGTAGGGAGAATATATACTTTAAATAATTCTGATGTAAATGAAGATATATTTGTTAACGGAAGAATCGAAGAAGGCTTCAGCGAAAATGGCTATAGATATGTTTATTTTACAGATGATGTTTCTGAAAGCTTCGATGGAAGGATTATATCCTATATATTTGTTCAATTGGATGACAATGTAATTTGTAAATTAGATTACAGATTGTTTAATGAGGATTTTGATAAATTTGATGCCAAAGTAATGATTAACTCTATTACTCATACATTGACCACCGGTCCCTGGAGAGATGAATTTTTAATTGTCCATGATGAGGATGTATCCGGCAACACTGTAAGACAGGTTAATTTTAAGGTACCATATTTCTATGTTAAGAACTATCGTGGAGTAAATTATTACGAGTCCCGGGAAAAGGAAGGGTTCTTTTGCTACCTGGATTATTATATAGATGATAAGGAAGAATTTATGGTTTATATAAATGATGGCAATACTGCAATAGAATATTTGGGTCATATAACAGAAGGATATACTAAAAACGGATACAGATATTCTTATTATATTGAGGAGAAGGAAGAATACTATCACAATCCCCAAACAAATATGTCCGAAGAAGTGTTGGTTTTTACAACAAATATATCTGTCAGATTAGATGAAAATGTTGTATTTAAAATGAAATACGGGTTAACGGAAAAAGATTACAGCTTATTTGATATAAATGAAGTGTTGGATAGCCCTATATGATAGGATAGTTGTCGTAGAGAAAATTTAGTATATAATAGATATACGACAATAACCTAAGGAGAATGATTATGTCCACAACTAGAAAGAAAACAAGTTATACTAGAGAGTTCAAAAACT
>Ga0208695_1001423_pt1 | contig 19888 bp, 16 predicted proteins | sample AD_UKC111_MetaG_FD_184449 | JGI IMG/M metagenome (GOLD analysis project Ga0208695, IMG submission 184449) | Active sludge microbial communities of municipal wastewater-treating anaerobic digesters from Hong Kong - AD_UKC111_MetaG (SPAdes)... | ecosystem: Engineered > Bioreactor > Anaerobic >...
GCTTCAATCGGCGCTCCAACCTCCCGGCCATGTTGCCCCGACTGATCCACGCCGCCGTAGCAACCAAACCTTGGCCTCAACGCAAAATAAGACTCTCTGAGCCTCCTTGCTAATCAGGAGTCGACTTAGGAATTTTTAATGTACTTCGCCCTTTGCGGACGCCATTCCAAGAAAAAGTTGCATCGCCACCACCGGTCAGGCACCAATTCCGATTTGGCAACGCCGGCACTGCCGAAAGGGCCTGCTTGCCCAGTAAAATCAAAGGTTTCGCGCGTCGGGCGCAGCGCCTTTGCAAGGGGGCCACGCCGTCGCCATCACCTCCAGAAGAACCACCAGAAGACGTCATGAAACTCGCAGAAATCCGGGAAAAGTTCCTCGCCTACTTCGAATCCAAGGGCCACACCCGCGTTGCCTCGTCGCCGCTGTTCATCGCGGCCGACCCGACGCTGATGTTTGTGAACTCCGGCATGGTGCAGTTCAAGGATGTCTTCACCGGCGCCGACAAGCGCGCCTACAAGCGGGCCACTACGGCGCAACGCAGCGTGCGCGCCGGCGGCAAGCACAACGATCTGGAGAACGTGGGTTACACCGCGCGGCATCACACCTTCTTCGAGATGCTGGGCAATTTCTCGTTTGGTGACTATTTCAAGCGCGACGCCATCAAGTACGCGTGGGAACTGCTGACTGAGGTCTACGGCCTTCCGAAGGAAAAACTGCTGGTGACGGTGTACGCCGAGGACGACGAAGCCTTCGGCATCTGGAAGGACGAAATCGGTGTCCCGGTCGATCGCATCGTGCGCATCGGTGACAACAAGGGCAGCCGCTACGCCAGCGACAACTTCTGGATGATGGGTGACACAGGCCCTTGCGGCCCGTGCTCGGAGATCTTCTACGACCACGGCCCGCACATCCCCGGCGGCCCGCCCGGCTCGCCCGAGGAAGACGGCGACCGTTTCATCGAGATCTGGAACCTCGTGTTCATGCAGTTCGAGCGCGAAGTGAAGGACGGCCCGATGAAGCCGCTGCCCAAGCCCTCGATCGACACCGGCATGGGCATTGAGCGCCTCGCCGCCATCCTGCAGCATGTGCACTCAAACTACGAGATTGACCTGTTCGTTGCACTGATCAACGCCGCCTCACGCGAGACCGGCTGCAAGGATTTGAGCAATCCGTCGCTGCGCGTGATCGCCGACCACATTCGCGCCTGCTCGTTCCTCATCGCTGACGGCGTGATCCCGAGCAACGAAGGCCGCGGCTATGTGCTCCGCCGCATCATTCGCCGCGCGTTGCGCCACGGCTACAAGCTGGGCCAGACCAAACCGTTCTTCCACAAACTGGTCGCCGATCTGGATACGCAGATGGGCGAGGCCTACCCCGAGCTGCGCGCCGCCAAGGACCGCGTTGCCGAGGCACTGAAGACGGAAGAAGAGCGCTTTGGCGAGACACTGACGCATGGCATGGCGATTCTTGAAAAGGCATTGGCCGATGGCGGCAAAGTGCTCGACGGCGCCGTCGCCTTCCAGCTCTACGACACCTACGGCTTCCCGCTGGACCTGACGGCCGACGTTTGCCGCGAGCGTGGCGTCAGCGTTGACGAAGCGGGCTTCGAAACCGCGATGGAAAAGCAGCGCACACAAGCCCGCGCTGCTGGCAAGTTCAAGGCCGCCGATGTGCTTAGTTACGACGGCCCGAAGACGGTGTTCCACGGCTACGAAAAGCTAGCCGACGAAGCGCACGTGATCGCCCTCTACAAAGACGGCACGCCGGTGGAAGCGCTGGCCACTGGCGATCGCGGCATCGTGGTGCTCGACCGCACGCCGTTCTACGCCGAAAGCGGCGGCCAGGTGGGCGACCGTGGCGAGATCACCCGCTCCGGTGTTTGCCTGACGCTGTTCACCGTCGAGGACACCCAGAAAATTCAGCCGGATGTGTTTGGCCATCACGGCATCGTGCAGAACGGCGAACTGCGCATCGGTTCCCAGGTCGCGGCCACGGTGGATGCCGACGCGCGCATCCGCACCATGCGCAACCACTCGGTCACCCACATCATGCACAAGGCGCTGCGCGAAGTGCTCGGCAGCCATGTCGCGCAGAAAGGCTCGCTGGTCGATGCCGACAAGACGCGCTTTGACTTTGCCCACAACGCGCCGATGAACGACGAGCAGATTCGCGAAGTCGAAGCCAAGGTCAACGCCGAAATCGTCGCCAACTCGGCGACGCACGCCGAAGTGATGCCGATTGAAAAGGCCAAGACCTCCGGCGCGACGATGCTGTTCGGCGAAAAGTACGGCGACGAAGTGCGCGTGCTCGAAATCGGCAGCAGCAAGGAATTCTGCGGCGGTACCCACGTGGGTCGCACCGGTGACATCGGCTTCTTCAAGATCGTCGGTGAAGGCGGCGTGGCCGCTGGCGTGCGCCGCGTGGAGGCGGTCACCGGCCTCAACGCCATGGCCTATGTGCAATCGCTCGATCAGCAGATGAGCACCATCGCCGGCTCGCTGAAAGCGCCGTCGAATGAAGTGGTCAACAAGATCACGCAGTTGCAGGACAACGTCAAGGCGCTGGAGAAAGAACTCGCCGCGCTCAAGAGCAAGCTCGCCGCCGCAGCGGGTGGTGACCTGCTGTCAAAAGTGGTCGAGAAAGACGGCGTCAAATTCCTCGCCGCCGAAGTCGAAGGCGCCGACGCCAAGGCGCTGCGCGAAATGGTCGACCAGCTCAAGAACAAACTCGGCAGCGGCGTCATCCTGCTCGGCGCCAAATCGCCGGACGGCAAAGTGTCCCTCTGCGCCGGCGTCACCGCTGATCTCGTCGGCAAATTCAAAGCCGGTGAGATTGTTGGCAAGGCGGCCGCAGTAGTAGGCGGCAAAGGCGGCGGCCGGCCTGATATGGCGATGGCGGGTGGCGTCGATGCGGGTAAGTTGGCGGAGGCGTTGGGGACGGTGGTTGCGTAGTCGTGAACTCGCATGATCGCGCTGATGATGTTCAGCCGCCGGCAGAATCGAACGAGTTCGATACGGACGGAGTCTCGGCAGGCCGCAAGAAATCAGATCAAAATTCTGGCGTGGACGTCGTTTCAGTATTGATTGCGCTGGGCCTCGGGGCAGCGGTCATTTGGTTCTTTTTCTATCAGACGTGACAAGTAGCCTCGATGCAGCGAAGCGGAATCGAGGAATCGTGCGGTGGGGTGCCATAGCCATCGCCGATATCGAATCACCTTTCCGAACGCTCATTCGCCATGTCAACGTCCGGTCGCGTGCTGTCGCCCCTCTCGATTCCGCTGCGCTGCATCGAGACTACGGGTGATCTGCGTGTTGCGGGTTGACTGATGGTTGCCTATCGACGCAACTTTGTTCCCGGCGGCACGTTTTTCTTCACGGTGACGCTGCGGGATCGGCGCTCGCGGTTGCTGGTGGAACGCATTGATGACTTTCGTACGGCATACGAACACGTGCATCGTGCGCGGCCCTTCAAGACGGACGCCATCGTCGTGCTGCCTGATCACCTGCATTGCATCTGGACGTTACCCGACGGCGAGGCCGACTACGCAGGGCGGTGGCGGGCGATCAAGGCGCGCTTTACGTCGGCCTGCCGTCGTGCAGGCGTTGCACTGAATCGTGATCACGCTCGCGCGTTCGATCTCTGGCAACGACGGTATTGGGAGCACACGATTCGCGATGAGCGCGATTTCGAGGCACACGTCAACTACATCCACTTCAACCCGGTGAAACACCGCCACGCGACGGCGCCGCGCGATTGGCCGCATTCGTCATTTAACCGCTTTGTGCGTGAAGGTTTACTGGCGCCCGATTGGGCGGTTGTGCCGGAGATCGAACTACCTGAGTGACTTGGCTTGCGTTGAGGTTGCCCTCGATTCCGCTGCGCTGCATCGAGGCTACAGAATCGGAGGGGTTGGGCAGGGTGGATACACGTAGCGTTATCCACGACGAAGATTTCACTCCGGCGCCGCGTGCGGTGCATGACACTGCGCGTATGCGCCCGACTCCAGTCGATGTTGTCTCGGTTGCCCTCGATTCCGCTACGCTACATCGAGGCTACGGAATCGAAGGACTAAGCAAAGACTTAACCGCCCACCACTTCCGCAATCGCCCGTTCGGTACGCGCGAGACCTTCGTCAATCTCGGCGTCGCTGATGTTGAGCGCTGGCGCGAAGCGCAGGATGTTGTTGTTGCCTGCTGTGAGGAACACCACGTTGTTGCGGTGACCGGCCTTCATGAACTCGCTGGCGCGGTTGTCGTACCTGGCGACCAGTTCGCAGCCCAGCCAGAGGCCTTCGCCGCGCACGTCGCTGAACACGTTATGTTTGGCGTTGATGGCCGCGAAACCGGCGCGCAGACGCTGTTCGGCGACCATCACTCGCGCCAGGAATGCCTCGTTGTTGACGATGTCGATCACCGTTTCGGCAACGGCGGCCCCGAGCGGATTGCCGCCGTAGGTGGTGCCGTGGGTGCCCGGCTGCATGACTTCTGCAACCTCAGCGCGCGCCATGAAGCAACCGATCGGGAAGCCACCACCAATGCCTTTGGCGCTGGTCAGGATGTCCGGCGTCACGCCTTTGCGCATGTAGCGGTAGAGCGCACCGGTGCGGCCCACGCCGCTCTGGATCTCGTCGAAGATCAGCAGGGCATTGTGCTTGTCGCATAGTTCGCGCGCGGCGCCGAGAAATTCGGCACTGCCCGGATACATGCCACCTTCGCCCTGCATCGGCTCCAGAATGACGCAGGCGACGTTATCGTCCATCACCGCGCGCAGCGCATCCACGTTGTTGTACGGGATGTGGGTGATGCCCTCTGGCACCGGGCCCATGCCCTTGGTGTACTTCGGGCTACCGCCGGTTGAGACCGCGAGCCAGGTGCGGCCGTGGAACGAATTGGTGGTCGAGATGATGCGGTGCTTCTGCTCGCCGTATTTGGTGCTCGCGTACTTGCGGGCGGTCTTCAACGCCCCTTCGTTCGCCTCGGTGCCGCTGTTGCACAGGAACACGCGATCGGCGAACGTCGCGTTGACCAGTTTTTGGGCGAGCCGCATGGCCGGCTCGTTCACCATGTAGTTCGAGATGTGCCACATGCGATCAGCCTGCGCCTTCAGCGCGGCGTTCAGCGCCGGGTGGCAATGCCCGAGCGAGAGCACAGCCACGCCACCGGCGAGGTCCACGTAGTCGCGACCCTCGCTGTCCCATATACGCGACCCCGACGCTCGCACCGGCACGAACTGCGCGGGGACGTACGTCTGGAACATCACCTCATCGAACGTTGCTCGGCTCACGCGCATCGTTTCGGCTTCGCGAACGTGCGCCGGGGCGGCAAGGTTGGACTGGGTTCTGATCGGGTCGAGCATGGTGGGTAAAGGACGAGTGACGAAGGACGAATGACGCAAAGCTTAGCCGCAGCCACTTCGCCGTCGATGCAGTTTTTGCATGCAACGATGCGCGCGACTTTTCCGGGCGAAATACGGTCTGCGAGCGTGAATCTCGTCACTCGTCATTCGTCTTTCGTCCTTCGCGCTGGCTAGTGCGCGTGGTCGTGACCGTGGCCGTGCGAGCTCATGCCGTTGCACGCCGTGATCTGGATTTCCACCTTGTATTCCGGTTTGGCGAGCTTCGCTTCAACCGTTGCACGGGCGGGTGGATTGCCTTCGGGGACCCATGCGTCCCAGGCCTCGTTCATCTGCGCGAAGGTGTTGATGTCCGCGAGGTAGATCGTGGCCGAGAGAATGCCTTTTTTTGTGGCGCCTCCTTCTTCGAGCAGTTCATCGATCTGCTTCAGGATCTGCTCGGTCTGGCCTTTCACGTCAGCCGACGGATCAGCGGCAACCTGCCCGGCGAGATAGAGAAAGCCGTGGTAGGTGACCATTTCGGAAAGACGCTTGCCGACGCCATAACGACGAATCATGATGTGCTCCAGGTGAGACGAAAAAATTTGCGCCCATTGTACGGGCGTCGTGCTGCGCTGCCGCACGCAGTGTTCATGCAAACAAAAACGGCCACCAGTGGTGGCCGTTGAGGCAATCCCGCGTGGAGCGGGGTGGCAGACGCGAGGCAGGGAGGGGGGCCCGGCCGGGCTGCGACTGCGCAATGTCGCTGTGATCGCTTCACCGGGTCCCGCCGTCGAGCAAGGGGGAGGAGCCCGACGGCAGGTGCCGCGCGCGTGATTTCGGGGGAGGAGACGCGGGCGACGGGTGATGGAGGTCAGCGTTATCGTTGTTCGGTTACTTGCTCTTTGAAGATGTGGAAGCGGTTAACTCAATCCGTTACGGGCGACGCACCGGCGGCGGAACGTCCGGCGCTAGGTTGACGCGCACATTCATCGTGGGACCGGGGTCATAGGCCATTCGCGTTGTGTAGTCGCGGCCCTGATAGCGGTAGACCACGTTGTAGCCAACGATCTCGTCGCGGCCGTCGTAGACGGTGCGGCAGCGCTGCACGGTGCGCGTTTCCGGCACGTAGTCGACGCGTGCCGGGCCGCTGGCGACCGGGGCTGCCGCTGTGGCGGGCGCGCTGTTTTCGATCTGGTTGCCGACCAGACCGCCAACGATAGCGCCGGCAGCGGTACCGCGATCGCGGCCGCCCGACGAGTTGCCGAACTGATGCCCCACCACGCCGCCGATGATGGCGCCGATGATGGTGCCGGCGCCGACAGTGCGCTCACCGGTCGGGGCTGGCGCCGGTGCCGGCTGTCCAGGTGCGTAATTGGCGGTGACGTAACCCTGCGACGGCACGGTACGCGTCTCGGTGACGGTTTCGTTCACGCACTCCTGGCGCGGAACACTGTTGCGCTCGTAAATCGGCTGTGCCGAGAGCACCTGAGCGGTGTCGCTATAGCTTTGCTGCGGCGGTGCGTAGGGCGGTGCTGGCTGCGCAACGGCCGCAGTGACCGCAACGGCGGCCAGCGTCATGGCAAACATCTGTTTCATTGGATTCTCTCCTTCGTTGCTCCGCTCGCAGCGGAAAGCGCTATCAGAAAACTCTGCGCCATTTGTTTGCGCGGGTCAACTGGTTGGACAGCACTCGCGCAAAAACGTGCCCCACGGCGAACTCGTTGACGGTCGTCTGGAGCATTCAGACTACTCGTCATCTTTTTGGTGAAACTCATATCCCACGCGGGCTGAAGGCGAAAATTTGGAAAAGTCGACTTGATGCCAATTGACTCACTGAGCCCAGTTTCGGTGAGGATTTCATCGAAAAGCCATACACTCGCAGCACGCCAAAACACCCGATTGCTGCCTTCGTTCACGATGACCGACCTTGCCAAATTTGCCGACGATGTCGCCGAATCACGCAGTTATCTGCTGCGCTTCGCCCGCCTGCAGCTACGAAATGACGCCTGGGCCGAAGATGTGGTGGCCGAGACCATGTTGGCGGCGCTCGAAAAGCCGCAGAGCTTCGGCGGTCGCTCCAGTTTGCGCACCTGGCTGGTCGGCATCCTCAAATTCAAGATCATCGACTGCCTGCGCGCCAATTCCCGCGAGGTGGCATCGTCGGTCAACACCGATGAGGACGCCGAGCTGGAGGATTTGCTGTTCGTGCCCGATGGCCACTTTCGTGGTGACACCTACGACTGGCCCAACCCCGAGCAAACGCTCAATTCGAAGCAATTTCTGGAGGTGCTGGATGTCTGCATCAACCAGATGCCGCCAACGATGGGCCGTGTGTTCCTGATGCGCGAGTGGATGGAGTTTTCCACCGACGAGATCTGTAAGGAGTTGCAGATCACCTCGTCCAATGCATGGGTACTGCTGCATCGGGCGCGCTTGCGGTTGCGGGAATGCCTGCAACTCAAGTGGTTCGGCAACGGCCCTGCCAAGACGTCAACATGAAATTCCTACGCACCTGCCGTGAAGTTGCGGCTCTCGTCTCCGAACGCGAAGATCGCGCGTTGTCGGCGACTGAACGCGCCGTGATCCGGGCACACGCTTTCATCTGCCGTCGCTGCACGAAGTGGGAAGCGCAAGTGAGCTTCATGCGCAAGAGCATGAAGGCCTGGGGCAACTACCGCGATTGAGGCTGGCCTAGCTGCGCGCCACCGGGCGTGACGGATCGGCGCACCATTCGCTCCAGCTCCCGGCGTAGAGCCGGCTGCCGCCAAGTCCGGCGTGTTCCATCGCGATGATGTTGGCGCAGGCCGACACGCCGCTACCGCACTGATGAATCAGTTGTGCCGGGGTGCGACCGGCCAGCACCACCTCGAATTCGCGACGCAACTCTTCCGCCGACTTAAACACGCCGTCGCGCAGGTTGAGCGCGAACGGGCGATTCAGCGCACCGGGGATGTGTCCAGCCACCGGATCCACCGGTTCGACATCACCACGATAGCGCTCATGGGCGCGGGCGTCGAGGATGCGCTGTGCGGGATCAGTCAGCGCTGCCAGCGTGTCATCCGCGTTGAGCAGCATGCCCTTGCGCACGGTGGCCTGAAAGTTGGTAGCCGCGCGCTGGCGCGCGGTGGTGTCAATGGCACGGCCTTCTTTCTGCCACTGCGCGTAGCCGCCATCGAGCACAAAAACGTTGTCGTGACCCAGCCAGCGCAGCATCCACCACAGCCGGCCCGCGTACATGGCATTGCCGCCGTCGTAGACGACCACGCGGCTGGCATTGCCGATGCCCTTGCGCCCGAGCGTTGCTGCGAAGTTTTCCGCTGTCGGCCACGGATGGCGGCCGTTGCTGCCGGTTTTCGCGGCGGAGAGATCATCGTCGATCGACATGAAGATCGCACCCGGCAAATGGCCGGCGGCGTAGGCTTCCGGCCCCAGCGCAGGGTTCAGCAAGTCGTGGCGGCTATCCACGATCACCAGATGTGGATCAGCCAGTTGCGCGGCCAGGTCGGCGGTGGAAATCAGTGGTGAACTCATGTGGTCAGACAGGGTGAACTAAAAGGGCGCGTCGTGCTGGTCATCCGGCGACGGCGCGAAATTGGCGTTGAAGTCGAACGGGATGTCGTCGAGATCGTCTTCGGGGGCGGAATTAGCGACCGATCTCGATGACGGCTCTTGCCGGAGCCCCGGCGCGGACGGCGGCCGGAGTTCCGACGAAGTTCGTGCAGCGAAAGAAGAGCGTTCGTTGGCTTCCGATCCCCTTTCTGGCGGCTCTTGCCCACCAGGGGGGAGGGGCATCCCGCTGCGGCGTTTGCCTAGGGCCAGAATCCCCATGTTCTGCAAGTTCTCGGGCACGGTGACGGCCCTGGCCGCCGGGAACAGACTACCGCTCTCGATCTGATCTCTCAGTTCGCGCAGCTGCGCCTCGGCTTCTTCGTCGCTGACGGAAGCATCGACTTCGGCGTCGCGATCGGTGATCAGGCGCGAAACATCACCAGCAAATTCGGTCTCGCGAAATTGTTCCAGCAGCGCGCCGACATTGGGCTCATCCGGAAAGCGGATGGCGACGCCCACGACGGCCTGTAGCAGCCGCAGTGCATGCGGCGCGTTGGACGGATCAGGAAACTGCATGTCCACCAGATACATTGCAAGCTTCGGGCGGCCGAGAATACGCCGCGCGCTGGCAAGCACACGCTGCGTCGCCGGATCGTTGCGCGGCATCGGAGGGCGGCGCGCAACGTAACGCGTGCGGGGCGCGGTGTCGTCCTGATAGGCGGGTGAAGCAGCTTCCGCCGGCTTTGCTTTCACCGGCGGCAGCAGAGTGTGCGAGGCGATGTTGACGTCGCCCTCCAGTACCTTGGCCAGTGACTCGCGCAGCATCGGTGCGCTCACCAGCTCCAGGTGCGAACGTGCCGCTGCGGCGCGCGCTGCCTTGGCCTCTGCACTATCACCGGGATGGCGCTTGTTGAGCTCATCAATCCAGTACTGCGACAACGGCAAGGCGTTGGCGACGTACTCCTCGAATGCCTCGCGACCATGCTCGCGGACGTAGCTGTCGGGGTCGTGTTCTTCGGGCAGGAACAGGAAGCGGATCTGCTTGCCGTCGCGCAGCGCCGGCAGCGCGTTCTCGAGCGCACGCCAGGCAGCGCGCTGGCCGGCGCTGTCGCCATCGAAACTGAACACCACTTCGTCGGCCAGCCGCATCAGGCGCTGCACGTGCGCTTCGGTGGTCGCGGTGCCGAGTGTGGCCACGACGTACTCCACGCCGTACTGCGCCAGTGCCACCACGTCCATGTAGCCCTCAACCACCAGCACGCGATTCACCTTGCGGATCGCTCCCTGCGCCTGGAACAGGCCGTACAGTTCGCGGCCCTTGCTGAAGATTGGCGTCTCAGGGGAGTTCAGGTATTTCGGGCCATGGCCGTCATCTTTGGAACCGAGAATGCGCCCACCAAAGGCGATCACTGCGCCCTGCTGATTCAGGATCGGGAACATCACCCGCTCGCGAAAGCGGTCGTAGCGTTTGCCGGCGTCGCCGGTGGTAACCAGCCCGGCGGTTTCCAGCAACTGGTTGTCGGCGTAGTCGTCAAAGGCCTCTGCCAGAGGCTGCCAGCCAGCGGGCGCCCAGCCCAGATGAAAGCGGCGTGCGACCTCGCCGCTGACACCGCGCTTCTTGAAATAGTCGATGGCAATCGGCGAATGCTTCAGTTGCTGCTTGTAAAAGCCCGCAGCGGTGAGCATCACGTCGAACAGGCCACCCGCCTGCGGGTCAGCCGGTCGCGAGTTGTCGCGGGGCACGGTGAGGCCGACGTTTTGTGCCAGTTCTTCCACCGCGTCAGGAAAACTCTTGCCGCCGTACTCCATCAGGAAGGTGATGGCCGAACCGTGCGCACCGCAGCCGAAGCAGTGGTAGAACTGCTTGGTCGGGCTGACAGAGAACGAGGGCGATTTTTCCTTGTGGAACGGGCAGCAGGCCTGATAGTTCTGCCCGGCCTTTTTCAGCGGCACAAAGCGGTCGATCACCTCGACGACGTCGACGCGCGACAGCAGCTGGGCGATGAAGTCGTTCGGGATCACCCACCTATTTTCGCTGAATTGCCGGCGCTGACCGGGCGATCAGCTATTCGTAGCGCAGACACTCCACTGGCTGCAGTTTCGACGCCCGCCGTGCCGGATAAAAGCCGAAGAACACGCCAACCGCGCCGCTGAACAGGGTGGCGACCAGGATGGCCTTGACACCCACCACCAGCTCGAACTTGCCGCTGGATGAGACAGCTGCCGCCAGAGCAGCCGACAGTGCGATGCCAATCAGCCCGCTGACGACGCAGATCGCGACCGCCTCAATCAGGAATTGCCACAGCACGTCCGACGGCCGGGCGCCGATGGCCATGCGGATACCGATCTCGCGCGTCCGCTCGGTGACCGATACCAGCATGATGTTCATGATGCCGATGCCACCCACCACCAGCGAGATCGCGCCGATGAAACCCAGCGCCACCGACAGACCGGTTGCGATTGCCGCCCCCGACTTGGCGAATTCGCCAAAGTTGACCACGCGGAAGTCGTCCTCGTCGTCAGCGCGAATGCGGTGACGGTCACGCAGCAGCTCCTTGATATCGACCACCATGTCGTTGACGGATTCGGCCGATTTCGACTGCGCCACCACGTATTGCACGCTGCGAGGTGACGCCGTGCGTATGAGCGATACACGCGCCGTCGAGATCGGCACGATCACAATTTCGCCGATATCACCGGCATCAAAGCTCTGGCCTTCGTTATCAAGCACACCAGTTACCTGAAAACTCTGGTTGTCGATGCGAATGGTCTGACCGATCGGATCAGCCTTGTAGAACAGCTGCTCGGCGGTCTTTTTGCCAAGCACCGCAACGCGAGCAACGCTGGCCACATCGACCTCGGTGATCGGGCTGCCCTTCGCCATGCGCAGATTGCGAATGCGGAACGATGCCGGCGTGGTGCCTTGCACCTGCGTGTTGCTGTTGTCGTTGCCAACCGAGATTTGCGAAAACGTCGTCAGCATCGGCGCTGCCCCGACCACGCTTGGCAAGCGGTTCACCGCCTCGGCGTCGTCCAGCGTCAGCGTCTGTACGGTGCCGGTGCGCAGTCGTGCACCGGCGGATTTGCGCATGTCGGCCTGCACCAGAACCAGATTGCTGCCGAGCACCGCGAGCTGCTTGTCGATGAATGCCTTGATGCCATCGCCCACCGCGAGCATCAGCACCACGCTGGCGATCCCGATGATGATGCCCAGCATGGTCAGCAAGGTGCGCAGCGGGTTGGCCAGCATGGCACCGGCGGATTCAGCAAGCAATTGCGTGAATTTCATGCCTGCTCCTCAGTGGTAGCCGTGCTCAGGCTGCCTGCCAGGTTGACTGCTTCTTCCTGCGCCAGTTCGCGCAAACCTTCGCGCGCCGGGCCGTCGTAGAGCACCAGCCCGTCCTTCAGGCGAACCAGCCGCCGCGCAAATGCCGCGATGTCGGGCTCGTGGGTGACCAGCATGATGCTTTGCCCACGATCGCGATTGAGCTCGGTGAGCACCGCCATGATGTCGGCACTGGTGCGGGTGTCGAGGTTCCCGGTCGGCTCATCGGCCAGGATCAGCGGCGGATCGGCAACCAGTGCCCGCGCAATGGCGACGCGCTGCTGCTGGCCGCCCGAAAGCTGGTTGGGCTGCCGCCGCGCCAGTTCACCGAGGCCAACGCGTACGAGCTGGTGCTGCGCGCGCTCGCGCGCCTGTTTGCGGTTGACACCGGCGTAGATCAGCGGCAGCGCCACGTTGTCAAGGATCGACATGCGCTTGAGCAGGTTGAAACTCTGAAAGACAAAGCCGATGGTGCGGTTGCGCAATCCGGCCAGCGCGGCACGGGAGAGGCTGCCAACGTCTTCTCCAGCCAGCGAGTAACTGCCCGAAGTCGGTGTGTCGAGGCAGCCGAGCACGTTCATCAGCGTTGATTTTCCGGACCCGGATTGCCCCATGATCGCGACGAACTCGCCACGCTGCATCGCCAGATTGATGCCATGCAATACGGGCGTTTCAATGCGATTGCTGAAATAACTCTTGCGAACGTCGCGCAATTCGACGAGTGCGGTGGTCATGGGTTGCGTTCCGTGCCGCTACTGCTTGGTCGGGTCGGCCAGCAGTGAGCGCACCACAACGCGGTCGCCGGCGGTCAGCGGACCCTTCACAATTTCGGTGAACTTGCTGTTGGCGACGCCGATGACAACGTCGACTGGCTCGGCGCGCTGCGGCACTTTCACGTCCTTGCCGTCAGTGATGCGGTAGATGCGGTACAGCCGCTCGCCGGATTTGGTGCGTAACCCTAGCTCGTCGGTGCTGTCGGCCTCGGCGGCGGCTTTGTCAGCGTCCTGTGCCTTGTCGCTGTCTTTGCCTTTCGCCTTCTCGTCAGCCGTTTTTTCGCCGAGCATCTTTTTCTTGACCGTGTCCATGGCGATTTCAAACTCGCTCGGCCGATAGCGCAGTGAAGCGGTGGGCACCCGCAGCGCGTCGGGTTTGTTGGCGGTGATGATGCGCACCTGCGCCGTGAGGCCTGGCTTCAGCAGCTCATCGGGGTTGTCGACCTCAATCACCACGTTGTAGGTCACAACATTCTGCGTGACGTTCGGCGACAGACGGAACTGACGTACCTTGCCCTCGAAGTCACGCTCCGGAAAGGCATCCACCACAAAGCGCACTGCCTGGCCCGCCTTGAGCAGACCGACGTCCGCCTCGGAGACGTTGGTGTCGATCTGCATCTGCTTGAGATCGCGCGCGATGGTGAACAGGTTGGGCGTCTGGAAGCTGGCGGCGACGGTTTGGCCGAGATCGGCGGTGCGCTTGATGATCACGCCGTCGATGGGCGAGCGGATGATGCTGTTGGCCACATCGGCTTGCGCGCGCTCCAGCTGCGCACGACTGAGATCAACCTGCGACTTCGCTGCGTCCAGCGCCTGCCGTAACTGCTCCAGCGTGGCGCGAGAGATGAAGCCCTGTTCGACCAGTTTCAGGTTGCGGTTGTAGTTGCTGTCGGCCAGCGTCAACTGGGCTCGCGCCGCCTCCAGTGAGGCAGTGGCCTGCTTGACCTGGGCATTGAGCAGGGTGGGGTCAAGCTTCAGCAACACCTGCCCGCGCTTCACGCGATCATTGAAGTCCGCCGAAAGTTCGCTGACAGTGCCGGACACCTGCGTGCCCACGTTGACCAGTCCCACCGGGTTCAGCGTCCCCGTTGCCGTGACAAACTGCACGATTGCGCCACGATCAACATCGGCCACCTTGTAGCGCGGCTTTTCATCTGGCGCCCCCAGCTTCATCTGCAGCGTGTAGCCGCCCCACAGCAAACCACCCAGCCCCAGCAGTACCAGCGAGCCGACGACTCGCCCTTTTGTGAATATCGCCATCGCCACTCCGTCGCGTTCCGCCCAGAGCATCAGGCGTAGCGGGATTTTGCATTCCCTTTGGCAGTCACCAAGCCCGTTGCGACGAATGGCGGGTGCGCGTGCCGGATGGCGGTGGCAGCGATAGACTTGCCGTCCATCTATCGGTTCGACGGTGATTGCAATGATTGGCTACGTTACCCTGGGCTCCAACGATCTGCCGCGTGCATTTGCTTTTTACGACGCCTTGATGGCCGAAGTCGGCGCCGCGCGCACCTGGGAGTCCGACACCGGCGTCTCATGGGGGCAAAAGCGCGGTGCCAGCCTGGCCGTGATGAAGCCGTTCAACGGCGAGCCCGCGACTGTGGGCAACGGCGTGATGGTGGCGCTGGCCATGCGCTCGAAGGAAGACGTCGATCGCATCTACGCCAGAGCGATCAGTCTTGGCGCAACGGATGAAGGGGCGGCGGGGCCGCGTGGCACCGGGTTCTACGCGGGGTACTTTCGGGATCTTGACGGCAACAAGCTTTGCGTGTTTGTGATGGGTTGATGGATCGCCGCAACCGTTTGCTGCAGCGCCTCTTCGGGGCGCCTGCCTCGCTTTGCAGCGAAAGCCCCGCAATCAGGCGGAGGTGCCGTTGCTGCGGCATTGCGCTAAGCTTGAAGTATCTAGGGAAAAGAGCCAATCTTCGAAGTGTTGCGTACGCGCTCGCGCAAGGTGCAACGGCCCAGTGGTCAAAGCAGTAGGGGGGCCGAGTAAAAAAGGGGGGATCATGTCTTTGCTGGGTTTTTTCAGACGTCGTCCATTGCCCACACCGGCGGCCGACACTCGCCCTGGTGAACCCACCACTACGGGCGGGCCAGCGCAGCCCGTTGAACGGCGCCGTCGGGCACGCAGGCGTGTACCGGAAGGCACGTCGATCCTGATTGTTGACGACTCCAAGACAATGGTCGCAGCGCTGGGGCGAATGCTTCGCGAGAATGGCTTCGTCATCCTCGAAGCGTTTGATGGCGAGACCGCGCTCGAGCTGCTGCGCAAGAACAAGCCGAGCCTGATTTTTCTTGACATTGTGCTGCCCGGTATCAGTGGCTTCGACGTGCTGCGTCGTGTTCGGCGTTCGCAGTACGTTGGCTCGGTACCGGTCATTGTGATGAGCGGCAACGAAGCCGCAACCGAGGAGTATTACGTCAAACGCATCGGCGCCGACGACTTCATGCGCAAACCCTGCTCGCGGGCGGAGGTGTTCTCCCGCGTCGAACGGTTGCTCAATCTCGAACCCAAGGCGCTCGACGACTCGGGCACCGGCGACGATGCCCCGATGATGGCGGGGGATTAGCTGGCAGGTGCGCGCGTGAGCTGCCAGTCGAGACCGCATCGGCGTTGCGATTGCTGAACCAGTGAGCGCGAAGCGCTCCACGCATTTCTCTGACGGGCCAACGAGCCCGTTAGAGAAATGCGTTGTAGCTCCCGCTCTCACCCCGGATAGCTACACTCCAGCAGGATCAGGAGGAAGGCGCGGGTCATGTTGTAGCTCCCGCTCTCACCCCGGATAGCTACACTCGACGCCAGACAGACGTGTCGCCGCCGTCATGTTGTAGCTCCCGCTCTCACCCCGGATAGCTACACTCAGCAGGCGTAGTAGGTGCGTCATCCGCGACGTTGTAGCTCCCGCTCTCACCCCGGATAGCTACACTCCTAGAAGCGGTGGCCTGTACACGTTCACCGGTTGTAGCTCCCGCTCTCACCCCGGATAGCTACACTCGCCAGAGCAATAACAGCAAGCGCCTCCCCTGTTGTAGCTCCCGCTCTCACCCCGGATAGCTACACTCTGCGCAGCTTCTTGCAGGAGCTCTTCTTGCGTTGTAGCTCCCGCTCTCACCCCGGATAGCTACACTCACGCGGCGATGGAGCCTAGATAGCCCTTGCGTTGTAGCTCCCGCTCTCACCCCGGATAGCTACACTCATAAACCGCCATGAGCAAAATAAACCGATCGTTGTAGCTCCCGCTCTCACCCCGGATAGCTACACTCGTTTCACATGGAACGGTGCATCACTGGAAGGTTGTAGCTCCCGCTCTCACCCCGGATAGCTACACTCTCCGGTGGCCGTCGATAAACCAAGCAAGTGGTTGTAGCTCCCGCTCTCACCCCGGATAGCTACACTCTGGATGCGCTTTTTGCTGAGGCGGACGCGGGTTGTAGCTCCCGCTCTCACCCCGGATAGCTACACTCACTGGCGCTACGCAGAGCCCACACCAGAACGTTGTAGCTCCCGCTCTCACCCCGGATAGCTACACTCTTGCTGGGTTTGCGCTGCGGCAAGTTGCGCGTTGTAGCTCCCGCTCTCACCCCGGATAGCTACACTCAAAACTCTACTACACCAGCTCCCCCACGCTGTTGTAGCTCCCGCTCTCACCCCGGATAGCTACACTCCGTAGCGGCTGACTAGCCATTTGCCAAGGGGTTGTAGCTCCCGCTCTCACCCCGGATAGCTACACTCACGCGGCGATGGAGCCTAGATAGCCCTTGCGTTGTAGCTCCCGCTCTCACCCCGGATAGCTACACTCACATGCTGGCGTGGCTGTACGGTTCGGGATGTTGTAGCTCCCGCTCTCACCCCGGATAGCTACACTCCAGAGAATGCGAGAATGAGCCTGTTGTTTCGTTGTAGCTCCCGCTCTCACCCCGGATAGCTACACTCCAATTCAGCTATCAGACAACAAAGGATAAGGTTGTAGCTCCCGCTCTCACCCCGGATAGCTACACTCCGAAACGCATTAAGGCAGAACTACGGGAAAGTTGTAGCTCCCGCTCTCACCCCGGATAGCTACACTCAAAATAATCGTTGACAACCTAGTCAGAAGTGTTGTAGCTCCCGCTCTCACCCCGGATAGCTACACTCCATTCTGGCTGGCGGTGCTGACGCGCTCGTGTTGTAGCTCCCGCTCTCACCCCGGATAGCTACACTCTGATAAATCTCTCTTAAATGAAATGTTATCGTTGTAGCTCCCGCTCTCACCCCGGATAGCTACACTCCAAGTGGAGACAAGGCAAAGCAGGCATCGGGTTGTAGCTCCCGCTCTCACCCCGGATAGCTACACTCCTGGCAGCGCCAGTACAACGACGTAGCGGCGTTGTAGCTCCCGCTCTCACCCCGGATAGCTACACTCCGCCCGTTACGCTTATTGTTCGCGCGCATCGTTGTAGCTCCCGCTCTCACCCCGGATAGCTACACTCGACGGTGGCAGAAGGCATCGTGATGGTCGTGTTGTAGCTCCCGCTCTCACCCCGGATAGCTACACTCCAGGTAAAGGCCGACGTCCGCGAATGGGCTGTTGTAGCTCCCGCTCTCACCCCGGATAGCTACACTCACATGATGCCGCCCTGAACTCGCACGAACTGTTGTAGCTCCCGCTCTCACCCCGGATAGCTACACTCTGGGCCGTGGACGCTATCAATCGCTGGCGGGTTGTAGCTCCCGCTCTCACCCCGGATAGCTACACTCGTAGAGCGCGCAACATGCGTGCGGTGGTGGGTTGTAGCTCCCGCTCTCACCCCGGATAGCTACACTCTACAACGACGTAGCGGCATACGACCTCGCGGTTGTAGCTCCCGCTCTCACCCCGGATAGCTACACTCTCAAGCGTGCCGTATGACCCGACCAACTGCGTTGTAGCTCCCGCTCTCACCCCGGATAGCTACACTCCAGGGACTGTAGTTATCCGCTGGCAACGCTGTTGTAGCTCCCGCTCTCACCCCGGATAGCTACACTCGGTACGGCCTCGTGGGCCTTCACACAGGTGGTTGTAGCTCCCGCTCTCACCCCGGATAGCTACACTCCGATTGATCCATCGGCTGAGACCAATACGGGTTGTAGCTCCCGCTCTCACCCCGGATAGCTACACTCCATCAGTGTTGACGCTGTCGACGCCATGGAGTTGTAGCTCCCGCTCTCACCCCGGATAGCTACACTCGGCGTCTCACCCAGCTACAACCGCGTCAGCGTTGTAGCTCCCGCTCTCACCCCGGATAGCTACACTCACAACCTGTTGCACAAATACGCATTCCTGAGTTGTAGCTCCCGCTCTCACCCCGGATAGCTACACTCCCTAGCGGTGATAGACCGCGTCACCGATGGGTTGTAGCTCCCGCTCTCACCCCGGATAGCTACACTCTTTCTGCGCTGTACAGCCCTATTGGGCTCGGTTGTAGCTCCCGCTCTCACCCCGGATAGCTACACTCATTAGCCAGAAAAACAACTTGGTTTGTTGTGTTGTAGCTCCCGCTCTCACCCCGGATAGCTACACTCAACTAAAATTCTTGAAGGCTCTAAAAATAAGTTGTAGCTCCCGCTCTCACCCCGGATAGCTACACTCGTTTTTACATACAGGAGAATACTCAAAAGAGTTGTAGCTCCCGCTCTCACCCCGGATAGCTACACTCGCATCGGCGCAAATAGCAAGCGGAATTTGTGTTGTAGCTCCCGCTCTCACCCCGGATAGCTACACTCCGGATACTTGCAGGCGCTGTTGCAGGATAAGTTGTAGCTCCCGCTCTCACCCCGGATAGCTACACTCCGATTTCGGATACGACAACGCACTGGTAGGGTTGTAGCTCCCGCTCTCACCCCGGATAGCTACACTCTCATGCCTGGCTACCTGTGGACAGTTCACAGTTGTAGCTCCCGCTCTCACCCCGGATAGCTACACTCGCTGCGGCGCCAGCGCCACGCAGATCGCCGGTTGTAGCTCCCGCTCTCACCCCGGATAGCTACACTCTGCTGGCGTTGTTGGTGACCGCGCCGCCCAGTTGTAGCTCCCGCTCTCACCCCGGATAGCTACACTCTCTCATCGCTCGCAAGGCACAGCCCCGCGCGTTGTAGCTCCCGCTCTCACCCCGGATAGCTACACTCGCATCAGGTTGTCGGCCGCCATCACGGCAGGTTGTAGCTCCCGCTCTCACCCCGGATAGCTACACTCGCACGGCGATCAGGCGAGCGCCGCGTGGAAGTTGTAGCTCCCGCTCTCACCCCGGATAGCTACACTCACCCGCGTGGTACCGCCCTGTTCAATGCCGGTTGTAGCTCCCGCTCTCACCCCGGATAGCTACACTCAGAGAACCGCAAGGAGTGACATCACCCAGCGTTGTAGCTCCCGCTCTCACCCCGGATAGCTACACTCGGTGGCGCGTGCGACGCGAGCCGCCGCGAGGTTGTAGCTCCCGCTCTCACCCCGGATAGCTACACTCCTCTAAGCCTCAGCGGCCATCAGTCGGCACGTTGTAGCTCCCGCTCTCACCCCGGATAGCTACACTCCGGCGGCGCCAACGTCATGCAGCTCAAGGTGTTGTAGCTCCCGCTCTCACCCCGGATAGCTACACTCGTTGCCTTGCGCGAGTAGTGTGCTGCTGACGTTGTAGCTCCCGCTCTCACCCCGGATAGCTACACTCACACCAATCAGGAGCCAGCACTATGGAAACGTTGTAGCTCCCGCTCTCACCCCGGATAGCTACACTCCGGTGGTGGTGGCAGTCAATCGGCGCGATGGTTGTAGCTCCCGCTCTCACCCCGGATAGCTACACTCAACACCCGCAGCAGATCATCGGCATCGCGGGTTGTAGCTCCCGCTCTCACCCCGGATAGCTACACTCCCAACGCGCATCTCGGCCATGA
>Ga0208695_1001427_pt1 | contig 19851 bp, 10 predicted proteins | sample AD_UKC111_MetaG_FD_184449 | JGI IMG/M metagenome (GOLD analysis project Ga0208695, IMG submission 184449) | Active sludge microbial communities of municipal wastewater-treating anaerobic digesters from Hong Kong - AD_UKC111_MetaG (SPAdes)... | ecosystem: Engineered > Bioreactor > Anaerobic >...
TGTTCTTCTTTCCGGAGCTTTCACTTTAAAAACGGCGGCTATCTACTCTCCCACCTTGCGGGCAGTACCATCGACGATGTCAGGCTTAACTTCTCTGTTCGGAATGGGAAGAGGTGGAACCCTGACGCTATAACCACCTTAGTCTTTTTTTCTTTTATTGACCGGTCTGAGAAAGAGAAAAAAACCAGTAATCAAAACCTTTTCATAAAAAAGCTTTCGGGCTATTAGTATTACTCGGCTATACATCTCTGTCTTACACCTGTAACCTATCTACGTCGTCGTCTTCAACGACCCTCAATGGAAATCTCTTCTTGAAGATGGCTTCGCGCTTAGATGCTTTCAGCGCTTATCCTAACCGAACTTGGCTACTGAGCTATGCTCCTGGCGAAACAACTCATGCACCAGCGGTTCGTCCAGCACGGTCCTCTCGTACTAGTGCCAGTCCTCCTCAAATTTCCTACGCCCACAACAGATAGGGACCGAACTGTCTCACGACGTTCTGAACCCAGCTCGCGTGCCACTTTAATGGGCGAACAGCCCAACCCTTGGAACCTTCTCCAGCCCCAGGATGTGACGAGCCGACATCGAGGTGCCAAACCATTCCGTCGATATGAGCTCTTGGGAATGATCAGCCTGTTATCCCCGGAGTACCTTTTATCCTTTGAGCGATGGCCCTTCCATACGGAACCACCGGATCACTATGCCCTAGTTTCCTACCTGTTCGACTTGTCGGTCTCTCAGTCAAGCGCGCTTGTACCATTATGCTCTGCGACCGGTTACCAATCGGCCTGAGCGCACCTTTGGAAGCCTCCGTTACTCTTTTGGAGGCGACCACCCCAGTCAAACTACCCACCATACAGTGTCCTCCGCTTTGGCGGAGTTAGTACTCAAATAACCAAAGGGCCGTATTTCAACGTCGACTCCACACACGCTGGCGCGCATGCTTCGCTGTCTCCGGCCTATCCTACACATCAGTTACCCAAATACAATGTAAAGCTGCAGTAAAGGTTCACGGGGTCTTCCCGTCCCGTTGCGGGTAATCGGCATCTTCACCGATACTACAATTTCACCGAGCTCACAGCTGAGACAGTGCCCAGATCGTTACACCATTCGTGCAGGTCGGAACTTACCCGACAAGGAATTTCGCTACCTTAGGACCGTTATAGTTACGGCCGCCGTTTACCGGGGCTTCAATTCAATGCTTCGCCTTGCGGCTAACATCTCCTCTTAACCTTCCGGCACCGGGCAGGTGTCAGGCCTTATACCTCAACTTTCGTTTTTGCAAAGCCCTGTGTTTTTGGTAAACAGTCGCCTGGGCCATTTCTCTGCGGCCTCCCGCTCTACACGGGGAGGCGTCATTTTTCCCGAAGTTACATGACTATTTTGCCTAGTTCCTTAGCTGTGAATCTCTCGAGCGCCTTAGTATTTTCTACTCGACTACGTGTGTCCGTTTTGAGTACGGGTACTTAATGAATTATCGCTTAGCAGTTTTTCTTGGCAGCCTGCTTACATCCTTATCCGATTGCACAAGTGCGCTCGGTACTATCAGGTTCGACTCGGAAAACGGATTTGCCTGCTTTCCTCTACATCTACTCCCTTTAACGTGCTATTCCGTCAGCACGCCGGACTTTCACTCCTGCGTCCCTGCTTCACTCCATTAAGTAGTACAGGAATATTAACCTGTTCTTCCATCGACCTCTCCCTTGGGATGAATCTTAGGCCCCGACTTACCCTGATCCGATTATCGTTGATCAGGAACCCTTAGTCTCCCGGCGTGCGGGTTTCTCGCCCGCATTATCGTTACTTATACCTACATTTGCTTTTCTATCCGCTCCAGTGTAAGTTGTCCTTACACCTTCAACGCTGAATAGAATGCTCCCCTACCGATCTCTCGATCCCATAGCTTCGGTAATATGCTTATGCCCGATTATTATCCATGCCTGGCCGCTCGACTAGTGAGCTGTTACGCACTCTTTGAATGAATGGCTGCTTCCAAGCCAACATCCTAGCTGTCTTAGCAGCCGGACTTCGTTTGTTTCAACTTAGCATATATTTCGGGACCTTAGCTGATGGTCTGGATTCTTCTCCTCTCGGACACGGACCTTAGCACCCGCGCCCTCACTCCTGTGTATCATTTATAACCATTCGGAGTTTGTCTGGACTTGATAGGCGTTGAAACCCTCGCATCCAATCAGTCGCTCTACCTCTTATAAACTCTTTAACACAAGGCTGCACCTAAATGCATTTCGGGGAGTACGAGCTATCTCCAAGTTTGATTAGCCTTTCACCCCTACCCTCAAGTCATCCGAAAACTTTTCAACGTTTACCGGTTCGGCCCTCCATCCCGTGTTACCGAAACTTCAGCCTGCTCAAGGGTAGATCACTTGGTTTCGCGTCTACTCACACTGACTATTGATTTCGCCCTCTTCAGACTCGCTTTCGCTTCGGCTCCGCTCCTTAAAAGCTTAACCTCGCCAGTGTAAGTAACTCGTAGGTTCATTATGCAAAAGGCACGCCGTCATTCCGCCTTAGGCGAAACTCCGACCGCTTGTAAGCGAACGGTTTCAGGATCTCTTTCACCCTCCTATTCGGAGTGCTTTTCACCTTTCCTTCACAGTACTGGTTCACTATCGGTCTCTGGGGAGTATTTAGCCTTAGCGGATGGTCCCGCCTATTTCATACAGGATTTCTCGTGTCCCGCACTACTCAGGATCATGCCCGTAAATCAACACCTTTCCTGTACCGGACTTTCACCTTCTTCGGTCTATCTTTCCAGATACGTTCCAGTTTAGTGTCTCTCTACTGTGTGGGCAGTCCTATTACCCCAATCCTGCATCGCTACAGCATTGGTTTGGGCTCCTGCGCGTTCGCTCGCCACTACTTGCGCAATCACTTTTGTTTTCTTCTCCTATGGGTACTAAGATGTTTCAGTTCCCCACGTTCGCCTTCTGTCTTAAACAGAATGACACAGCTTCACTGTGCCGGGTTCCCCCATTCGGACATCTCGGGATCGACGGTTATTTGCACCTCCCCCAAGCTTTTCGCAGCTTGTCACGTCCTTCTTCGCCTCCCAGAGCCAAGGCATCCACCGTTCGCTCTTTTTTGCTTTTTTATTTCTTCGCTCGTTTTGTTTTTACTACTTCTTTTCTCTTTCTTCAAACTTGTCAAAGATCTTCTCTTGGCTTCCCTGCTCTCCTCTCTTTCCTTTTTCCTCCTTTTTCTTCGCAGTGTAACCACTTTGTCATACCTCAGCCTCTCATGGCTCAAGATATTCTTTCTTTTCTCTTCTCCTTCTCTTCTCTCCTTCTTTCCTTTCTTTATCTTCTTTTCTCTTTATCGGAGATTCTTCACCTTTTTCTTCTTCTGCTGCCGAAACTCGCTCGCTTCAACGCTTTCTTTTTCTTTTCTTCTCGCTCAGTTAGACGTTTCATGAAACGTCTCTACTTAAATTTCATTCTTGTATCTTGTATCTTGTACCTCGTACCTTGTCTTTGAACTCGCACCTCAGAACTCTCTTCTCTCCAAACTCTTCACTCTTCACTCCAAACTACCTCCTACTTAAAACTCTCGTTCCTCGTACCTATCCTCACTCTCCGGTTCTTCAGCTTTCTCTTCCGCGTCTTTCCCTTATTGCTTCCATCCCTGACTCTTCTGTCATTCCGGTGGAGAATAAGGGACTCGAACCCTTGACCCTCTGCGTGCAAGGCAGATGCTCTAAGCCAACTGAGCTAATCCCCCGTCTTTTGTTCTGTTCTGTTCTGTTCTCCTGTTTCCCGCTCTCTTCCTCTCTCTCTTGAGAGAAATACCTGCGGTTCCTTTTTCGTAGTCCCAGGCAGAGTTGAACTGCCGACCTCTACATTATCAGTGTAGCGCTCTAACCAACTGAGCTATAGGACTGGCTTTCTTTCCTCTTTTTCCCCTTTGCTTTTCCTCTCTTCTGCCTGTCGGCTCTGCCCGATTCTCTCTTTTCAACAAGGAAAACAGATTCCTTTTTTTCTTCCATTTCTTCTCTTTCTTATCTTTTCTTCTTCCTATGGCTTTTATGCTACTCTTTAGCTCAGCCTTCTTTGAAATACTTCAAAAAAATGAAAAAAGAAAAAATGAAAAAATGTATTTTATATCAACAACCTATGTAGTACGGGAATTTCAGGTACCACCCAAAAGGGGTAACATGCTTCGCTCCAGAAAGGAGGTGTTCCAGCCACACCTTCCGGTACGGCTACCTTGTTACGACTTAGCCCCAGTCACCAGTTTTACCCTAGGACGCTTCCCCCTTGCGAGAGATCACGTACTTCAGGTACCCCCGGCTCCCATGGCTTGACGGGCGGTGTGTACAAGGCCCGGGAACGTATTCACCGCGCCATGGCTGATGCGCGATTACTAGCGAATCCAGCTTCATGGAGTCGAGTTGCAGACTCCAATCCGAACTGAGAGAGGCTTTTTAAGGATTCGCTCCCATTCGCATGGTAGCTCCCCTCTGTACCCCCCATTGTAACACGTGTGTCGCCCCGGACATAAGGGCCGTGCTGATTTGACGTCATCCCTCCCTTCCTCTCACCTTACGGCGGCAGTCTCACTAGAGTCCTCAGCTTTACCTGCTAGTAACTAATGATAAGGGTTGCGCTCGTTATGGCACTTAAGCCGACACCTCACGGCACGAGCTGACGACAACCATGCAGCACCTTCACAGACGCCATTGCTGGCTAACAAGTTTCCTCATTATTCGTCTGCAATTCAAGCCCGGGTAAGGTTCCTCGCGTATCATCGAATTAAACCACATGTTCCTCCGCTTGTGCGGGCCCCCGTCAATTCCTTTGAGTTTCATCGTTGCCGACGTACTCCCCAGGTGGAATACTTAATGCTTTCGCTCCGCCGCATACTGTCTATCGCATACAGCTAGTATTCATCGTTTACTGCGTGGACTACCAGGGTATCTAATCCTGTTTGCTCCCCACGCTTTCGTGCCTCAGCGTCAGTTACATACTAGTAAGCTGCCTTCGCAATCGGTGTTCTGTGTTATATCTATGCATTTCACCGCTACACAACACATTCCACTTACCTCGCTTGCACTCAAGACCTGCAGTCTCAACGGCATTCTCCCGGTTAAGCCGGAAACTTTCACCACTGACTTACAAATCCGCCTACGCACCCTTTAAACCCAATAAATCCGGATAACGCTCGAATCCTCCGTATTACCGCGGCTGCTGGCACGGAGTTAGCCGATCCTTTTTCGCAGAGTACCTGCAAATTATTAACTCGTAATAACCTTTATCCCTCTGCTAAAGAAGTTTACAATCCATAAGACCTTCTTCCTTCACGCGACTTGGCTGGTTCAGGCTCTCGCCCATTGACCAATATTCCTCACTGCTGCCTCCCGTAGGAGTTTGGACCGTTTCTCAGTTCCAATGTGGGGGACCTTCCTCTCAGAACCCCTAATGATCGTCGCCTTGGCGGGCCGTTACCCCTCCAACTAGCTAATCATCCGCATGCCCATCCGTAATCCTTGCGTTTACCTGATTCGTCATGTGACATTTCAGGTGCATGGAGTGTTAGTCCGAATTTCTCCGGGTTATCCCCCGATTACGGGCAGGTTGCATACGTGTTACTCACCCGTCCGCCGGTCGCCACCCAAGTATTGCTACCTCGTGCTGCCCCTCGACTTGCATGTGTTAGGCCTGTCGCTAGCGTTCATCCTGAGCCAGGATCAAACTCTTCATTGTATCTCTTTTTTTGTTTTTTTCCTTTGGCTTCAGCATGTTCCCTGTTTTCCTTATTGACGTGGTACCTTTCTTCTTGTTCTTCTTCCTAAATCCTTTTCAGACTTTAAGAAATTTCCCTTTCCCTATACTACATCTTGTTGTTGCATTTCTTCTCAAAGATCTCTCGCCCCCTCCTTTTCATCCCTGTCCGCTAAGGCTCTCTCAAACCTTTGCTACTTTCTTCTCTTTTGGGACTGCAAAGTTATATCTTTTTATCTCTCCTTCCAAATCTTTTTCAAAATTTTTTCGGGTTTCTTTATCCCTGTATCCCCTTCTTAACTTTGCCCTGCTCCCATTCTCTCGGAAAGCGGCTGCAAAATTAATCCTTTTTTCTTTCCCTTGCAAACAAATACTCGAAAAAAATACTCAAAATTCTAACCGATCCTTTTATCTTGTTGTGAATTAATTCGTTAATTTTTCATTTTTTACCCTATCTTTCCCTTACATTATATCTTTGATCAATTTTGCACGACCGAAAGCTAATTAATTAAACTAATATAATTTCCTCTGTATAATATTGTAAAGTAATAATAATCAAGTAATTGTATCCGTTTCTTAACATTCTTACCCGTTTTGTAAAAATATTGTATTCTATGTTAGTGCTCAAAAATTGGTGTTATTTCTCCGAAATTATATCCATTACTCTTAAAACTATACCTCCATGCTGACGCAGAACTTTCGTGTGGTACTGTAAAATTGATTTTTTCCCGTAGGGACAACCTTTTGGTAGAAAAAGGCAATGAACAAAAAAATCCCGTAGGGATAACCAAGATACAGTTTGAAAGTCATAAAGATTTTGGAGCGTGGGGTTGAATGAATTCTACGGTTATGAAAATCCTGCTTTTCGAGCCTGAAAGAATTAGTAAAGAAGAAATCATTAAAAACGAAAGGCGTTGAATAGCTCAACGTCTTTCGTTTTTCAGTCAGTAAAAACCTTTTCTTTTCGGACAATAAACATAAAAAAAGAAAAAAGCAGTTTACTTCAACATTGCATACACAGTCTGTGAAACCTTTTGTCTGTTTGCCGACACTGCTATCAGATAAATGTATAGCACATTTTCCGGTACGACATTGGCACAAGGCAATACAAGATTTTCACTGTCGGAATTTCCTCTCGGTTTTGTAGCCATAAACACAGCTCCGTCTGTAGTCTTCAGCATAGCAATGACCTCATCATCCTCCGATGACATAGGATTAAGCTGTTGTGGCTGGTAGATAATTTTCACACCTTCCGTTTCGATTGTTACCGACATCACATTGACTGATGGTAATGTACCTTTTGATACCATCATTTTCGAGTAATCAATCACCGGTATTTCACCCGAGTTATCAATTGCATTTGGCATATTGGCAGCCATAAATGCATTGTAGGGCGATTGATTTTTCGGTCGATTGGGAAACCCCAATCGGATAACAGATGCAAGTGAAGTATATTCACTGCTCATTAATTTGAATACGGTTCTTTGCTTTTGCTGTTTTTCGCTGTTCGCGTCTTTCTGATAAAAAGCTTTAGAACGTATTATGTTCTGCCCCCGGTAAGTGGTCGCAACAAAATTGCCTACCGTACCGGACATTTTCCCCGTTAAAGGGTTTTGTGAAGTTGCCATTTGAACTACTTTTTTTAAAAAATTAAACATAAATTTTCATTTTGTTTTTAGAAAGTTGTGCACTTTTCTTTCTTCATAACTTTGCAAAGATAAGGTCCAAAAATGCGTTTTGCAATACCCAAATAAAACATTAACTATTGATAATCATATAATTACGATAATTTACCGCCGTTTACCATCGTTTACCGAATCTATTCAAAATGTTTTAAGATGATTTAATTGTTGAATCGTCCATATTTAACGTTTACATCAATGGAGACTGATAAAATTTATCGTACGACGTTACCCAAATTGCCTCAAGAATCCTTTCGTGTGGCAAAAGCTTCAAATCAACATCATTCCTTGTAAACACAACTATCCATTCTACCACTGCATAACTTACAAAATAGCCTCCTTCAGAATCATGAAACTTATAATTACTTATTGTTTAAAAAGAACAATAAAACATTAAGGCATGAAGGATATTTAGAATCAAGAATTACAAAGAATCATTCGATGTATCTATTCTTGCATCGAAATATATATTAGGAAAGTTTTACCTCGAATTCATTCCTGAATCGAAAAAATCATTGAATCGGTACTTATTCTATTGGAAGATAAATTTTTGGTGTTGAAAAAATTGAATTTTCAAACAAATGGTGTATATTTGCAATGCGTCGGGTGTACCACGGGTTTGTGGAGCCTGACGTTCCGGCCATCATTTCGATGATGGTCTTTTTTTATGCCCATGAATGCTAAATAAGATTAAATTTTAGTAGCTTTGCCTTTCTAAAATTTGAAGAAGATGTCCACCTTTCAATCCATTCTCAATCAATTCCGTAAAGAATCGTTTTCGCAAAAAGACAAAGGCGAACGCTTCGAACGCTTGATGCAGTTGTATTTGCTCACCGAGCCATATTATGCCAATCTGTTTACAAAAGTTTGGCTTTGGAGCGAATTTCCCTTCAAAGGCGATTTGGGTGGCAACGATACCGGTATCGATTTGGTCGCAAAAACCACGCACGGAGCTTATTGGGCAATCCAATGCAAATGCTATCAGGAAAATGCCGTCATCAACAAACCGGCGGTGGACAGTTTCCTGACTACTGCCGGCCGTTCGTTTGTGGACGACAGTGGACAAACCAAAAAATTTGAACATTGTCTTTGGATTGCTACTACCAACCATTGGGGCAGCAATGCCGAAGAAGCCATTCGCAATCATACGCCGGCCGTTTCGCGCATTTCGCTCTTTCATTTGCAAAACAGCAGCGTAGATTGGGATAAACTGTTGCAGGGAATGTATGGCGAACAGTCACGTAAACCACGCAAAACTCCTTTCGAACATCAGGAGAAAGCCATTGCCAACAGTTTGGAATATTTCAAACACAATGACCGGGGAAAGCTCATCATGGCTTGCGGCACAGGCAAAACCTTTACTTCGCTCAAAATTGCCGAACAGCAAACCAATGGGCGGGGACTGGTCTTGTTTTTAGTCCCTTCTATTGCATTACTTGGCCAGACACTCGACGAATGGACCAACGAAGCGGCACAACCCATCAATGCCATTTGCATTTGTTCGGATGCCGAAGTGAGCAAAAAGAAAGTACAAAACGAAGATACCGATACTTTTAGCGTTGTCGATCTGGCATTGCCTGCCTCTACCGATGTCCCTTCCATCCTGAAACAGTTCCGTGAAGCGCTGGACAGCGAAGGGATGACGGTTGTTTTTTCTACCTACCAGTCCATCGAAGTCATTTCAAATGCTCAAAAGGAATATCAAAAAGTGTATGGAAATGAATCGGGCATTTTCGACCTGATTATTTGCGACGAAGCACATCGCACCACCGGCGTAACCCTTTCCGATGAAGATGAATCGGCTTTTGTGAAAGTACACGATAATGACTTCATTCAAAGCCGCAAGCGAATGTATATGACGGCAACACCTCGTCTGTACAGCGACGACACCAAGAAAAAGGCTGCCGATTTGGATGCCGTCCTTTGTTCGATGGACGACGTGAAACTGTATGGCGACGAAATGTACCACATTGGCTTTGGTGAAGCCGTTGAAAAAGGATTGCTTTCCGACTACAAAGTCCTCATTCTTACCGTTAACGAAAACGATATGCCGATTGCGGTCCAGAAAATGGTTTCCAACAATCCCACCGAAGTTCCCACCAATGATATTAACAAACTTATCGGCTGTGTCAATGCGTTAAGCAAGGAAATTGTCGGCGACAATGCATTGGTCAAAAGCAGTGATCCCGAACCCATGCACACGGCAGTAGCTTTCTGCCAGAGTATCAAAATCTCCAAACAGATAACGGCTACTTTCAACCAAATGGGCAACATCTATTACAAAAATCTGAGCGACGAAGCCCGCAACCGAATGGTGATGATAGAAAGCGATCATATCGATGGGACGATGCCTGCCACCGAACGTTATCAAAAGCTCTCGTGGCTCAAAAGTGTGGAACGCGGGACTCAAAACTGTCGCATTCTCACCAACGTTCGCTGTCTGAGCGAAGGTGTGGATGTTCCCTCGCTCGATGCCGTCATTTTTCTTTCACCCCGAAATTCGCAGGTGGACGTCGTGCAATCCGTCGGACGGGTAATGCGACGTGCTCCGGACAAAAAATATGGCTATATCATTATTCCTGTCGTTATCCCCAGCGATGCCGATACCAAAAAAGCCCTCGACAACAACAAGGAATATGCCGTCGTTTGGACGGTTCTCAATGCTTTGCGTGCCCACGACGACCGTTTCAATGCCACCATCAATAAAATAGAGCTCAATCGCAACAAGCCCCAAAACATTTTGGTAGGAGCTCCCTCTTATGGAAGCGACGATGATGTAGTGGATTTCGATCCCGATATGGCAGCGGATGTGGAATTGGAACTTTCGCTCAAATTCGAGCAGATGCAGGCACTTCTTTATGCCAAAATGGTGGAAAAAGTGGGTGATCGCCGCTATTGGGAACAGTGGGCGAAAGATATAGCCGGAATTGCCGAACGACACATTCAGCGGATTACCCAATTGGTTGCCTCCGACACAAAGCACCGAAAAGCTTTCGAAAGCTTCCTCAAAGGACTGCACAAAAATATCAATCCTTCCGTTTCCGAAACCGAAGCCATCGAAATGCTTGCCCAGCATATCATCACTCAGCCGGTGTTCGAAGCCCTATTTGAAAATTATTCCTTCGTTCGCAACAATCCCATTTCGCAATCCATGCAGCAGGTGCTTGCGCTTCTCGAAGAGGAAAATACCGAGCAGGAAAACGAAACACTTCAAAAGTTCTACGACAGCGTCAAAATGCGTGCTTCCGAAATTGATAACGCCGAAGCCAAACAGAAAATCATCGTCGAACTCTACGATAAATTCTTCAAGGCAGCTTTTCCTAAACTTGTTGAACGATTGGGAATTGTTTATACACCGGTGGAAGTGGTCGATTTCATTATTCGTTCCGTCAACGATGTGTTGAGCCAGGAATTCGATCGCTCGCTTGCCGACGAGAACATTCATATCCTCGATCCCTTTACCGGCACGGGCACATTCATTACCCGCCTGTTGCAAAGCGGGCTGATTCAGGGCGAATCGCTCGAACGGAAATACCGGCACGAACTTCATGCCAACGAGATTGTACTGCTGGCTTATTACATTGCTTCGGTGAATATCGAAAACGTTTATCACGACCTCCGCAACGAGCCTGAGGGCGAATATACCCCTTTCGACGGCATTTGCCTCACCGACACTTTCCAACTGGGCGAAACCCGCGACAGTGAAGAACTTTTCAGCGAGATTTTTCCGCAAAACTCCAAACGTGTGCAGCAGCAACAGAAAACACCGTTGCGTGTTATCATTGGCAATCCGCCTTACTCCATTGGTCAAAAATCGGCTAACGACAATGCCCAAAACCAGAAATACGAACATTTGGACGAACGCGTGATGAGCACCTATGTGAAAGAATCCACTGCCGGTCTCAACAAATCGTCCTACGATGCTTACATTCGGGCTTTCCGCTGGGCAAGCGACCGCCTCGATCCCAAACATGGCGGCGTGATTTGCTTTGTGAGCAACGGCGCATGGATTGACGGCAACAGCACCGACGGCTTTCGCAAATCGATTGAAAAGGAATTTTCTTCCATTTATGTATTCAATCTGCGGGGAAATCAGCGTACAAGTGGTGAATTGTCCCGCAAGGAAGGAGGAAAAATCTTTGGTTCGGGCAGCCGCACCCCCATTGCCATTACCCTGCTGGTGAAAAAACCTGTCCACAGCGGTAAAGCCGATATTTACTACTACGAAGTAGAGGACTACCTTTCGCGCGAGGATAAACTCTCGCTTGTCAAAAAGCTGGGCAGTGTGGGCAATCCCCAAATGCCTTGGCAAAAGCTGCATCCGAACGAACACGGCGATTGGATCAACCACCGCAACGACCGCTTTTCGGAATTTATTCCCCTTGCTCCCGACCAAAAATTCGACGGAAGAGCAAAAGCATTTTTTACAACGTATGCTATTGGTGTTGCAACAAACAGAGATGCTTGGGTTTATAATTTTTCAAAACGCAAGGTTACTGAAAATATGGAACGAATGATTCGCTTCTACAACGAACAAAGACAAGCCTATCAGGATGCCAAGCGTCAAAATCCGAATTTGAAAGTGGAAGATTTTATAGAAACCGACGAAAAGAAAATAGCTTGGACACGTGCATTAAGAAATGATGTGCAAAAAGATGTGGTTTTATCGTTACAAAATGATTATCGAGTTTCTACTTATCGCCCTTTTACGAAACAATATCTATATTATGACGAATCTTTTATCGAAAGTCCCGGATTAAGTCGAAAACTTTTTCCACTTCCTTCTATAGAAAATCGGATAATTTGTATTTCAGGTATTGGACAACAAAAACCTTTTTCGGTTTTGATATCAAACAATATATCCGATTTACAAGTTGTTGACAAAAATCAGTGCTTTCCTCTCTATTGGTACGAAGAACGTCAACAAAACAACCCCACGCTGTTTGATGCTCTGTCCGAACCGGAAGAAAACCTGTACACCCGTCGCGACGGCATCAGCGACTTCATTCTTCAGCGGGCACGCAGTCAGTATGGCAACATGACCCAAAAGGAAGACGTGTTCTACTATGTGTATGGCTTGCTCCACAGCCCGCAATATCGGGAAACGTTTGCAGCCGATCTCAAAAAAATGCTGCCGCGTCTGCCATTGGTGGAAAACAGTGCCGATTTCTGGCGATTCGTCAAAGCCGGCAGGCAACTGGCCGAGCTGCACCTCCATTACGAAAACTATCCCAAGCCCAACGGCGTTGTCGTTCATATCGATACCGGTGCAACCGTCGATTACGAAGTGGTCAAAATGCGTTTCCCCCGCAAAGGCGAGCGGCATACCATTCTCTACAATCATCAGATTACCATCGAAAATATTCCCGACGAAGCCTACGAATATGTGGTGAACGGCAAAAGTGCCATCGAATGGATCATGGAACGCTATCAGGTTACCACCAACAAGGATAGCGGCATTGTGAACGATCCCAACGATTGGGCACGCGAGCAAGGCAATCCCCGATACATACTCGACCTGCTGCTAAGCATTATCAACGTCAGCCTGCAAACGGTAGAAATAGTACGCAATCTACCTGCACTCGAATTGGGCGATTTGTCGGCTGACAAATCCAATTCAGTCGATGCCGATAAAGAATCCCCTTTATCCGACGCTCATTCGACGTCAATTCACAAAGAAAAACCGGCTAAAGAATATATTATTCCCGCCGAATCACTCCCTCAAGTAGCCGAAGCAAAACAGAAAGAAGAGCCGAATGCCAAAATCGTAACGCTCATTATCAAGAAAGTTTATTTCGATGCCATTCTTTCGGGCACGAAAAAGGTAGAATATCGTCAGCTGAAGCAAACCACCCTCAACAAATACACGTGGCTCAATCCCGAAGATGGCAAGAGACATTTGAAAAAATATGATGCCGTACGTTTTTACGTAGGTTACAATAAAGATCGCGAAACCGCACTCGTCGAAATTGTCGATACCGTTTACGACAAAGCCACCCAAACCGTCGAGTTTCATTTGGGAAGAATTCTGGAAAGAGGATGATATTGGGAGGGAAAAAATCTATATGATGGATATAATTGATAGCTATTTAAAAAGTGATAATTATTTTGGATCATTAGTTTTTGGTTCATATATCAATGAGGTTGTTGAGATCTTCGATAATACGTTGTTGATACCACTTGACTCCTTATATCATAATAATTTCATAGATTACATAAAAGATTTTGCTACCAAATTTAATTATAAAATAGGAGAACAAAACTTAGAAACGTTTAACAATGATTATTCTGATAATATCCCTGTTTGTTATATCATTTGCAAATCCAATATATCGAATTTAAATTTATCTACGATTGATGGGAAGTATTCAGATCAAATTAACAAAGCAAAATTATTTTTATCTCTAATCTCAGGTCAAACCCCCATTGGTTTTTTTAATATTGTAAAAATAAATGGGAAAATATGGTATAAGACACAATTAGTACAATATAATAAGGTTACGAGATTATGGATAAATGAAAAAGAAAAAATAGATTACATTAAAAATGCTGAAATCATTGTTGAAAAATATAGTTTCTCATTGGGCTTATTTCAAGATGCTCATAGGGAATCAAATCTTCTTTACAGAATTGCAAGATACTTTATGGTTTTGGAAAGCATAGTTGGCAGTTCTGATCAATCTCGAAACCGTATAAAAGCCTTTTTTGAAAAAAATAATTATTCTACGGTTGTTAATCATTATGATGCTGTAAACAATTACACGCTTAAAATTGATGCAATTATGGTTGGAGGCATTATAAGAGCCAAATTGTTTCATGGTGCGAGTCTGAAGTATAAATACTTCGAAAAAATCATTTCTAAAGAGGATTATGATTATATAATAAGATATCCTGAAAGTTTAAGCAGGGCTATGAGAGATTTATGTGAAGAAGCTTTCTTTATTAAAGCCAGAAAAAATGAAGCTTTTAGCAATGATCAATAATATATGATAAATTAAAAAGAGGAAGAGATATTTTCTGACAGTTTTCAATATATAATTATTTATGATTCGTTTAAGTCGCATTCACAAGTATGAATTGGAAGTAAGAGGAGGCATTCATGAATTGTTCAACTTGTGTAGAATGAAAATGTCGCATGTAGGAGACCTTTTACTTTGCCAACAAAATGGTTTTATCGGCTATAATGGATTTCCTTGTGTGGGATTAGGCGATGAAGGTCTCAATAGGATACCCCCACTCCAGCCGATTTGTAATCAGTAGTTTGCTTTTTTAAGTGAAGATTTGCAATCCGAAACCACACTATATTTTATTGTTCTGCCTTTCAGGCAGTGTGTAGAGTGAGAGCATCTTTTTCCGTAGAATAAATTCTACGGTTATGAAAATTTGGCTTTTCAAGCCTAAAACAGTTTATAAAGTTCATCAAGTTTTTGAAACGTGGATCGGACAGCTATACTGTCGGTAATTTGGATTTTGCCTGAAAGGCAAAACTTTCATAACCGTAGGTCATCGACCTGCGGATGAAAGAACCCCCTATACGAAATTTGTCTGAAAGGCAATATCTTCATAACCGCAAGTCAGCGACTTGCGGACTAAAACAAAAGTGACTATCTTTGCCTGAAAGGCAAAACTTTCATAACCGTAGGTCATCGACCTGCGGATGAAAGTAATGAAAGAAATCCCTGCCTGAAAGGCAGAACTTAAAAAAGAATTAATCCATGAGCTACACCAAACTCTTATATCACATTGTGTTTCGTACAAAATACGGCAAAAGCACCATTCCCGAACAGTACGAAAAAGAATTATATGCCTATATGATGGGAATTGTCAAAAACAAGAAATCGACACTCTATCGCGTAGGAGGTACGGAAAATCATATTCATTTATTAGTAGATCTACATCCGACTCTTGCATTGTCAGATTTTATGAAAGATATGAAAGAATACTCAAGTAAATGGCTTTCGAATAATCAAAATTTTCCCAATTTTGAGGGATGGGCAGTGAGTTTTGCTGCATTTAGTTATAATATAAAAGAAAAACAAACGATAATCAATTATATTGCAAATCAAAAGGAACATCATAGAAAAATAAGTTTTGAAGAAGAATATCGCCAATTTCTGCTGGACAATAATATAGCTATCGATGAGAAGTTTTTTTTGAAAGAATGAATTGTTCTGCCTTTCAGGCAGGGGGTGTAGAGGTGCGTTTATCCGCAGGTCTTCGACCTTGCGGTTATGAAAATATTGCCTTTCAGGCAAAACAATGAAATCAAATGCGGGTAATTCACTAGGATGGATTGCAAATCCATTGATTAACATTGCTTCGGATTGCAAATCCTCGTTTCGAGAGATCCCACTTTATAAACTTTCAACTTTACAAACTTTCAAACTGTATCACTGCTGCCATCACCTGCGGCATTTTAATTGAAATTCCTCAATATCAAATTTGCTAAACCAAATTTTTCCTTTGTATTCGCGCCAATGAATATCTCCATTCGTACGGGCTTTGTAAAGAGTAGAAACGGACATATTTAATATTTTGGCTGTTTCTTCTATGGTATAAAATTTTTCGGGCTCTTCTGCCGGCGATAATACACGAACCATTTCCTGAAGCTGATCCAGTATCAGCTCCAGATGATTCATCCTGTCAAGTACCAATTCTATCAAATAGGATGAATTTTCATTGGTTCGTATGTCATTTTTCTTTCCGAACATTTATCAAATGCTACAATTTTCCTCTTTTTGATTGCAAAAAAGCCAAATACATTTTTCTATTCCAAAAATCACTGCAAAAATGTCAGTTATTTTTTCTCGGCAAATATAAATTTCATCAATTTATCTCCAAAGGACAAATTTTTACCTGAAATATTAAAATTTATTATTTTTTTATATTAAAAAGTGATTATCAATTATTTATATAATATTATTATTTGTATTTATTCTAAATTATAGCCATTTTTTGTACATGATTGCCCAAATTCAATGAAACATAAAAATATAGTTTCTAATGGAAAAGATTTGCCCAAATTGTGAAAATATCAACTTGCTTTTAGCCAGAATATACACATCAGCAGGTTTGGGCTTGTCGATGAAAGGAACAGGAAAATCTGAAGCCTGAAAATTGCAAGGTTCAACGTAAGTTCGATAGTACGATTACTTTTTCTTAATTACCAACAATAAGGTAATAAGGTTTTTCTTGTTGTTGATTATCTTTACTAAGGTTATATTTAAAAAGGTTCATTTTTTTGAATATAAAAATTTTATTTAGCTGCGACTAACCTTAGTAACAGGTGAATACTTCCGTTTCATTAACCTTATTAGCTTATTATAATTACTTATGAAACCAACATGTATTACATACACAAACACAAATGAATATAATATTCAGACATGTGGGTTCCAGCAGACCATTAAAAAATAACTTATATTCTGATGAAAGATTTGCCCAAATTGTGAAAATATCAACTTACTTTTAGCCCGAATATACACATCCGCTGGTTTGGGCTTGTCGATTAAAGGAACAAAATCTGAAGCCTGAAAATTACAAGGTTCAACGTGAGTTCGATAGTACGATTACATTTTCTTAATTACCAACAATAAGGTAATAAGGTTTTTCTTGTTGTTGATTATTGTTACTAAGGTTTTATTTAAAAAGGTTCATTTTTTGATTATGAAAATTTTATTTAGCTACGACTAACCTTAGTAACATGTGAATACTTCCGTTTCATTAACCTTATTTGCTTATTTATAATTACTTATGAAATACTCTTATATCGAACTCACGTAAGGTTTATGCTATTTTCTTCCGCATAGCACGAAAACTACACTGAACGAAAGTATCCCTCGTTTTTTTATCCTTTTAATTTCATTGACAGAGGAAATACCTGCTTACATTATTTATACAAACTCAACAGTACATAAATTAATAATACTTATATAATACATATCTAAAACTTAGTATTTACTTATACAAAACTTATTATTATGGATATATTTTATATGAGTTTAATTTAAGCAATTACATTGTAAAATGAAAAAATTAATTATATCTTTGCTCTGTTTATACCTATCACTAACAATATCTATACAATGGCTGTACTTAAAGGGAATTTACATTTGGAAGGGAACTTGGGCGGACTGAGTTTTTATACACGACGCGGAAGTGAACAAATTATCGTAAGAAGTAAGGGAGGTGCTTCAAAACAAATGATTAAAAGCTCTCCCAAGTTTGAAAAGTTACGTTTACAGCAAAACGAATGGAAAGGATGCACACGACTTGCTTCCGGTATTAAAAATGTTTTTGGCGGATTACAACGGGTAGCCGATTACAATCTTACTTCATCATTGAATGCATTGGCTAAGAATATTCAGAAAACAGATGTTGAAAATGAAATCGGAAAAAGAAATATCCGACTTTCATCCTGCCGTCAAGCCTTGAGCGGTTTTAACTTTAACCGTACTTATGCGTTCAATTCAGTCTTGAAGGTATCGGTGTTTGGCGAAATTGACCGGGAGAATTTAAAGGCAACCGTACGTATTCCCCGTATCAATGCAACGGTAGATTTGCTGAACGTCAGGAAGCTACCCTATTACCGAATACTGACCTGTTTGGGCAGCGTTTCGGATATGGTTTATAACCTTAACCTAAATCAGTATGTTCCTGCTAACGAAGGCTTGAACGGGATATTCCAACTCTACAGCAGCGAATGGATTCCTTCTGAAAGCATTCGGGAGGAACAAATCGTTGACATCAGTCTGGACGAGGCGTTCAGTGGTATTTTAACGGACGAGATTACGTTGATTGTCTCCGTTGCGGTGGAATTTGGAAAAGTTGCTTTTGACGGAAAACCGCAGGAAGAGAAGTATGCCGGCAGCGGTAAAGTGCTGGTTTGCGCTTAATGTCGGAATTATAAGGAATAGAAACGAACACCAAAATAAAGTCCCGTAGGGACAACCTTTTGGTAGAAAAAGGCAATGAACAAAAAAATCCCGTAGGGATGACCAAAGGAATGATGTTGATTTAAAGTTTTTGCCACACGAGCAAATTTTTTTTGTCATGTGCTGTATGCTGAGGAAAAAATACAGAGATATTTGGAAATATGATAAAAAATCGTACCTTTGCAACGGGGTAAGTCCTACACGACCAGCTCCTTTCAAACTCCCCCAGGGCTTGACCGCAGCAAGGGTAGAAAGTTGTAGCGGTGCGATGTAGGGAGCTTGCCCTTTTTTGTTTCAATACATTAATGTTGTAAACAAATAATTTACAAATCCTTAATTAAAATCTCATTAGAAGATTCTTTACTACCTGCAGCTAAAACAGCGGACGTCTTTTCCCAGAAATTTTTAAGTTTTTCGTTATTCTTTAAAAGAGTTATTCCCGTTCCGTAAGATTCCAACTTTTCAAACAACAATCCTACTGTTAATTGATTGATATCCATCGCAGGCTGGTAACTTTTAGATTTATTTTTATCGTTGAAAACTTCTATTAATACCGATATATTGACTAATTCATTGAGAATCTGATTCACCAAACGAATTGGTAATTTAAAATCGGAAGCTATCTGCTCGGAAGATAAGGGTGGTTTCTGCAATTCAAATTGTTTGATAACAAGATAGGTAATGTATAAAGAAATAAGCTTTCTGTTTCTTATGCTGATATTTTGAGTATCCAATTCTGATTCATAATTACGAATGTTTTGAGAAGCATAAGTCAATTCTGCTCCCAAAAGAACGATAAGGCAAGAAATGCGAATCCAAAGAATGAGCAGGGGAATCGCAGCAAAACCGCCATAAACAGCGTTGTAACGCGACAAATTGATTTGTCCGGTGATATACAGAATTTGAAATAGCTGAAAAGCTGTCCCCGCAATTATTCCGGCAATCAAAGCATTGATAAATCGTACTTGGGTATTGGGGATAAATAAGTACATAAAAGTAAAAATCAACCAATTGATTAAGTAGGGTAATAAATTTGCTCCAACTTTTAAAAGAGGATTCAAAATCTGAAAACCGGGAATTTGAGAAATGGTAGTGTTTACAAAAATTGAAAATCCGCTGGAAAGCACTATAAAAACCGGTAAAATAAGAATAATGGAAAAATAGGTTGTAAACTGACGAAGAAAGGAACGCGATTTCTTTACCTGCCAAATGCTGTTGAATGTATCTTCCACCTGCATGAAAAAACTCACTACCGCCCAAAGCAAAATTACAATACCCACTCCCAGAAATACGCCGCCCTGAATGCTTTCCAAGTATTTTTTAACAAAGTCCATAACTACCGGCACAAGATTCGCCTGCGCTATAAAAGTATTTTTTAACGCATCTTCAATCAGTGTTTCCATTCCAAAGCCACGTCCTATTGCAATGATAATGGCAATTACAGGTACCACTGCAAAAAGGATGGAATAAGTTAGAGCAGAAGCTTTTATGGCTAAT
>Ga0208695_1001431_pt1 | contig 19811 bp, 14 predicted proteins | sample AD_UKC111_MetaG_FD_184449 | JGI IMG/M metagenome (GOLD analysis project Ga0208695, IMG submission 184449) | Active sludge microbial communities of municipal wastewater-treating anaerobic digesters from Hong Kong - AD_UKC111_MetaG (SPAdes)... | ecosystem: Engineered > Bioreactor > Anaerobic >...
GTATTGAATTTTGCATCGCCCACGAATCCGGCGAGGATGCCTCCGGTGCCTGTGGCATCAACGCCGTTTGCGAGAAGACTTACGGGTACCCATGTAGGACCGGTGAGAAGCTTGAAGCGTTCCGAATCGCCTTTACTGCATGAAACGAATAGGAAGCAGGCAGCCAAAAGGGAGAATGTCATTATTTTTTTCATGGGATTCTGCATATTTCTGTCAGACCTTTAACAATGTAATATATCTATAAGTTCAAAGTTATGAATAATACTGATTAAATTTAAGAATCAGTTTTAAAACCTTCTCAAAACGTTCACGAGGTCAATTTTAGCTACATACGTTCCCGTTTATTTGCCCCCTGAATCCCCCAAATGGGGGACTTAAGCAATCGGGTTGGGATCAATCTTAACGTCATGTGACATCTGATCAATCCACTGTAGGGACAGCATACTCAAGTATTGTAGCTCATTTTTTAAAAAAAAACAGCTCATTTTGGTTGTTGTTTTGAGCCGTATTTAATAATTTAGTGAGCTAAACAGACTGTCAAATGAAAGATAAAAGAAACTCCGACATACTGAATTTCATTCTGCAAAATAAAGGGTGCTCTTCCAAAGAAATTCATGAAGCTTTTTCAGTTTCATTAAGTTATGCGACTGTAAAAAGAATTCTTCTAAATCTTGCCTCAGAAAATCTGATTTCAAAATCCGGACAGGGAAAAGCAACGAAATATTTTATATCCCCGACATACGAATTAATTAAACCAATTGATATTGAAGAGTATTTTAAAAAAGAGATTGACGAAAGAATAATCAAAGAAAATTTCAATCTGAACCTCATCCCTGAAACACTGGCAAACTCAGAACTGTTTACCGATAATGAGATTAACAAGTTATCAGAACTTCAGAACATTTATAATACTAATATTTCCCGACTTTCAAAATTGGAATTCAATAGAGAACTGGAAAGACTGGCAATTGATTTAAGTTGGAAATCTTCCCAGATAGAAGGGAATACTTATTCTTTGCTTGAAACCGAAAGGTTACTAAAAGAAAAAGAAACTGCTTCGGGAAAAACAAAAGAAGAAGCAGTTATGCTTTTAAACCATAAAGACGCTATCGATTTTATAATTCAGAATCCCGGGTACATAATTCCGCTTACAGTATCAAAAATCGAAGATATACACAGTATTTTAATTAAGGAGCTGGCAATCGACAGGAACATCAGGAAAAGAAGGGTTGGTATTTCGGGAACTAATTATCGCCCGTTGGATAATGAATTTCAGATAAAGGAAGCATTGATCAATATGTGTGATCTGGTAAACAACAAAAGAAATGTATTCGAAAAAGCACTATTGACATTGGTTTTAATTTCTTACATCCAACCATTTGTTGATGGTAATAAAAGAACAGCGAGAATTGTAAGTAATGCAATTCTGATGAATAACAGATATTGTCCGATTTCATTCAGGACAGTCGATTCTGTCGAATATAAAAAGGCACTGTTACTTTTTTATGAGCAGAATAATATATCTGCATTCAAGGAGATTTTTATTGATCAATTTGAATTTGCGGTGAATACATATTTTTAATACTCCCTGATCTTTATATTCCTGAAGAGCACCAGGTTGCCATGATCCTGAAGAAGTATCCTTCCTTTGGCAGCCTCTCCGAATCCCTTAACAGGTTTGAACTTGCTTCTGGCTACGAGCTCCCTCCAGGCCGGTGTTCCCCTTTCATACTCAACAGTCATGTAGCCATTTAACCAGTGCTGAACTTTATTGCCGTTTACGACTATCCTGGCAGTATTCCATTTACCGGGACCATTGTCATGCTTGTTTTCCGGGGGCAGGAGGTCATATAGCCCGGCAAGGGTCCTGTTCCCTTCCTTACCTGCTTTGGCATCAGGATGATTAACATCGTCAAGGATCTGGTACTCGCAACCTATTGAGGCCAGTGATCCGTTTTCTGCTTCAGTATTTATGAAATATTTTATTCCGCTGTTTGCGCCTTTAGTATACATGAAGTCGACTGAGAGCTCAAAGTTCCTGTATATCCCTGTTGATACAACATCTCCTCCTTCACCTTCCTTCTTAAGCTCAGGGTTTACCGACAGAGCACCGTCTTTTATTTCCCATCCGCTTGCCGGGAACTTTCCGGTCTTTGCATTAACCCATCCTGAAGAAGTCTTCCCGTCGAAAAGAAGCTTCCATCCTTCAGTAATTTCCTTTTCAGTAAGAACATTGGCAGATGTTACTCCGGAGGATCCGGTTTTCAGTATTTTAACTCCCGATTTTTCTATTGTGAATTCATCGACCCATTTTATTACAGAAACGTTGCCTTCCCAATCAACCGGAAGCCAGATATGCCTGCTGTTTGCAAGATCCTCCGGTATCCATCTGTCGCCCATATAGATGAAGCTGTCATTTTTACCGGGTACCTGCAGAGCGAAGGTACTTTGTGATCCGAAAGTGATCTTGTTCTCATCCTCAGTTCCCCGGCAGGGATTTCCCAGAGGAGTCCATTCTCCAGTAAGCTTATCCGCAGTGGCCAGTCGGCCCGGATTAGGCTTCCAGCCTGTAGTCCCGGATGTGAACATAAAATATTTGCCCTTTGCAAAGAAGATAGCCGGAGCCTCATTTGATTGGCCAGGCAGCACCCTGTAATATTTCCCGGTAAAATCGAGGTAATCATCAGTTAGTTCGGAAAAATGGAGAGTCATGTTCTCCTCCGAAGAGTGAACATGCCAGGCTACACCATCTCTGTCGACAAAAAGCGTCATATCACGTGCCATCTGTCCGCCCTTTAGGTCGCGCCTCACGAACAATCCTTCCTTCACGGCTTTAACCCATTCATCCGACCAGCTTTTGAGGTCATTTTCACCAGCTGAAGTCTTTTTAAATTCTTCCGGGAAATTCACCGGCCAGGTGCCTGCATTGGGGCGCACGCTGCGGATATACTTATATGGTCCGGTTACATTGTCGCTCACGGCAACGCCTGTAAGCGCTGCCTTATAGCCCTGTCCTTTAAGCTCGTGATGGAACCACATCACAAATTTTTTTGTCTTGTTGTTGTAGATGACTTTCGGGCGTTCGATCACGCATCCCGGCTGTAACAGACTCGATGTATCATTTATCACCCGCAGCGCCAGCCCTTCGTTTTTCCAGTTCATCAGGTCCTTTGAGGAATAACATCCCACCCCGTAATTCGTCCTGTCTTTTTCTCCTTTTACCGGACGGCTTTCGCCGAACCAGTAATATATGCCGTTATGGAAAAGAATTCCTCCGCCATGAGCATTAATATGTTTCCCTTCGGTGTCGGGCCATAAATCACCTGGTTTAATTGAGGTATTATTCTGTGCCGAAGCGCCGATTACGATAAAAATCAGAAACGATGTAGCAAGAATCTTTCTCATTTTGAATTCCGAATTGGTTAAACGAAATTTAAGGAAAGATATAATTTTTGTAAACCCATTTTGCTTTCTTGTGGGAAGAGCTTGAGATGAAGTGGAGATAAATCACGATGTTAATTATTTTTGTTCCACCTGTAAATGACAGATAACCTGCAGTATTCATTATCAAGTTTAAAGGTCCCCTTAACATTTTCTGTTTTTACTTTTTCAATACCTGAGTCTGCCAATTCGAGTTTTTGATTGGTTGAATATGAGAAAATTAATTCCGGAACTACCTCAGCTGCAATAAGTAAATTGTCCGTTATTCTTGCAATGAATCCTGAATTGAAAGCAAATCCGGAACTAATGCCATATGTATCCAAGTACTGTAAATCAGAAGGTTGGTCCGGGTAATCGTGCTTTAATCTTGTAAAGCCCCCGCCTAATATGAAATTTCCACTTATGAAGGCTTCAAATTTTTCATTTATCGGTTTTCTTTTTTCTATTCCCAACTCAAATCTGCCTCTAAATTCAGAAGTAATTGAGTAAGGAGAATTAATAGGACTTGGATCCTCAAATATTGTTTTGTCAACATTAAGGTATAAGTTGCTAATACCAAGCCTCAGGTAAGTATTAGTTTTATATTCAGACTTATATTCCATGCCAAAATCATTTAACTCAAGGAAATTTCCTGTCAGATAAATTTCTCTGTTTATTGTTGAGTCAGATTTCTGAGCGATCGTTTCAAAAGTCGTAAAGGCGATTGATAAAGTCAATAATATGTGAATGTTAACTTTTTTCATTTTATTATTTTTAATTAGTTTGTTAATTTATTCTTTGAAAATATAATAACTATACATTCTGTAGACTTGGTGTTAGAATGTCAAAACACATGTATTAATGCTTAATTATAAATTGTTGACGATAGATATTTCTACCATCATTGACTTCAAGTAAATAAATGCCATTCTTTAAGTTCTGGACTGGCAGATTAAACTCCTTGCCACTTTTGTTAAAGGTATTCATTAATGTACTTTGGGATGTAAGAATGTTAACTTTTAGTGTTGAATATTTTGAATCCCCAATTTCTTCGACAGCTAAAAAGGTTGAAACAGAATCAACTGAATTAGTCGGCGTTGCAATATCAGGCATAATAACATTCAGGACATCAGATGCAGGATTTGGATACAAGGTTATTCCTGACAGCAATGTACAACCAAAAGTTTTTTTAGATAAATAAAAATAGTAATTAGTACCAATACCACATGAGTTTGCAGCTTTGGCTGAGATTGCAATACTGGTACTACTAAAAGGGAATGTAAAATCCAAAGTGTTATTTCCAACAAAACATACAATCCCGGATGGAACTGTCCATGTAGCAGAATTTCCATCACTTCCAACAGGTGTAACGCTTAACCAATGGTTACCAGGACATATCTGCATTCCAGAATAATAAGTAGAACCATCAACCTTTTGATTTGTAATTTGCGGTGTGCCAACCCACAAATTTGGTTTTGTCAAAGTTACAGAACCACAAATGGCTGAATTAGCAACAACCTGAATTGATCCATTTCCAGTACCATTAGGATTAAAATAAAATGGATTAGACCCAGGGGAAGAGACTTTAGAAATATTAGTACTACAGGTCCAGTCGAAAGTAATAGATGAGAGTACATCTGTTACAAGATAGCTGGTATTATTGCATAAAAATAATGGACCTGTAAGTGAGGGCAACTTATAACCTAGATTTAGAGTATTAATTGCACTCTGCTGGTTACATTTTTGAACTTTTACACTGATTTTGTCTGTAAAATTACAGCCATTAGTGGTGATATCTAAAGATGGAACTGTTGTGATTATTTCTCCTGTAGATCCGGTACTGGTTCTAGAATATCCATTTGGCAGATTCCATATAAAAGTCAAACCGTTATTTGGTCTGTTTGTTGTTGCAGTTGCAGTAAAGCTCTTAGTCTCACCCCATAAAATATTCCCTGAAACATTAGACGTCAATCCTGTAACATAAGGCGCATCACGTTGAACTTTTAAAATAAATTCACCCCCTTCCTGAAGTTTATTGTCGATAATACATTGTTCGGGAGTTATTATCTTGATCTTTAAGTTATTTGTTGTTCCAGTTGAATATCCCCAACAGGGTGGTATCATTGATACTGAAAATCCGTTTGTAAATTCTGTTCCTGAATAACCAGTCGCAGTCCAGTTCAAAGGCAAACTCCAGCTTATCTGATCGGGATATACTGTCTTAATAAAACCAATACTATTTGGGGGATAGTTTATTGGTAATGAGCCTAAAGTTGCATTTACATTACCTTCATAATTTGTGACATTTATTTGACTATTTGAAGTTTTTATCTCACTTACTGAATAAACAAGATTTATTATTGGAATCTGATATCCCTTTATTGATTTAATTGTTGTTTTTTTAGAATCGTTTTTGCCATCATTGGAGGATGGATTGCACTGAACAGTTGTAACAGAAACTATACCTTGCGGATACTTACCATCATTTATTGTACCATTAATATTATTAAGATAAGAAGGCTCTTCGTCCCACTTAACTTTTATTGAAGTTTGTGTTGATGCGTTAAGTTGCTTTCCAATTTTTACTGATCCATCACTATTATAAATATTTCCATTTTCTACTGTCCAGTTGAATTTACAGCCAGAGGGATATTCATTGAAAGTGTAAGTACATAAAGCAAGACTTTTTGGACAAGTCTCCCATACACTACCTGAAATATATGGTTGCGATTGTGAGAATAGATTTTGGCTCATTAAACCTAGTATAACCAGACTTATAAATGATTTTAAATTCATGTTTAAAGGTTTTTTGAATTAATTAAAGTCTATCAGTTTATCAAACTAGATTATTCTAAAGCTTATCTTGTTGACTTTTTTGTAACATGTCAGAAAGAACCATTTTGTGACAATCGATTTCGCAACAATTTCAATCCTGTTATTAATTTATATTAATTCTAAATTAAATTCTGTATGTTAATAATATAAATAGACGTTTTCAAAGGACCAATTTCTTTAACTTAGAAATTTTATAAACAGGTAGTTAAATCTATTTTGGGAATCTCTCTGAAGGATTTCCAGGAAAATTATTTATTTTTGAAATTACCATGAAACACTACATTTCAAATATAATCCCATACAATCTGGATTTTGCTTAAAATGGAAAATATGTGAAACTGGTTACTTATAATTCAGATAGCATTAATCGTATTATGAAAAAGGAAGGGATTTCCGAAAAGTCATTACAGTTGATGATCCTATTGCTGATGTTAAGCATAAGTTGTATTACAGCACAGCCTGTCGTCGGCCTGGATAACTGGTTCAACAGGGAATTCAATCAGAAAACCGGCCAGCCTTATCATTACCTGTGGTCCGATACCGAATGGAGCGGTTATTCACGCTGGGGTGAGATCTTTACTTCGGCCGGGGCAAAAATTACTAATGTCGAAAAGCCTGTGAAGAATGTCCTGGGATCGACCGATATTTACATAATAGTGGATCCGGATACCACCACTGAATCGAAGTCGCCAAACTACATCGGGGCCGACGACATCAAAGCAATTAAAAACTGGGTAAAAAGGGGTGGGGTGCTTGCAATACTTGCCAATGATGCTCCAAACTGCGAATTCACACATCTTAATAAGCTGATGAGGAATTTCGGAATGTCGTTCAACCATGTGACGCTTCATACTGTAACCGGGACTGAATTTGAAATGGGCGCCTGTACAGGTTTGCCTGATCATCCGCTTTTTAAAGGTGTGAGCAAGATCTATTTAAAAGAAGTGTCGGATATCAATCTTTCAGGAAAGGCAAAGCCAGTTCTGACAGAAAGAGGTAAGGTGCTTATCGCCGAAACGGTTTACGGAAAAGGATATGTTTTTGCCATCGGCGACCCGTGGATCTATAATGAATATATAGATCATGACAGACTGCCTGAAAGCTTTGAAAACAGAAAGGCAGCAGAGAACCTGACCAGAATGCTTCTGGAAAAAGCCCGCTGATTTCCGGTTGTTTAACTTTAATATCTGCTTGCTTTATGAATCCTTTGTGCAAACCTTTGTGTCCTTTGTGGTTAAATATTTTTTACCACGAAGTTAAACAAAGGTTACACCAAGGTAACACAAAGGAGAACTTAATTCTAGAAATATTTATGAAATAAATAGATTAAAACCACTTTAGATAATCAAAACGAGTAAGGACAATGAGAAAAATCCTTAAGCTGTTAGTAAGTCTTCTATTGTTATCAAGCAGCATTTGTTGCCAGTCCCTTCCGAAGGAAAGAACCATGTCGGCCATGGTACTTGCCAACCAATACTTCATGCAGCTTTGGCCCGATGTCGGGAAGACGATAATTACCGAAAGGGAAAGACCCAGCAACATCTGGACCCGCGGTACCTATTATGAAGGACTGATGGCCCTTTACAAGCTGAATCCCGATCCGGCATATCTCGATTATGCCGTAAAATGGGGCGAATTTCATAAATGGGGACTTCGAAACGGTATAACTACCCGAAACGGGGATGATCAATGCTGCGGACAAACGTATATCGACCTTTACCTTCTTGATCCTTCGAAAGAGGAAAGGATAAGGGATATAAAGGCCTGTATCGACAATATGATCGCTACCGATAAAATTGACGACTGGAGCTGGATAGATGCCATCCATATGTCGATGCCTGTTTTTGCCAGGCTGGGGTATGTGTATAAAGACAAAAAGTATTTCGACAGGGCACATGAAATGTATATGTACACAAAGCTTAAACATGGCACAAACGGGCTTTACAGTACAAAGGACCATTTATGGTGGAGGGACAAGGACTTCGATCCGCCCTATGCCGAACCAAACGGAAAAGGATGCTACTGGTCGAGGGGAAACGGATGGGTGGCTGCCGCACTTGTAAGAACACTCGAATTCCTTCCTGATGATTCTCCATACAGGAAGGAATACGTAAAGACTCTAAGGGAGATGTTCAAAGCGCTTGTAAAGGTTCAGCGTGAGGATGGATTCTGGAATGTGAGCCTTCTCGATCCTTCCAACTTCGGAGGTAAGGAAGTTACCGGAACGGCAATGTTTACTTACGCTATGGCCTGGTGCATTAACAGGGGAATCATAAGTGAAAAAAAGTATCTCCCGGTCGTGAACAGAGCATGGTCCGGACTTGTGAATGATGCCCTGCATCCGAATGGATTCCTCGGTTTTGTGCAGGGAACGGGAAAACAGCCATCCGACAGCCAGCCTGTGGGATATGACGTGGTTCCCAACTTCCAGGATTTTGGTCTGGGATGTTTCCTGCTGGCAGGATCAGAGATGTATAAACTCAACTAATCTGATATCTGAACAAAAAATACTGGTTGAATTTCGGAAATCAACAAGAAAGTTTAAGATGGATCTTGAAATGACTTATATTCAGGTATTTTCATCACTTACATCTTATCCCCTTTCCCGTTTCCCCCAGGGGGGAAAAGCTAAGAACGGCACTCCTTGCCAGGGGAAAAAGCTTCGTGCAATGGTCCCTCCCCTGTGGGGGAGGGTTGGGGAGGGGGTAAGAACATTTGCTATTATATCCCTTTTTCCTAATAATTAATACTTTCTTTAAAATGTGATTCAAATGAAAAGACTCAATTTCTTCCTGACCTTGGTTCTGCTTTTAATTATTTCTTCCTGTGCTGAAAAAGATGCAAAGCAGCTTGTTGTTTCCACACCTGAATCGGTTCAGGTCTCGCCCGAAAGGCTTAACCGTATCGATACTATGCTCATAAAGAGCATAAAGGACGGCTGGATCGCCGGCGCTGTCGGTCTTATAGCCCGCGACGGCAAGATAATCTACAACAGGGCTTTCGGTGAAAGTGACATCGAGACCAGAACGCCTTTGAAGACTGATGATATATTCCGCATAGCCTCACAGACAAAGGCAATCACAAGCATAGGACTCATGATGATGTATGAGGAAGGAAAATTTCTTCTGGATGATCCGATTTCGAAATATATCCCCGAGTTTTCAAATCCTACCGTTATTGACAAGTACAATCCCAAGGACACTACATACACAACAATACCTGCAAAGCGCGAGGTAACAATCCGCGATCTTCTTACCCATACATCCGGTATTGATTATGCAGTGATTGGCTCGCCAATGATGACTGCAGTATATACAAAAGGTGGTATTAAAGGAGGTTTCGGGAACGATAATATCACTATCGGCGACGATATACGGGCGCTTGGCAAGCTCCCTCTTGTCCATCAGCCGGGCGAAAGATTTACATACGGCCTGAATGTTGACGTGATAGGCTATCTTATTGAAGTCCTTTCAGGCAAACCCCTCGACCAGTATTTCAGGGAACGGATTTTCGAACCACTTGGGATGAACGACACGTGGTTTTATCTGCCGGAAGACAAAAAGGGAAGGCTTGTAAAGGTAAACACCGAAAATGCCGAACATAAGGTAGCCGCCATGCCGCAGGATGCTGTCAATTACCCTTTGTCGAACGGGAAATACTTTGCAGGAGGGGCAGGTCTCAGTTCAACCACTAAAGATTATGCAATATTCCTCCAGATGCTTCTCAACAAGGGAGAATACAATGGCAAAAGACTGCTTGCAAGGCGTACGGTGGAGCTGATAACCTCAAATCAGATCGGAGACCTTTTTGTAGGGAAGGACAAGTTCGGGCTTGGCTTCGAGATTACCACAAAGGAAGGCCAGGCACAGCTGGGCATCACTGAAGGATCGTTTGCCTGGGGCGGATATTTCGCAACCACTTATTGGGCCGATCCCAAAGAAAGACTCGTTGGCCTTCTTTTCATGCAACAGTATCCGATGAGCCACGGCGAGATACAGAACAAATTCAAGGCCATGGTTTACCAGGCACTGACTGACTGAGTATTAACCTTGCATTAAGGGTGGCAATCACTTAATATTAAATAATTTCTCTACCTGGTCGCTGTTACTCCTGACTTGTGACGTTTCTCTAAATTAGTACGGTATTATTTTATAACGCACTGGATATGAGTAGTGAAAAAATCTTAAAATTGGGTTTTACAGCATTAACGTATATTTTGTTCTGACTCAGTATCAGAAATGTAAAGACAAAGTAAGTATTTTCGGCTCAACCATCTTTGTTCCGGAGAGAAGCAGAGTGTGTCGATTATTGAAAGAGGTCTGTCTGCTTTAGAATAAGTTCAGAGGATTTTGGTACCAATAAGGTATTTAGAGTACCTTTAACAGGCAGATATCTCACCCTGTAACTTTCCCCTCCTTCACAAGGAGGGGTGGCCCGGGCAGTTGGTTATTTCGGGCCGGAATTCGATCCAGGGCCGGGGTGGTTGATCAGTTGTTAAGTTACATTACTCTGATGAAAAACAATAAGCTCTTTAACAGAAAATACCTCAAGCCGGTCAGGTCATACCTAAGGAATAATTCTACCTCTGCCGAAGCTGTCTTATGGACATATTTAAAATCTGCCGGCATTGATGGCAGAAAATTCAGAAGGCAGCACAGTATAGGAAAATACATTGCTGACTTTTACTGTCCGTCAGAAAAGCTTATCGTTGAACTTGATGGGGAACCTCATGGTGATTATTTCCAGATTGAAAAAGATAAAATAAGGGACAAGTTCCTTAAGGGTCTCGGACTTACTGTACTTCGATTTGAAAACAGGCTGGTATTTCAGGACCCTGAATACATACTTAAAGAAATAAGAAATGCATTTAAAGAAGAGGACGGATGTTCTTAATTATTGTTTAAATGCTATCAACAGCAATAACCACCCCGGCCCGGAAGTAAATCCCGTCCGGTTAAAAAAGCAGTAACCGGGCCACCCCTCCTTGCGAAGGAGGGGAAAGTGCCATAGTCACTTACCCGGTCAGGTTGGTATAAAATGGGCCAGAATACATACCTCTGACGCACTAATTAACACATGTCAGGGAAACAATTTCAAGGCCATGGTTTACCAGGCACTGACAGATTGAGTAGGTTATTTGATGTTGAACAGCTTTTGCACTTTTTCCCTGTAACTTTTTCCCACAGGAAGTTTTTGGCCGTTTATTTCAATCTGGTTGCCTTCAAGTGAACGGATATATTTTTTTGAGGCAATATAGGATTTGTGGATCCTTATGAACTTCTCTTCCGGGAGTGTTTTTTCAAGATCTTTCATCGACATCAGGGCTGTAATTTTTCTTTCCTTCAGGTTGAAAGTTACGTAAGCCTGTTGTCCTTCAATAAAGAATATATCATCAAAGCGTACTTTGTAGAACTTTCTGTCGGCCCTGACAGTAAGATAATTGCCGGATGATTTTTCGGGAGTCATAACGGATGTCGTCCTGCCTGCCTGCATTATGTCATTGAACTTATTTACGGCCCTTAGAAACCTTTCAAAGGAGATTGGCTTTAAGAGGTAATCGATCGTGTTATGTTCATAACCTTCGAGTGCATATTTCTTATAAGCCGTAGTGAAAATAACAAAAGGCTGGGGATTGATTGTTTTCAGGAATTCAAGTCCTGAGATGTCAGGCATTTGTATATCCAGAAACAGCAGGTCGACTTTGTTGTTCTTCAGGTCCTCTAAAGACAGAAGAGGTGAATCATAATCACCGGTAAGTTGAAGGAAAGGCACTTTTGAGACATAATCCTTCAGGTACTGGCGGGCAAGAAATTCATCATCAATTATTGCGCATTTGAAAATCATGACAGATTCAGGTTCAGTACTACAGTAAACTCATTTTCTGCCTCAAAGGTATTCAATTCATATTTCCCATAATATATTATATCGAGACGTTGTCTTACATTTGATATTCCCTTGCCGGATCCTTCGGTAATCGGCCGGCCTTTAAATGTTGAGTTTACCGCCACAAATGTAACCTTGCCTGAGGATTCAGTGAGGGATATCCTAATGAATCCCTGTTTGTCTTCCTCGAGGCGGCTGTACTTAAAGCAGTTTTCCACGAAGGGGATAAAGATCATTGGTGCAACAGGTATTTCCGGTTTATCAGCAGAATGATCAAACCTGATATTTCTTTCTCCCGGGATTTTCATTTTATAGAATTCAATGAAATTTGAGATATATGTAATCTCGCCGCTCAAGGGTACCGAATCGTTGCTGCAGTCGTCGAGCACATACCTGAGCATATCCGAAAGTTTGAGCACGCTTTCAGGAGCTTTTTCGGATCTCATGTATGTCAGGGAATATATATTATTCAGTGCATTGAAAAGAAAGTGGGGGTTTATCTGGGCTTTGAGAAGCTGAAGCTCGGTCTTGAGTTTTTCTTCCATTATCTTTTCCTGGTGGAGAATATTCTTGTTCAGCATCTCCTGGATCGAATAGACAGTCCCTGTCATGAACATAAGGAAAAGCCAGAGTGCATGTCTGAATGTCATAATCACTTCAAGCCAGTTTCCCCTGTGGTGCCGGTGTGAGCCAAACACAATATCACTTAAGGTTTCAATGAAAATCAGGATGATACCCATGATGATAATGCCATATATCCAGTACCTTATTTTGTCTTTTTCATATTTTGACGGAAAAAGGAACAGGATATTTGCATAAAAGACTATGGCATAAAGACCAACGCAGACTGTCTGAAAGATTATGTCTTCCAGTTCATCTCCGGCAATAAACGCAAGGTTGATAATCAATACGGCAAGCCAGAATCCTGATTGGAGCAATATCTTCTTTTTCATATGCCCTGAGTTTATTGCGAATTGAATGGTTTATACCGGAACATTATCAATGTGAAAACACGAACTATGGAAATAGTTGATATTAATATAGGTTCAATTTTAAGGTGCTTAAAATATGATGTTGGCTTCTTATGCTTTTAACCTCATTTCCCGTTTCCCCCAGGGGGGAAAGGCTTCCTGCGATGCCTCCCCCCCTGTGGGGGAGGGCTGGGGAGGGGGTAAGAACATCTGCTGGTTTATTTCTATGTTCATGATTCATAATACTCATTTTAGAAAATATATCATAGAATAAATGTATGAGTATATTTGACCATTATGGTCTTGTTGAAGAAGTTTGGCAGTCTTGGGTATGAACCAATCCTGTTAAGTCCGCGGAAATCGTTATATACTATATAAAAATCATTCCCTTCCCTGGGATTGTACCGCAGGCGGAAATTCCCGATAAGCTCATCTTCTGTATTTACATACTGGACAAGCACGGTTGCTGACAGTTTTGTATTAAGCATATATAATGCCCTCATGTTAATTGAATGGATGTTCAGGCTGTTATTAATTGATCTGTCGGGGAACCAGATCCTGTTAAATTCATAACCTCCCGACAGCTTCAGGCTTGAAGAAAGGTTCAGGTTGGGCATCATCTGAACGCCAATCCGGTTGCCGTCATAAAACTTCCCGCCATTAATTTCACCCCTTATTGAAATGACCCTCGATTCGGAGGTATTTATGCTTCCTTCAAAGCCAAGAAATGAATATTCACCAGCCTTTATCCAGATATCTTCTGACAAAGGGAAGTCGGACAGTACTCCTTCCTTCTGATATTCGAGCGAAAACTCTGTATGCAGGTTTTTCTTTGTATTTATTTCAAAACCGGGTGATATCATCATAGCTTCGAGGTTCCCGTCTTCGATGCGTGTATACCTTTCAGCCCTTATATTGATGTTGTAATCATGAAGCTTTGATTTCTCTCCAGGGAACCATCCGTAAAGCAGTTCTCCGTTCACTCCCTGAACTCCGCCACGCTGAATAAAACCGATGCCTGGATTAAATTCCTTTCCTGAGTAAGTATAATTTATTCTGTATCCCAATCCTTCCTCTGACCTTCGTTCCCAACTTGCAAGAATGAATGACGGGTCGAGGGAGTTAAGGCTCTTTCCTGATTCTGAATCATACGCCTGCGACCATTTTAAATTGATATAGTCATCTCCGAAAATCCTGAAAATACCATCCAGTCCATATGCAATATTCTGATTTCCGTTCATTCCCAGCCGGGAAGCGACTATACCCCCGACATAGCTGTTCGGGTTGATGACCTGTCTTCTCATTCTCAGAACGCCGAAGTTTTCTCCCGGAGTGGCTTCATGTTCCTCTGTCTGCATATCAAGGAATCCCATGTCCCACTTACCCAAACGGCCGGTAATTCTTGCTCCTCCGTAAATCCTAATTGGTTCTCGTCCGGCAATACCTATGTTCCTGCTATAAAAGAGATTATCGGCCCGGCCTCCCAGACTGAAATCAAAAAGACTCGATCTTTCCTGGAAAAACATCCTTTTTTCGGGGAAGAAAAGGGAATATCTTGTAAGGTTGACCTGCTGGTCATCCGCTTCAACCTGGGCGAAGTCGGTATTTGCAGTCAGGTCGAGTGTCAGGTTGCTGTTTATGTTATATTTCACATCTATTCCGGCATTGTAGGTTTTGTCGGGATATGGATCATTTTTAACATATTCCGTTTCAGGATCATTTTTCTTCCAGTCCCAGGAAAGACCACCTATGGCATAGGGTGAAATATAAACAGGTTTTTTAGGTCTGGCGCCTTCAATTTCTATAGTCTGTGCCAGGGATACCTTATTTGTTGACATAAAGCCATATTTCGGATCGATGGCAGGATAGGTATCTGTTTCATTGTTGGAACTGATGTTTCGTGTTATGATGATGCCCATTGTTGCCACATCGCCTGAAGGTTTGAATTTAAGGCTTGAAAATGGTATCCTCATTTCCACATACCATCCTTTGTCGTCGCGGGTTGTCCTGACATCCCAGAATGTGTTCCAGCTTGTATTAGTGGCGGTTTCGTGATTGCCTGAGGCATCATTGGAGATTGTATAGTCAGTCCTTAATCCTGTAGGCGCTGTAAAGAATGCCAGGCCGTTCTCATTGTCATTATACGTATCGAGGATTATTCCGAATGCATCATAATCGAAAAGCATTTCGTCTCTCTTCTTTGTTACCGCGAATATCCTTGATGCATCTTTCATAAGGAGTTTTGCACCTACCCAAAGAAATTCATTGTCGTATCCGATCCTGACATCACTTTCTTCGGAAGGATTGCTGTTGAAATTAGGCCGGTGCATTACCAGAGGGAATTTTTCAAGAGTTGTCCATGCCTGTTCATCAGGATTCCCGTCAAAAACAACAGGTTCAGTGACTCTTTTTATCTTAACCGCATCCTGTGCGTCGACACGTAATGTGAGAGCAATCAGAATGGCAGATATACTGAAGCAATAAAATATTTTTATCATAAAGCCGATATTAATGTTTTTCCAAATATCGACAGTGCAGGGCAATCGTTGAAACTTTTTCAACGAAAGCAGCTCTTCCTTTAATGAACGGTCGGGGATCTCTTAAAATGAGACCTGCTTCCGGGTGAGAACAAGCAAAAGCCCGAGAGAATGATCTGACTCTAATATTTCTTCAGCAGGTCAAGCAGTTTATTGTCGAGTTTATGGCCATGCCAGTCGGTATATTCTATGTCGGTCCGGCGTGAATCGAGGATACCGAAATCACCCCTGAAATTCCATAATGCATAACCTATGTTGTTGCTTGTAAGGATATCGAGGATATCTCCAAACCATGCCAGAAATACATGATGAGGTGTTTTATTATAACAACCGCCTTCTCCGCAATGAACTCCGACACCCTTGTTGACAAGTTCTATCCATGGCTTGTAGAATTCCTCAAGCTGTGCACGTCCGAACTGTTTGCCGTCAATAATTCCCGGCCAGACGGGCACGGGTGCCTGTGACGGATCTTTCCACACCCATGATGCCTGGTAATGGGAAACATAATGAGGGTAATAGGCCCTGCAGCTCTGGGCAATATTAAGATCTGAAAGTTCTGGGATAATATTGCTTCCGCCGCTGTTGCCGTCAGCAACAACAAGCCTGTCCTTATTATACTTCCATATCACCTTAGATGCCTCCATGGCGATCTTCCTGTATATTTCACCAGGTACCGGCCCCTTCTGAGCGTACTGATCGTTCATATCCTCAATATATGCGGGCTCGTTCAAAAGGTCGAAACTCAGTTTCTTCTCCGATATGCCTTTATACCGTTCAGCCCACATTGCCCAGTGATTGTAAAATGCTTCCTGAGCATCATTGTCTTTCCACAGGTTGAAGGGCTCATGAAATCCGGCGTTTATGCAATATCCGGGTCCCCTGTGCAGGTTAAGGCTGACATGAAGATTGTATTTGTTTGCAAGGTTTATGATCCTGTCGACCTCCTCAAGGGCAGCCGGATTGAAATTACAGACCTCGTCCTTCCGGATATCCCTTGTCCGGTCGAATGAAAGATACCTTGGATATGCCATCGGGATCCTTACAAAGTCGAAACCCCAGTCGGCCATCCACTTCAGATCATCTTCCGTGGTCCCTGATGAAGACGGATCCCTCGGAGGCTGAGGGGAGAAGAAATCAAGGAGATTAAATCCTTTCCATCTGGGAAGTTTGTTTTTAACTGCAGGAAGGGGAGAGGACAGCGCTTTTGTACCCGAAAGGCTTATTGCTGCAGCTGCAAGTGACGAATTTCTTATAAATTCACGGCGTCCGAACTTTTTCGTTTCCATGTTCATGGGATTTAATTGTTATGCTTAATCTTTTTCAAACCAATAATTGTAACAGGACCTATTAGTCCTGATTCCCTTGGTTCCCAACCTGATGCGTCAAAAATCCCGTCCTTTGTATTTTGCCTCAGCCGGGCTGCCATGTTGACATTATAGAATTTTTTCCATGGAATATTGTTCCTGTCCATGTATGCTATCCTGTTGGCCATCAGGTTCGAAACGTTTATTACAAGAGTATTGAAAGGCTTAAGCTTCCGGCTGTCTATAACAATGCCATAATCAGGACCGATGAGTGTTCCCATGTAAGCACCATTAAGTGATAAGTTAGCGCTCTCACATACCTTTCCAAGGTCAAGTACCCATGCATCTGCCTTACCGGAAGGTTTGTTGAAATTTATTGTATACCGGGCAGTTCCTGAGAAATTTCTCAGGTCTTCATTTCCCATATCTGTCCAGGATGTAAGGCTGGTTACCTCCATCGGATCGGGCAGAACCGGGCCACCATCGGCAAATTCAATTTTCCATTTGCCATTCAGTTCAGTTTTCTGACCGATGTTTTCATAAAATGCATATTCCTTCCCCTTTATCTTGTTGTTGCATATATTTATTATCAGCGACTCATAAGGTAAGGCCTTAAGAAAAACCATTGTTCCGCCTTCCGGAGATTTCCTGGTCATTGCCAGTCCGGCTTTTTCATTCATCGGGTTGAATATGGCTGCGGATGCACCTTCCGATTTAAGGTCGACCCATCCCTCGAATTCCTTATCATTCTGATTTGTAACAAAATATACAATTCCTGACGGAGTTCTCCTTCTTGTAAATCCAAGTCTGCTGTCGGTCATAGTCTCTCTTTCAACATCTGCAAGTGACAGTAAGTCTTCAAGACCGGAACCTTTCAGAATTACTCCTTTACCATATGCTGCTTTCATTATTCCGGTTTTTCCGGAATCGACAAAATGAATACCTTCCTTCAGCCTGTTAAAGAATGATATTTTATCATCCTTACCGGCCCATCCGGAAATATCAGCAGGAAGATTTCCGTAAAAAATGATAGTTGCTCCTTCAAAGGCCAGTTTAAGAACCTGTGCAAATGTTTCAGCCGGGATGTATTTGCATTCAGGGATTACAATCGTCCTGTAAATGTTGCCTTCAGTCTCAAGGTATTCACCGTCAAAAAAGGTCTGTGTCAGCTGCAGGTCGGAAATGTAATCATAGCAATAACCTTTTTCAATCATGGAGTCTGCGGCATTTTTAAAATGAGAATCATTAAATGCCGGACTCAATGCATCGAAGTGTTCCAGCATGCCTTTCCCCTGGAATGCATACCTGTCGAAGACTGGATAATAAAGAAGGATTTCATTGTCTGAACGGCCTGTCTGAAGAAATGACTGGGTACGGGCAATATAATTATTAAGCGCTTTGAAGTCGTTCCAGAAAGGATTTGCAGGTGTAAATTCCACTGCCGCATAGAACAGGAAACCCGGCCATGGCTCATTCTGAGGGGTAAAACAAGTGCCGTGGTAAAAGACGTGGTTTATCCCTGCCAGGAAGAACAGATCGACTGCTTTCTTTACATCCGAAAGGGATGAAATAAAATGTTCATTGAGCCAGGTTGCAGCTTCACATGATGCATATTGTTTGCCTGTCACATTTGCTGCAGATGATGCAAACTTGAATCTGGTAATTTCGTTGCCTTCAGTTTCGGGGATATCGGTTGCCGCATAAAGGTCGAGGATATTTCCCGGAGACCCGTGTGCCTGGTCACGGGTTGTCCTGCCCTGACGGTGGGCCCATTGTGTCCAGGTGGTGGTGAATTTGTTGAGGATAAGGTCAGATAGTGTCTGCCTGTAATCTGAAAGCACCCTTGTATTTTTATCAGGATCGTCATTCTGGAAAAGAGCAGGGAGGCAGCCTCTCAGGTCATACCCCCTGCGGAGGTAAAACTCACGGAACATGTCGTTTGTCCAGTTTGCCTGCCCCGACGCATCATCAACTTCATAGGAGTCGTTGAAATAGCCCCGCAGATTCGTAAGGTCATAACCTTTGAATACTTCGTTGAAATGATTAAGATAATTCCTTATAGCCTTTCCCGAGAAATGATCGATAACATCTCCTTCTCCTCCGGGACCTGCACGCTCTGACATTTTCCCGTGCCATCCCTCGAACAGGCCGTAGAGTGTCCAGTTTCCTTCCCCTGCTTTCCATTCCAGCTTACCCTCCTGTGTGACTTTCGATGTAAGGTCGAGGATATCCCCTTTATCAGAATATGCGATAAGCGTTACAAGGGGAAGAGGCATTTCAAACCTTATCTGATCAAGGGCATAAAGCTGAAGATTCTCATTTTTTGCGATCGGATAATTGAGCTTTGAAATATCAGGTTTTTCCCCGACCGGTCTGACAAGAGGCTGCTGGATGAACTCAATTTTTTCAGTGAGAGAATCACCGGCATTCAGCGACCATGTTTTATAATTAATATTCCTGCATGCATCATCAGGTTCAACCCATGGTCCGCCGAACGGCCAGCCTGAGGCATTTGCAAGGTCTATACCCATATCAAGCCTTCCGGCTTCTTTAAGAGTATGTGTGAACATTTCCATCCATTCCGGGGAAAGGTAGTTTATAAACCTGTCCTCGTAGCCTTTTACGCCGTAGATAACAGCAATTTCCATACCTCCGAGACCCGCATCCCGGTAAAGCTCCATGGCCGCCGTAAGATCGGGTTTGGTAACTATGCTTCCCGGCCACCACCAGCGCGTCCATGGCTTATTCTCTTTTGTTATTGAAGGCCATTGGATCTGTTGTGCGGACACGGCCTGACATACAAGAAGTATAAGAATTGTTAAACTTTTATACATTTAATATTTTCCATTTTTCTATCTAAA
>Ga0208695_1001438_pt1 | contig 19765 bp, 16 predicted proteins | sample AD_UKC111_MetaG_FD_184449 | JGI IMG/M metagenome (GOLD analysis project Ga0208695, IMG submission 184449) | Active sludge microbial communities of municipal wastewater-treating anaerobic digesters from Hong Kong - AD_UKC111_MetaG (SPAdes)... | ecosystem: Engineered > Bioreactor > Anaerobic >...
CCAGGGAGGGTCCACACCACATCGACGGTGCCGTCGCGCACCTGGTCAATCAGTTGTGGTGGCGTGCCGCCCAGTTGCATCGACGGGTACACCTGACACTTGATGCGGTTGTTCGATTCCTTGTTGACCTTGTCGCACCACGGCTGGATGAACTTGGCGTTGGCGTAGGAGCCGGCGGGCAGGAAGTGATGCACCTTGAGGGTGACTTCCTGAGCGCAGGCGAATGTCGTAAGGGCACACGCGGCAACCCCAAGACTGAGTGAGCGGAACGAAATGGCCATAAAACCTCCTTGAAACAATTAGGGCAAAGTCAATTTGCCATGCCCCAGACACGAAACGAATTTTCTTCCAGCGGGCAATGCTGGACGAGATACGGACAAAGGTAGCGTGATAACCAAAGGTTATCATTCGGCTTTCTTTGGTCACTGATAACCGATGAAACTCAACGCGCTGCAGGCGCTTGTCGCCGCGATCGAGGAGGGTAGTTTTCGCGGCGCCGCGCGCCGTCTCGGCGTGTCGCAACCAGCGCTGACCAAGACACTGCGGGAGCTTGAACTCGAACTGTCTACCACTCTGGTCGAGCGCTCTACGCGCGGCGTGGGCCCGACGTTGCAGGGCAAGGTGCTGTATGAGCGCGCGCTCAACGTGCAGCGCGAGCTGGCAGCAGCAACAGATGCCATCAACCAGATGGGCGGCAACATGGTGGGCACGCTGTCTGTTGGCGCCGTGCCGCTGGCGGTGATGCTGCTGGTACCGGAGGCGGCGCGAACGTTCGGTCGTGACTTCCCCGGCGTCAAGCTGCGCATTGTTGAAGAACTCTATCTGGCGCACTTGCCACGTTTGCGGCGGCGGGAGGTAGACATCGCCATTGGCGGCGTACCGGACGACCTGGCGAGTGGTGAGTACAGCGTTGAGCCGCTGATGGAAACGCGCATGATTCCCGTACTGCGACGCGGGCACCCACTGGCGAATGCCAGTTCCCTGGCCGACCTTGGCCGCTCAGGATGGATCTATACCGGGGTGACGAGCGATACGGGCTATGCAACCGCCCTGTTTGCACTGCATCAATTGCCGGCGCCGGCGGCTGCCGCGTCGGTGACTTCAACCCTTGCGTTGTTGGCCATGCTGGCCAACAGCGATCACATCGGCTTGCTGCCAGAGCAACTACTTGCGCACCCGCTGGCTGCGCAGTTTGTCGTGGCGCCACCGATTGCCGAAGCGGGCTTGCCGCTGCAGATCGGCGCGATTGCCCGTCACGAATCGCTGGTGCTGCCGTCTGTGCGGCACTTCATGGCTCACTTGCATCGGGCGGCTTACCGCTTGAAGCGGGAGCCCTAACCCGTGACCATCACTGCCTGCGCAGGCTGTCGCGCAACAGATTCTCGAGAATGCGGCTTGCTTCCTGCTGCGTCCGTGTGCTGGCACGTTGCGAACTGGTCGCCAGCGAAAGGCGAGTCATCAGCGGCGGGTGGGTGATCTGGCGCACTTCGTAGGCACCAGGCCGATTGGCGCTGGCCACCGCTGGTGACGACAGCAGGGCGTGCCCGGCGCCATCAGCTACCAGATCAAGGATGGCAGGTACGCCATCAATCTCGAGTGCGATGTTGGGCCGAGCGCCGATCGCAGCCAGCGCGGATTCGACGTGCATGCGGATTGCGTTGGGGCGACTCGGGATGACCAGCGGAAATTCAGGCAACCGCGCCAGTGGCAATGGGTCAGGCGGCGCCCGCCGTTCACTTCCATGCGGACGGGCGGAGACGAGGAAAAGCTCTTCGTCGCCCACGTTGCGCAATTCGATTTCGGGTACCGGTTGCGCGTTGTAAAGCGCGACGACATCGAGGCGTCCGGCGCTGAGGCCGTCAAGCAGCGCCGCAGATAGCCCTTCGCTGATGGAGAAGGTTGCGTCAGGCATCTGTGCGCGTAGCGCCCGCGTCAGCGGCACCGCCAGCGCACGCGCGACTGACGTTGGTAACCCGATCGCCACCCGTCCAGCCAGGCTGCCACGGATGCCGGCCATGTCCTCGCGGGCACGCTGCGCCTGATGCAGCAGGCCACGAGCGTGTTCCAGCATGCGGTTGCCGGCCTCCGTCGGAATGGCGCCGCGACCGTTGCGCGTCAAGAGCGTATGCCGCAATTCAACCTCAAGCAGACGCACCTGCCGGCTGAGCGCCGGTTGTGCAATACCAAGTGCTGCTGCCGCTCGCGAGAAGCTACCGAGATCGGCGACGCGAACAAAGTATTCAAGTTGCTTGAGGTCCAACGTACTCGTCCTCGTGTAGTCGCGAGCTTGCGCATGCCGTTGTGTGGAGCCGATTACATACGGGCAAACTTCTATGCTATGCCAATTTGCTATATCTGATAGCTTCATTTCGCATTCAGTTTTGAACTGGTCTGGCGGGAAAATGGCGTCATGAATCGTGCAGACACGTCCCAAATCACGCCGTTGCGCGGTATTTCGTCGATGGCGACGAGGCAGTTGCTGTCTGAAATGGCGGCTGGCCGGGCGTCCACGGGCCGCACGCCGCTCACGCTGGAATCCGTTGGCGGTGTCGATGCCGCGCGCCGGGTGCGCGAAGGCGAGGCGTTCGACCTGGTGTTTCTGGCGTCTGACGCCATCGCCAAGCTCGCCGCGAGCGGTCATGTGCTTCCGGCGAGTCAGGTGAATCTGGTGCGCTCCCAAGTCGCGGTGGCAGTCAAGGCCGGCGCGACGGCGCCCGATATTTCGACTGAAGCAGGCGTGCGTCAGGCTGTTCTGCAGGCGGCGACCATTGGCTACTCCACCGGTCCGAGCGGCACATCACTGCTGGCGCTGTTCGAGCGCTGGGGAATCCTCCGCGATGTACAGCCGAAACTTCGGCAAGCCCCGGCTGGCGTCCCGGTCGCGGCAATCGTTGCCAGCGGAGACGCGGCGCTCGGTTTTCAACAGCGCAGCGAAATGGTAGACGCCTCCGGTATTCAGGTGATTGGGGACTTGCCGGCAGAAATCGCCATCGAGACCATTTTTTCCGGGGCTGTGTGTGCGGTGTCACTTCGCGCAAATGAAGCGCGCGCCGTACTCGCCGATTTTGCGTCAGCCGATCGGGACGAAGTGAAACGCCGCAACGGCATGGCGCCATTCTGAAGCGGCGACCCAACAAGCAACGACAGCAAACAGGTAACCCATCATGATCATCGATTGCCATGGCCACTATACGACGGCCCCGAAGGCGCTGGAAGACTGGCGCAACCGCCAGATTGCCGGCATCAAAAGCCCGTCGGAAATGCCCAAAGTCAGTGAGCTGAAAATCAGCGACGACGAGCTGCGCGAGACGATTGAGGCGAACCAGCTGAAGCTGATGCGCGAGCGCGGCTCCGACCTCACCATCTTCTCGCCGCGCGCGAGTTTCATGGCGCATCACATCGGCGATTTCAATGTGTCATCGACTTGGGCTGCGATCTGCAACGAGCTTTGCTATCGCGTGAGCCAGCTGTTCCCGGACAACTTTGTGCCTGCAGCGATGTTGCCGCAGTCGCCGGGCGTTGATCCAAAAACCTGCATTCCGGAGCTTGAGCGCTGCGTCAAGGAATACGGCAACGTTGGCATCAACTTGAACCCTGATCCCTCGGGCGGACACTGGACCTCACCGCCGCTGACGGACAGGCACTGGTACCCGATCTACGAAAAGATGGTCGAGTACGACATTCCGGCGATGATTCACGTGAGCACCAGTTGTAACGCCTGCTTTCACACCACCGGCGCACACTATCTGAATGCCGACACCACCGCGTTCATGCAATGTCTCGAAGGCAATTTGTTCAAGGACTTCCCGACGCTGAAGTTTCTGATTCCGCATGGCGGTGGCGCAGCGCCTTACCACTGGGGTCGCTTTCGTGGGCTCGCGGACATGATGAAGAAGCCCTCGCTGGACGAGCATCTGCTGAACAACATCTACTTCGACACCTGCGTCTACCACCAGCCCGGGATTGATCTGCTCACCAACGTGATTCCGGTGAAGAACATCCTGTTCGCCTCCGAAATGATCGGCGCTGTGCGCGGCAAGGATCCGTACACCGGCCACTACTTCGACGACACCAAACGCCACATCGATGGCGCCAGGACGCTCAGCGCCGACGACCGCACTGCCATTTACGAAGGCAATGCGCGGCGCGTCTTCTCGCGTCTCGACGCGCAACTCAAAGCAAAGGGCAAGTGACATGACCGCACTCAATAACCTCGGTATCGTCAAACGCAATATCGTGCGCGCCGACCGTGCGGCGGCAGATCGTCTTGCACAGTTTGGCTCAGCCACGGTGCACGAGGCAATGGGCCGCGTTGGCCTGATGAAGCCCTATATGCGGCCGATCTACGCGGGCGCACAGGTGTCCGGTACGGCGGTGACTGTGCTGCTGCATCCGGGCGACAACTGGATGATGCACGTTGTCGCTGAGCAGATCGAGCCTGGCGATATTGTTGTCGCGACGATTACCGCGGAGTGCACCGACGGTTACTTTGGCGATTTGCTGGCGACCAGCTTTCAGGCGCGCGGTGCGCGTGCGCTGATCATCGATGCCGGTGTGCGCGATGTGAAAACGCTGACCGAAATGAAGTTTCCGGTGTGGAGCAAGGCGATCTCGGCCAAAGGCACGATCAAGGCGACCATCGGCTCGGTGAATATCCCCGTGGTGTGTGCCGGTGCGCAGGTCAATCCCGGTGACGTGATCGTCGCCGATGATGACGGTGTGACCGTGGTGCCCGCTGCGATCGCCGGTGCGGTTGCTGACGCCGCTGCGGCACGCGAAGCCAACGAAGGTGAAAAGCGAGCCAAGCTGGCGAGCGGTGTGCTCGGGCTCGACATGTACAAGATGCGCGAACCGCTGGCAGCTGCCGGCCTCAAGTACATCGATTAAGGCGGCGCATCACATGACATCCACCCTACGTACGATTGCCGCATCACTGACACTCGCCATTGGGGTGTTCAACGCGGTCGCTCAGGCGCAGAGCTATCCGGCGAAACCGGTGAAAGTGCTAGTGGGCTTCACTGCGGGCGGCGCAGTCGATCTGGTGGCTCGCACGCTCGGTCAGGCGATGTCCCCTGCGCTAGGGCAGCCGATGGTGATTGAGAACAAGCCCGGCGCCGGCACCAACATCGCCATGCGAGCCCTGATTGATGCGCCCGCTGACGGCTACACCCTGATGGTGACTGCCAACTCGGTTGCTGCCAACCCGGCGCTGTTTCAGCCGGCGCCGTTCGACCCGGAGAAGGATATCGCACCGGTCGCGTTGATCGGCCGTGTCCCCGTGGTGATCGCCGCCAACACCGCGTCGCCCTACGGCAATGTTGCCCAGCTGATCAGCGCTGCAAAACAGAAGGCGAACAGCGTGAGTTACGGCTCGCCGGGCAACGGGTCCACGCCGCACATGGCCATCGAATTCTTCAGCCGTGCCGCAGGCATTGATCTGCAGCACGTACCGTACCGCGGCGGCAGCCAGGCGATTACCGATGTCATCGGCGGGCAGTTGCCACTGGTGGCCGTCAATGCACTTGAGGTGCTGCCACACGTGAAGGCGGGCAAGCTGCGCGTGCTCGCCGTGTTGAGTCCGAATCGCTCGCCCATCTATCCCGATGCGCCGACGATTGCCGAGTCCGGTTATCCGGGCTTTGAGGCATCAGTCTGGTATGGCTTTATCGCTCCGGCCAACACCCCGAAGCCCATCGTTAGCCGCTTGCATGACGAAGTGCAAAAGGCGCTGCAGAACAAGGACGTTCGCGACCGCCTCGCCAGCGCCGGCGGCGAAGTGTTGCCCGGAAGCAGCGAGCAGTTCGCCAGCCTGATCCGCAACGAACGCCAGCGTTACGCCAAGCTCGTGCGCGAAGCGAATATCAAACCGGATTGAGCGCCTGTGCCACAGCATCAATCCAGCCGACCCAACAGGAAACGAAATGAGCAGACCCGCTTCCGGCGCCTTTGAGAAGACCGCCAACTGGCTTGACTGGTTCGACGGTCCGACCAAACCCGCCTTCACCTTGCCCGCTGGCGCAGTGGACGCCCATTGCCACGTGTTCGGTCCCGGCGCCGAGTTCCCCTACGCGCCCGAGCGCAAGTACACGCCGTGCGATGCCAGCAAGGCGCAACTGTTTGCATTGCGTGACCATTTGGGCTTTGCCCGCAATGTCGTGGTGCAGGCCACCTGCCACGGCGCCGACAACCGGGCGATGGTCGATGCCTGCATCGCCTCTCAGGGCAAGGCGCGTGGTGTGGCCACTGTGAAGCGCACGGTCACCGATGCTGAATTGCAGGCAATGCACGCGGCGGGCGTTCGCGGCGTCCGCTTCAACTTTGTCAAGCGCCTGGTCGACTTTACGCCGAAGGACGAACTGCTGGAAATTGCCACCCGCATTGCGCCGCTCGGCTGGCACGTGGTGATCTACTTTGAGGCGGTCGATCTGCCGGAGTTGTGGGACTTCTTCACTGCGTTGCCCACCACCGTAGTGGTTGATCACATGGGGCGACCGGATGTCAGCAAACCGCTCGACGGCCCGGAGTTTGAGCTATTCGTCAAGTTCATGCGCGACAACCCGAAGGTGTGGAGCAAGGTGAGTTGCCCCGAGCGACTGTCGGTGACCGGCCCGAAAGCGCTGAACGGCGAACAGGCTGCCTACCGTGACGTGGTGCCGTTTGCACGCCGTATCGTGGAGAGCTTCCCGGACCGCGTGCTCTGGGGCACCGACTGGCCACACCCGAACCTGAAAGATCACATGCCCGATGACGGCCTGCTGGTTGATTTCATTCCGCATATCGCGGTGACGCCCCAGCTGCAGCGCAAACTGCTGGTGGACAATCCGATGCGGCTTTACTGGCCGGAGGAGCGCTAACCGTGTCACTCGAAAAACCTTACCTTGACGTTCCCGGCACCACGATCTTCGATGCGGATCAATCGCGCCGTGGTTACCACTTGAACCAGTTCTGCATGTCGCTGATGAGGGCTGCGAACCGCGAGCGCTTCAAGGCGAACGAGCGCGCCTATCTCGACGAATGGCCCATGACGGAGGAACAAAAGCAAGCCGTGCTGGCACGTGACCTCAACCGCTGCATCGGACTGGGCGGCAACATTTACTTCCTCGCCAAGATCGGTGCCACTGATGGCAAGTCATTCCAGCAAATGGCGGGCAGCATGACAGGCATGACCGAAGAGGAATATCGCAACATGATGCTTGCGGGTGGCCGTTCACCCGAGGGCAACCGCTACACCGGCGAAGATGGCGATGCGCAGGCTCACCGCCAGCCACAGGGTGCCGCAGGGCGAAACAAGGGACAGGCATTTTGACCATGGCAAAAATCACCGCATCCGTCTTCACTTCGCACGTCCCGGCCATCGGTGCCGCGCTCGACCTCGGCAAGGACAAAGAGCCCTACTGGCAGCCATTGTTCAAGGGTTACGAATATTCCAAGCAGTGGATGAAGGACAACACGCCCGACGTGATCTTTCTCGTCTACAACGACCACGCTACTGCGTTCAGTCTGGAGATGATCCCGACTTTCGCCATTGGCTGTGCTGACCAGTTTCAACCGGCGGACGAAGGCTACGGTGCGCGGCCAGTGCCGGTGGTGCAGGGGCACCCTGAGCTTGCGGCGCACATTGCGCAATCGGTCATCCAGCAGGATTTCGATCTCACCATCGTCAACAAGATGGACGTTGATCACGGCCTGACAGTGCCGCTCTCCCTGATGTGCGGGCAGCCTGCGGCATGGCCCTGCCGGGTGATTCCGTTCGCGGTCAACGTGGTGCAATACCCGGTGCCCTCGGGCCGTCGTTGCTACAACCTGGGCAAAGCTATTCGCAATGCCATCGAATCCTACGATGAGCCCCTCAACGTGCACATCTGGGGCACCGGCGGAATGAGCCACCAGTTGCAGGGGCCGCGTGCTGGCCTGATCAATGCCGAGTGGGATAACAAATTCCTGGATCGCCTGATTGCCGATCCGGATGACCTCGCCAACGTGCCGCACATTGAATACGTGCGCGAAGCGGGCAGTGAGGGCATCGAGCTGGTGATGTGGCTGATCGCACGCGGTGCCATGAGCGACAACTTCGGTGGCCCTCCACCCACCGTCAAGCACCGCTTCTTTCACGTCCCGGCGTCAAACACGGCGGTGGGCCACCTGATTCTGGAGAACAAGCAATGAGCAAGACCATCAAAGTCGCACTGGCAGGCGCCGGCGCCTTCGGCATCAAGCATCTTGACGCGATCAAGCTGATCGACGGCGTGGAAGTGATCTCGCTGATCAGCCGCGATCTCGACAAAACGAAAGAGGTCGCCAGCAAGTACGGCATCGGTCACGTCACCACCGATCTCGCCGACAGCCTGGCACTGAAAGAGCTGGATGCAGTGATCCTCTGCACGCCCACGCAGATGCACGCGGCGCAGACGACCGCTTGTCTCAACGCAGGCAAGCATGTGCAGGTGGAGATTCCGCTCTGCGACGTGCTGAAGGAAGGCAAGGCCGTCGTCGAGTTACAGAAGAAAACCGGGCTGGTGGCCATGTGTGGCCACACCCGTCGCTTCAACCCGAGCCATCAGTGGGTGCACAAGAAGATCAGGGCGGGCGAATTCAACATCCAGCAGATGGATGTGCAGACCTATTTCTTCCGCCGCACCAACATGAACGCGCTGGGCCAGCCGCGGAGCTGGACGGACCACCTGCTGTGGCATCACGCTGCGCACACCGTGGATCTGTTCGCCTATCAGTGCGGCAGCCCCATCGTGCAGGCCAATGCCGTGCAGGGGCCGATTCATCCGGCGCTGGGCATCGCGATGGATATGTCGATTCAGCTGAAAGCAGCCAACGGCGCGATCTGCACGCTGAGCCTCTCATTCAACAACGACGGCCCGCTCGGCACCTTCTTCCGCTACATCGGTGACACCGGTACCTATATCGCCCGCTACGACGATCTGGTGAACGGCAAGGAAGAAAAGATCGACGTCAGCAAGGTCGATGTTTCAATGAACGGCATCGAACTGCAGGACCGCGAATTCTTCGCCGCCATCAAGGAAGGCCGCGAACCCAACGGCAGCGTCGCGCAAGTACTGCCCTGCTATCAGGTGCTCAACAAGCTGGAGCGGCAACTGGCGCTGTAGTCCTGCCGTCAGCCTACAGTTTGAGCGTGGCGACGCAGGCCAGCACTTGCTCGCGTAACCAGCGAAACGCAGGGTCGTCGTGGTAGCGGCGGTGCCAGACCAGGTACATCGGCATGCGCGGGCACTTGATCGGCACTTTGGCGTCGGCGAGGCCAGCGAGCAGGTGGGTGCGTAGCCGCCCCGGCACAGTGGCGAGTAGCGTTGTCCCGCGCAGGAACGGCGTGATACCGGCGAAACCGGGCACCATAATCCGAAATTGCCTCGTGATGCCGTGCGCCGCCATCCAGTGATCAAGGTCGAGTGGGCGCCGGGGTTGGTAGACAACGGTGACGTGCTCGGCGTCCAGGTATGCCTTGCGCGTAACGGGCGCATCGCGCATTGCCGGGTCGTAGAACACACGATAGTCATCTTCGAAGAGCTGTCGTTGCACAACATCGCTGCCATCCGGTGGGCGCGGTGTGATGACGAGCTGGCAGAGCTCGTCACGCAGCATCTCCAGCGACGGAATGCCTGAGGGAATGACGCGCAGCGTAACGTTCGGTGCGCTCTCGCGCAGTCTCGCCGCGAGAGCCGGCAGCAACAGGTCGCGCTGAAAATCGTTCGCAGCGATGGTGACGGTGGCGGTCCACGATGCGGGCTGTCACTTGGGGGCGCGGCTGAATTGCTCCAGCTCGTGCAGAAGGCCGCGCGCGCGCTCGGCAAGGCTCAACGCATGTGCAGTCGCCACGATGCCGCGCCCCGATTTGACGAAGAGCGCGTCGTGCGTGATCGCGCGCAACCGGTCGAGCGTATGGCTGACGGCGGATTGTGTGACCCCGAGTCGCACGGCTGCTGCCGTGACTGATTGTTCCTCCGCGACAGCGACGAGCACGTTCAGCGCACGCGCATCAATCTGCAACCAATCGATTTCGTTCATGGAATAGATGATGAAGCATCTATTTATTGAAATCAAGGCCTTGGTCAGAATGTGGTTATTCGAGTGCGCAGTTGGCGCGTCGCCGGCAATGCTGACGAATGCGGCAAACGATATCGCCCCCGGCACAACATTCATCCAGCAGGAGCCTCCCGTGAGCGAATACCCCCCCATCCCCGGCACCACCCTGTTTGACGGTAGTCAGGCCCGCAAGGGCTATGCCCTCAACAAGATGTGCTTCTCCTTCAACTCGGCGGCGTGCCGTGAGGAGTTTGTGCGTGACGAAGAAGCGTACATGCATAAGTACGGCCTCAACGAAGAGCAGGCGGCAGGCATCCGCGGTCGCGATGTGCTCGGCCTGATCCGTGCTGGCGGCAACGCCTACTACCTCGCGAAATTCGCCGGCATCCTCGGCCTCAACATGCAGGACATCGGCGCGTTGCAGACTGGCATGACCGTGGACGAGTTCAAGGCCAAACTCAAGGCGTATGCCTAAGCCGACCAACAAAGGATAAACAGAGAAATCACATGGCAAAAATTGTCGGCATGCTCACCACGTCGCACGTCCCGGCGATCGGGGGCGCGATCGCGAAAAACCTGCAGCAGGATGCGTACTGGAAGCCGTTTTTCGATGGCTTCATCCCCGTGCGGAAATGGCTTGACGAGGTCAAGCCAGATGTTGCGGTCGTCCTTTACAACGATCACGGCTTGAACTTCTTCCTCGACAAGATGCCGACGTTCTCGGTCGGCGCCGCGCCCGAATATCACAACGCGGACGAGGGCTGGGGCATCCCCACACTGGCGCCGACGCGCGGCGACGTTGATCTGTCGTGGCACCTGATCAACAAGCTGATTGATCGCGAGTTCGACATCACGACCTGCCAGGAGATGCTGGTGGATCACGCGTTCACCATTCCGCTGAAACTCTTCTGGCCGCAAAGCCCGTGCCCGATCCCCGCTGTGCCGGTCTGCATCAATACGGTGCAATTCCCGCTGCCTTCAGCAAAGCGCTGCTACGCCTTCGGACAGGCGATCGGTGATGCGATTCGCAGCTGGGACAGTGAAAAGAAGGTGGTGGTGATCGGCACCGGTGGCTTGTCGCACCAGCTTGACGGCGAGCGCGCGGGCTTCATCAACAAGGACTTTGATCTCAAGTTCATGGACAGCATGATCAATGATCCGGCGTGGGCGACGCAGTTTTCGATCCACGAGCTGGTGGAAAAGACCGGCACGCAGGGTGTGGAGCTGTTGATGTGGCTGGCGGCGCGCGCAGCGGTGCCTGGCACGCTGCAGAAGATCCACAGCAACTATCACATCCCCATTTCCAACACGGCCTCGGGGTTGATGGCGCTGGCGGCGGTTTAGGCAGTCCGTACTGACTGCGAGGGAGTGAGCGTGCTTGCACGCGCATCGCTTTGAGGCGGCTCAAGGAGCTGCGCCGAGCCAATGAGATCTTGAAGCTAGCCAGCGCGTTTTTCGCCTAGGCGGAGCTCGACCGCCGGCTCAGGTCCTGAAAGACTTCATTGACCAAAACCGCTACACCCATGGGGGCGAGCCGATCTGCAAGGCATTGCAGATCGTCCCATCGGGATTCTGGCGACATACAGTACTTCGACGCGAGCCGCACCTGAGCAGTGCCAGAGCGACACGCGACGACGCGCTGATGCTGCAGATCGAGCGCGTTTGGAATGCCAACATGCAGCTCTACGGGTCAATTCAAACGGTGTAGGAACCATGGGGTAATTGACCGCACAGCGACTTGTTCACCCACACGGCATCTGTGAATGTCATTTTCTGTACGATAAGCTAACGAGTTGCTAGCTTTTTGCTCACAGGAGTCGCGCAATGGCCATTGCTAAATCCCAGGTCGTCAGTGTCCGTTTGGCGCCCCCATCGACGCTGCTCCGCAGTTAGTTGCTGAGCGAGACATGCGAAGCATCGCCAACACGGTTGAGGTCATGGTGGTCGCCTACTGTCCTGTATATGGTTACCCTCTTGATGGGGGGGCAGACGACGCGTTGTCCAACACCAACTCGCCAGGAAAAGCTACATGACGGCGAAGCGGCAGGCACTCCTCGAAGAGATGGGTTTCCGCTTCGGAATCAACGGCCCGCACGCAGCGCGGACCATGATGTTGGACGACCTCCGTCTCTTGCTGGCGCACGCGCCGGTGCACGCCTCACGTGCCGAGTACGCTTCAGCGGTGGTCGATGGCAATGTGCTGGGTAAGCCCACACGCAAGGCACGTGAGCTGGCTCTGCGGCACATGGCAACTTTGTACGCCCTGGACCTTACAAATCCCATCTTTCGTGCCCTGCGGCACCTTTGGTCCCTTAACGAAGCTGCTCAACCACTGCTTGCTTTGGCAGTGGCCCTGGCGCGCGACCCGCTTTTACGTGGTACGCGGCCCTTCATCCTCGCGCAAGTCACTGGTGTCGCCGTGCAGCGCAAGTCCATGGAGGCCTTCCTCAGCGCCACGCATCCCGACCGTTTCAGCCCAGCATCGCTCAAGTCGTTCGCACAGAACGTCTCAGGCACCTGGACGGCGGCTGGTTTACTGCAAGGTAGAGCACGCAAAACCCGCGCGGTGGTTCAGCCAAACCCTGAATCGGTCACCCTGCTGTTGTTCCTGGGCTATCTGGAAGGCCGCACAGGGCAACGTCTTTTCTCTTCCGATTGGACAAACGTGTTGGGGAGCTCAGTGGATGAGCTTGAGGCGCATGCGACCGCCGCTTCACATCGGGGCCTCATGGTCTTCATGAACGCTGGCGGCGTCAAGGAAGTGCGCTTCCCCGGCTACCTCACACCTAGAGAAGAACAAATCCGTCAGGAGATCTCACATGTCGTCTAGGGTCACCAAGCTGGCTTCCGCCTACCGGCAGCACCTGTCGGTGCCATGGCAGACGGGGCTCGCGGCCATCCAGCGCGTCATTTTTGCGGTGTATGACAAGGCCGACGAGCTTCGCCTGCGCGCCAACGTCGGCGAGTTCGAGCTTGCCACCCAGCAGGCCGGCAAGCAGTGGCTGCTGCTCGACGTGACCAACGCCGTCCCGCTGTGGATGGCCGCCCAGGAGTACCGGGACGCGTATTTCGAGTCGCCCGAAGACCTGGCCGGCTACCAAACCGGCGAGCTCACCGAGTTCGTCGCCGACCTGACGGCCAAGCTGAAGGCCAGGATTGCCGCGGAGGCAGGTTCCGACACGGTCGTCGCCCTGCTGGGCATGGGCACGCTGTTCGGCCTCGCCAGGGTGTCCTCGGTCGTCGAGGGCGTCAAGGAGAGCGTGCAGGGCCGGCTGCTCGTCTTCTTCCCCGGCGAGCACCACCCCGAGAACCACACCTACCGCCTTCTGGATGCGCGCGACGGCTGGAACTACCTCGCCGTGCCGCTGCTGGCCCAGGACTGACGCAACGCACCACCTGAAGAACCAAAGCAAGGACCACCATGCTGAACAGGGACATCTACAACAAGCCCCCGAACGAGAACCGCCTCGTCAACAACGGCGTGGCCGAGGTCTCCGAGGACCACTCCGAGGCCGCGCAGGCCATCCTGCGCTACGAGCTCGAGACCTTCGTCTGCGACGGCCAGTACGAGAAGGGTCTGGAGACCATCCTCGACAAGTTCCTCCTGAATCTGGACTCCAAGACCGAGCAGCCGGGCGTGTGGATTTCCGGCTTCTACGGCAGCGGCAAGTCGCACCTGGCGAAGATGCTGCGCACACTGTGGACCGACTACCAGTTCGCTGACGGCGCATCAGCACGCAGCATCGCCAGGCTGCCCACGGGCGTGTTCGAGCACCTGAAGGAGCTCTCCACCCAGGGCAAGCGCCACGGTGGGCTCCACGCGGCGGCCGGCAAGTTGGGTGCTGGTGCAGGCGACAAGGTGCGCCTTGCGCTGCTGGGCATCGTGTTTAAGTCCAAGGGGCTGCCCGAGCAGTACAACCAGGCGCAGCTCGTTCTGTGGATGAAGCGCGAAGGCATCCTGGACGCCGTCGAAACGGAGCTCAAGGCTGCCGGCCGCTCGCTGGCGCAAGAGCTGCCCCACATGTACGTCTCGGGCCACCTGGCCAAGGCTCTGCTGAAGGCTCGCCCAGACCTCGCCCACACCGAGGCCGACGCTCGCAAGCTGCTCAAGGAGCAGTTCCCTCAGGTGACGGACGTCACCAGCGAGCAGATGACGTCGGCCATCGAAACCGCCCTGGTGAACGACGGCAAGTTTCCGCTGACGCTGGTCGTGCTGGACGAGGTGCAGCAGTACATCGGCGCCGATGCTGAGAAGGCGTTCCAGGTCCAAGAAGTGACCGAGACGCTGAGCAAGCATTTCAATGGCAAGCTGCTCTTCGTGGGCACGGGCCAGTCGGCACTCTCCGGCATGCCCAACCTGCAGCGGCTGATGGGGCGCTTCCCGGTGCAGGTGATGCTGGGCGACTGGGACGTCGAGAACGTCACCCGCCAAATCATCCTGGCCAAGAAGCCTTCCGTGCAGCCCGAGGTCGAGAAGGTCTGGCGCAACAACCTCGGCGAAATCTCCCGCCACCTGCGCGGCACCAAGCTCGAGCACGTCACCGACGACGAAAGCGTCATGACGTCCGACTACCCGCTGTTGCCGGTTCGGCGCCGCTTCTGGGAACGCGTTCTCCGCACCATCGACACCACTGGCACCGTCTCGCAGCTGCGCAGCCAGCTGCGCGTGGTGCATGAGGCTGTGCTGGCCACCGCCGAGGCGCCGCTGGGGCATGTGGTCTCCGGCGACTTCCTCTACGACCAGATTGCCGCCAACCTCGTCTCCACGGCGCAGCTGCCCAAGGAGGTGTTCGAGAACGTGCAGCGCTTCGCCGCTGGCGATGCGAACGCACAGCTCAAGGCCAAGCTGCTGAAGCTCATCTACCTCATCAACAAGCTGCCGGCCGATGCAGCGATGGACCTGGGCCTCAAGGCCACCGAAGAGGCCCTGGCCGACCTGTTGGTCACCGACCTGTCGGCCGGCTCGTCCGAGCTGCGCAAGTCACTGCCGGCCCTGCTGGAAGAGCTGCAAAACAAGGACCGCCTGGTCATGGCCCTGGCTGGAGGTAACGGCACCGAGTACCGGCTGCAGACTCGTGAGTCCAGCGCCTGGTACGACGAGTTCCGTGCCCAGGAGGCCGAGCTCAAGGCCGCGCCGCAGCGTGTGGAACAGAAGCGTGCCGACCTGCTCAAGACCCGCTTTGCCGAGGTGCTGAAGAAGGTGCGTGTCACCCAGGGCAAGGGCAACGAGGTCCGCACGCTCAGCCCCACCTACGACGACACCCTGCCCAAGGACAACGACAAGAGCCTGTACCTGTGGATTCAGGATGGCTGGCAGACCGAAGAGAAGTCGGTCATCGCCGAGTCCAAGGCCAAGAGCTCCGACAACCCCACGCTCTTCGCCTTCCTGCCGGCCCAGCACAAGACCGAGCTGACCAACGCCATCGTGGCGCTGGAGGCTGCTCGCACCACACTGCAGAAGAAGGGCAATCCGTCCACCGAAGAGGGCCGCGACGCGCAGCGCTCGATGGAGAGCCGCCAGCGCAACGCCGAGAAGGAGCTGGCCGAGTTGGTGGACAAGCTGATGGCTGGCGTTCGGGTCTTCCAGGCTGGAGGGCAAGAGGCGACCGACGGGAACGACCTGGCCGACCGCATCAACCGCGCGGCCAAGTCCTCGGCCATTCGCCTGTACAGCCAGTTCGATGCTGCCGACCACGAGCAGTGGGGCAAGGTGCTGGACGAAGCCCGCAAGGGCAACCTGGAAGCGCTGAAGGCCGTCGGCCACACCCAGGAAGCCGACAAGCATCCGGTCTGCCAGAAGCTGCTGGGCTTCATCGGCCCCGGCAAGAAGGGCTCGGAGATTCGCGAGAACTTCGAGGCGCCACCCTACGGCTGGCCGCGTGATGCCATCGATGGCGCGCTGTACGCGCTGCTGGCGTCCGGCCATGTCAACGCCACAGACGCAGCCTCTAAGCCCGTCGACGCCAAGAGCCTGGACCGCGCCAAGCTCACCCAGACCAGCTTCCGGCGCGAGAGCATCAACATCACGCCGATTCAGCTCATCAAGATTCGGAAGCTGTTCGATGCGGTGGGCGTGCCGTGCCAGCCCAAGGAAGAGCTGAACCGCATGCCAACCCTGTTGGCGAAACTGCGCGAGCAGGCCTCCAAGGCGGGTGGGCCGGCACCTGCCTCTGACTTTCCGAAGCTCACGGTCATCGAGGCCATCGAGGCCCAGAGCGGCAACGCCCAGCTGTTGGAGCTGTTCAACCGGCACGACGAGGTGCTGGCGCTGTCGCAGGCCTGGACCAAGACCGCGGCAGAGATTGCCAAGCGCCTGCCTGCCTGGACCAAGCTGAAGGACCTGCTGCGGCACGCCAAGGCCCTTGGCCCCTACGCCAAGCTCAAGGCCGAAGCCGACGCCATCGAAGCCCAGCGCAGCCTGCTTGCCGACCCCGACCCCGTGCGGCCGTTGCTGGACGAGGCGGTTGACCTGTTGCGCCAGGCTCTGAAGGCCAAGCTGGACGCCTTTCAGCAAGGCTTCGCGCACCAGCAGACGCTGCTGCAACAGGACGCCGACTGGAGCAAGCTCAGTGACGCGCAGCGTGACGACCTGACGGCCAAGCACCACCTGACGGCGCCTCCCGCCGTGGCAGCCAGCACGCCCGAGCAATTGCAGGACGCTCTGGACGACTGCGACCTGGACCACTGGGTCTCCAAGACCCAGGCCTTGCCAAGCCGCTTCGAGGCGGCGCGCCACGCAGCGGTTCAGCTGCTGAAGCCCAACGTCGTCCACGTTTCGCTGCCCAAGCGCACGCTGAACGACGAGGCCGAGCTCAAGGCTTGGCTGGCGGAGGTGGAAGCGCTGCTGAGCGCCAAGCTTCAGAAGGGGCCCGTCGCGCTGTAACAGCCAAGACCGACCAATAGGGAAGACGGGTACCAACTGCCATTACCCGCGTTACCCGAATCAGGGAAGACAAAGAACACCATGCCGACAGTCAGCAACCAGCCCCTGGCCAAGCCCCTGCGCAGCCAGCTCGAGAACACCGTCAAGTCCGCCCGCGATGTGGCCGAGAAGGCCGCGCTGGCCGCGCTTCGGCAGCTGGCCGTCGGCGAAGCGAAGGCCCCGGACTACCTGAGCGACGACCTCAAGGCCCTGCGCCGCCGCCTGCGCGCCCATGGCCGTGCGCTGGGCGACATGAAGGCCAAGGACGATACCCAGGGTCTTCAGCACCTGGTGTGGGAGGTGGCCTACGAGCATTGGCACCGCATGCTGTTTGCCCGCTTCCTGGCCGAGAACGGGCTGCTCATGTGGGAGCTGGGCGCCCCGGTGTCGCTGGAAGACTGCCAGAACCTGGTTGACCACGAACAGGCCATGTTGGAGGGCGAGAAGCTCGGCTCCAAGACCCAGTGGGAGCTGGCCGGCAAGCTGGCCGCCCGCATGCTGCCCCAGGTGTTCAAGCCGCAGAGCCCAGTGTTCGAGCTGGCGTTCGCGCCGGAGCATCAGCGTGAGCTGGAGCGCCTGCTGGCCGGGCTGCCAACCGAGGTGTTCAAGGCCAGCGACAGCCTGGGCTGGGTCTACCAGTTCTGGCAGGCCAAGCGTAAGGACGAGGTCAACGCCTCGGAGGTGAAGATTGGCGCCGACGAGCTGCCGGCCGTCACCCAGCTCTTCACCGAGCCCTACATGGTGGACTTCCTACTCCACAACTCGCTAGGCGCTTGGTGGGTGACCCGCCATCCGGGTAAGACCTGCCCCGTGCCGCTGACCTACCTGCGCACGTTGGACGACGGCACGCCGGCGGCAGGCAATTTCGAGGGCTGGCCCAACCGGCTGGACGAGTTCAAGCTGCTGGACCCCTGTTGCGGCTCGGGCCACTTCCTTGTGGCGGCCTTCCTGCTGCTGGTGCCCATGCGCATGGCGGCCGAGGGCCTGAGCGCGATGGACGCGGTGGACGCCGTGCTGGCCGACAACCTGCACGGCCTGGAACTGGACGCCCGCTGCGTGGAAATCGCCGTCTTCGCGCTAGCCCTGGCAGCCTGGCGCTTCCCTGACGAAAACGGCGACCCGCTGGGCGTGCGCGCCGACATGCCCGCGCCGCAGGTGGCCTGCTGCGGCCTGAAGGTGGCCGCTAAGCCCGAGGACTGGATGGCCCTCGTGCCGGATGACGCACCGAACGCGGCTTACCTGCGGCAGGAACTGCGACTGCTGCATGCTAGCTTCGCCCAGGCACCGCTGCTGGGCAGCCTGCTGGACCCAGCGCGCACCCTGAAGAACGACCTGGCCACTTCCAGCTTCGACACCCTGCGCGACTTGCTCGGCCGTGCACTAGCCACGGAGCGCCACACCACGCTGTGGGGGCAGGCCAGCGAGCTGCAGGACGACAGTTGGGACTTGGCGCTAACGGCCAAGGGCCTGCTGGATGCGGCCCGGCTGTTGGACGGGCGGTACCACTTGGTCGTCACTAACGTGCCGTATCTTGGCGTCGGGTATCAAGCTGGCGAGTTGGTCGATTTTGCGCGAACCAATTACCCGGAAGCAAAGCATGAGCTAGCTCTCTTGTTTGTTGAGAGATGCGCAGAATTGCTTGAGCCAACCTCTGGCCGCGCTGCCTTAGTTACGCTTGGGGAGTGGATGTACTTAGGGCCGTACACCAAATATCGGCAGCATTTTCTCAAGAGCTATTCGACGACGTTGGTGGCGCGACTAGGGTGGAATGCATTTTCCTCCGCTATTCGAGCCAATCCCGCTCTCTTCATTTACTCTAAAACTGGGCCAGGGGATTCAATTGCTCTTCTTGATGGCACGGCCGAGAATTCCGTTGAAGCCAACTCGGGAGCTCTGAAGGAGCGACTGCTACTTAGTCTAACGTCGAAAGATATTCTTCATAATCCTGATGCTCGATTCATCGCGCCGCAATCGGAATCCTCCAAGCTTCTGATGGACTATGCCGACGCTCGCAGCGGGCTTCACGCCGGAGACTTGAATCAATTCTTCGGCCTATTCTGGGAGGTGCCTCACAAGGGTGAAGCCTGGGAACTTGCTCAGACCGCAGTCAACAGGACTGAGCACTATGGGGGGCGAGAGAAGATACTGCTGTGGGAGAAAGAATCCGGGCGGCTGGCGGCGTTGGCGGAAAGCGTCAAACACTTAAATCATGCAGCTCAAAACTGGCGAGCTGGAAAGCCGTTCTGGGGCAAAAGGGGCATCATTGTAGGGCTCATGGGAAATGTCGACTCGGCTCTTTATACCGGCGAGCCCTTTGACTCGAACAGCAGTGCGCTGGTGCCAAATGATTCGCGTGATTTGCCAGCGATTTGGGCGTTTTGCGAGAGTGGAGAATTTAGTCGCGCGGTAAGAAGCATCGACAAATCACTAAAACTTGCCCCGAAGACACTTCTGAAGATACCGTTTGACGCCGAGAAATGGCGCAAGCAAGCGATTGAGCGCTATCCAAACGGCCTGCCAGCGCCGTACACGGACGACCCCACCCAGTGGAATTTTCACGGCCACCCGAAGCCAGCCATCGAGCCATTACAGGTTGCGGTCGCCCGCCTGCTTGGCTACCGGTGGCCCGCAGAGACAGACCCAGCGATGCACATGGCGGACGATGCCCGCACCTGGATTGCCCACTGCGACAAGCTGGCCGAGCACACCGACGACGACGGCATCGTCTGCCTGCCCTCGGTGCGCGGCGAGGCGCCTGCGCATGACCGTCTGCTCAAGCTGCTGATATCC